>Ga0310345_10004285_pt1 | contig 13030 bp, 8 predicted proteins | sample HC15DNA20500_MG_FD_204667 | JGI IMG/M metagenome (GOLD analysis project Ga0310345, IMG submission 204667) | Marine microbial communities from station ALOHA, North Pacific Subtropical Gyre - HC15-DNA-20-500_MG | ecosystem: Environmental > Aquatic > Marine > Oceanic | place: Pacific Ocean: North... | reverse complement strand
TCCCGATCTCTTGATCCCAGGAATGCAAAGAAGTCGAGCATATCCCGTCGATAGGCATCAACGGTATTGACGGCCAGACCTCTCTCCACTTGAAGGTGATTCAGATAGTTCCGAAAGGCTCTCTCCTGCATTATTTTTTCAACCAGCCGAAGATAACGCGGGTTTCCTCAACACGCATCAGATGACAACAGCCAAAATAACTGATTATCCCCGCCAGAATGCACCCTGCCAACGAAATCAATTCCTGCCACAAATTCATCTCCTCCCACAAATTGTGAAAATACCGGTTGAGAAACAGGACAAGAAGTCCCATAACAGCGGCTGCCACAACCGTTTTCAAAAAGGTTGGAACCACCCGATAGGCTTCAAGGGAACCCATTTTTTGACAAAAACTCCTTGCCAGCAAGATGTAACTCAAGGTGACGGAAACTGCGGTTCCCAAAGCCAGGCCCACAAAACGATAGCCTTCAGGGAGAACCCAGAAAACCAGAATGAGATTGATGACGAGATTACTGAGGACGGCCAACATACTGATCCGCACCGGGGTACGGGTATCGTTCAGGGCATAAAAGGTGGGAACGTAGACCTTCATGCAGCTATAGGCAAAAAGCCCCAGCGAGTAGCAAATCACCGCGTATCCCGTGTTCAAGGTATCGGTGGGCGTAAATCCACCCCTTTCGAAGAGCACATCCACTACCGGTATCGCCAGGACGATCAATCCCACCGATGATGGCACGGCCATGATGGAAATGAGTTTGATGGAATTGGCCACCGTCTCCCTCAATTCCTCCCAATTTTCCCGAGCGGCAAGAATCGAGACTTCTTTCAGATTCACCACACCTACCGCCACCCCAAACAGTCCGATGGGAAGATAAATAATACGAAACGCATAGCTGAGCCAGGACACGGGGCCGTTTTCCTGGAGAAAAGAGGCAATCTGAGTGTTGACCAGCACGTTGATCTGGACCGCACTCACCCCCACGATAGCCGGAGCAATGAGCCTGCCGACTTTTCGAAGTCCTTCGTGCCTCAGAAGCAGCCGAAACGCGAAGCGAAATCCGTGCCGGCGCATGAGAGGCAGTTGCACCAGATACTGCAGCAAGCCTCCCAGCAGGGCTCCAGTTCCCATGGCGTAAATCGGCAAAATCCCCCACTTTTCAAATTGCGGCGCCAGAAAAAGTCCTGACCCGATCACCGCAACGTTGAAAAGGGCCGGAGCCAGCGCCGGAACGAAAAAATGATTAAACGTGTTGAGAATCGCCATCCCAACCGAAGCCATGGCCACCAACATGAGGAACGGCGATAGAATCCTGATCAGGTTCGAGGTAATCTCCACCTTCCCCGGGACCTCGGCAAAGCCGGCAGCCAGTAAATAGACAAAAGGCTCGGCGATGAAAGGGAGAAGAAGTGCAAATCCCCCCAGAAGCACCAGCAAGACACTCAGAACCGAATTTGCCAGTACCCAGGCCTCTGCCCGGCTTTTCTTGTGCAGGTACTCCGTAAAGGTGGGAACCAAAGCGGCGCTGAGCGCTCCTTCGGCGAAGAGGTCCCGCAACAGATTGGGAATCCGGAAAGCCACAAGCCAGGCATCATTAAACAGCCCGGCACCGAAAAGATTGGCGAATACCTGATCGCGAACCAGTCCCAGGACCCGGCTCAGGAAAACAGCAATACTGACTTTTCCCGCGGCGCGCGCCGATTGAGCAGGCTGAGCCATGATCTTATTGAGACGAATCAGAAGTGAAGAAATATCGGTATTCTGTTCCCAATCTCACCAATCTCACGTTATCATTCTTACCTGAAACATTTTTTTGAGGTATCAATAAAGGCATGAAGCTGGGAGAAATAGCGAAAAAGCTGGGTTGCGAGCTGCGCGGATCCCAGGAAATCGAGATCAACGGCGTGGCTGGAATTGAAGCGGCTAAAAAAGACGAGCTGACCTTCGTATCCAACCCAAAGTACCTGAGTCAGATCCAAACCACTCGTGCTGGAGCCGTGGTGCTATCCTCGAAAGCGCCCTCGACTTCCATTCCCACCCTGATCTCCGAGAATCCCTACCTGTCCTTCGCTCAGGCCATTGAACTGTTTTATCAACCACCGGAACCCATTCCCGGAATCCATCCCACCGCCACCGTTGCCAATAGCGCAACCCTCGGCGAAAACTACTCCATCGGCGCCAACACGGTTATTGGCGAAGGCGTGCAATTGGGCGACAACGCCGTGCTTTATCCCCACGCCGTCATTTATCCATACGCTCAGATAGGCGACGACTTTCTAGCCCATGCCCACTCCGTGGTCCGCGAGTACTGCAGGATCGGAGACCGGGTGACTCTGCAAAACGGAGCGGTGTTGGGATCAGACGGGTTCGGCTTTGCTCCGAAAGCAGATGAAACCTACTACAAGATAAGGCAATCGGGTATTGCCGTTCTGGAAGACGACGTCGAAGTGGGCGCCAATACCTGTATCGACCGAGCCACAGTGGGGGAGACCCGCATTGGTCAAGGCACCAAACTCGACAACCTGGTCCAGATCGGACACGGCTCCCAAGTCGGCCGACACACCATTGTGGCGGGGCAGGCGGGGCTGGCGGGGAGCACCCGAGTGGGTGATCATGTCATGTTAGGCGGGCAGGTGGGCGCCGCCGGCCATATCACGATCGGTGATCGAGCGGTGGCCACTGCACAAACGGGCATCGCCCGATCGGTGGAATCCGGAAAATCCATCTCCGGATCGCCGGAGATGGATTCAGCCTTATGGAAACGCAATTACATACTTTTGAAAGGCCTGCCCCAAATCGTCGACACCATCAAACGCCTGGAGAAAGAAGTGGCGGAACTGCAGGAAAAACTGAAAAAGAATTAACCACTAGAGGCACAAAGACACAAAGAATTTGAAAACAGAAAGGCCCCCGAACGGGGGCCTTTCTGTTTTCAAATTATCTACTTGGTGCCTCAGTGTCTTAGTGGTGAAGGCCGAAACCGGATTCGGCACACTGAGGCGCCTCCCACATTCCCGGAAGCCGCTCCTAGAGCAGCCGCTACAATTGCTCGGCATCTCTCCGAAGGAGCGACAGAGCCTGGCTCAGGGCGTCCCGCCCTGGGACGGTCTTCTTTGTGTCTTTGTGCCTTTGTGGTGAATATCTTGTCTGTGTCTCTGTGGTGAAAACCCTGCTCGGCGTCTTTGTGGTTCAGGGCTCCGAGTGCCAATCGGCTTCGACGATCAAAGCGATGCCGCTGGACAATCCACCGGTAGGCGGTGGATTAAAGACAGTGATGGAGAGGGATCGATCTCCAAAAATCCCCACGTTCTGATACGGTCCCGGTGAACGAAAACGATCGGGAACCGCCGCTTCAGTGAAACTTGAGGGGATACGCGCGCTCAGTTTGCGTGGCCCATCAAAAGTCGTGGCCAGCGAGACACCATCCACCTGGACCACCGAATTGGTCACGAACCCTGCCCCTTCAATCACGATTTCAAAACCCCGACTCCCCTCGATAACCTTATGCGGAGTGATGGCACTGATCTCAGGGACCGGAGTTGCCATGGTGCCCACCCGCAGGGGTTGGACAAAGGTAAAAAACTCTGGATGATATCCAAAATCGAGGAACTCTCCTCCCTTCATCACACGCTCGATCTTCTTGGTATTGGCGATATTCCCCAGGGGATCGGCCTCCAGAATCAAAAGATCCGCAAAGTTCCCGGCCTGGATGGACCCGACCTTCTGGTTTCCCCGGGCCCCTTTGAACCCCGCCAGCATATCGGCGGCCCACGAGGTTGATGACTGCAGGGCTTGCATGGGCGTCAAGCCGGCTTCGACTAGAAGTTCCATTTCGTGATGCATGCCCGGACCTGGTGTGGCGACACCTGCGGCGTCGGTACCGGACACAATCTTGCCTCCCAGCTCAACATAGCGTTTCACGAAACGCTGCACGTTGCGTCGTGCTTCCTGGAATTCCTCGAGGTCTTCAGCTGAAAGCTTGGCAACCAGTGGCAGGTGCTCATAGCGGGAAGAATAGCCCTTGATCTGGCGATGCCTGAGAAGCAGCATCTCTCCCGCAGCTCTGGGGAAATACGACAAATCCGGATCGCTCAGCATCACGTAGACTTCCTGCTCTCTCTGCTTGGCTCCCGGGCTCAGAGAACCCCACTCATAGACCAGCGTGGGGTTCAGATAGACATCGCGGCTGACCGCCTTGCGGATCAGCTCGTCCAGATCCTCCCCTTCTCTCAGGTAGGTTGCCCAATGCAGGAACCGGCCCTTCTTGAAATCCTCCAGCTCCTGGGGGGACATCAAGGGAAAGGAGAATCCCCAGACGTGCTCGGCCACATCCATCCCCGCATCAACCGCATCGGATGAATGCTGGGTGTGGCTGAAAACGGCCAGTCCCGCTCGATGGGCTTCCTCGACAGCCCACCGGAAGACCTGGTTGATGTCGTCTCGGTACTGGGGAAACCAGGCCACATCCGGCTCATTGGCCAGATATTCACGCATCCGATTCCGGACCTGGTCTCGGGTCATACCCGGGGTCAGGCTGGAATTCCCTCCCGTGTGAAACACCCTGGGAGTACTCAAACTGGTTTGTGAGTTTACTCTCTCTTCCTTGCTCGCATTGGCCTGAGCCATGACCGAGGTCACACCATGGTTCATGTACACCTCACCCATCCAGGCACCCCAGTGGACGTGGGTGTCAATAAGTCCGGGAATAATAAACTTGCCGGAGACATCCAGGACGGTGGCTCCCACAGGATAATTCGACCCTGACCCTGACGAGACCGACCTGATCTCATTCCCTTCGACTACAACCACAGCATCAGAAAGCGGCGTCCCACCGAGGCCGTCAATGACAGTGGCTCCCTCGAGTACCACGACGTTAGAGGACTGCTGAGCATGACTCAAAGGGCCCAGGAACAAACAGGCCCACAGGAAAAAGACTGCTTTGCCAAATTGTTGCATGATGTTTACTCCAAACTTGCTCCCCGTACCATCGACGAATCCATCTTCTTTTCAATCAGCGCCACATCTAGCTACCTCTATAAATACTTTCTTTTCAATAACCCGGCAAGCAAATTCTGCCCACCCCTGCATGAACTCACTCCCCCACGACCGTTCGACCTCACGAATGCACAAATGCACGAAAGCACGTAGTGGACAGCCCTCCGACGGGTGGCATAAAATGGGGCTGTTCGAACATTTAGAAAGGACTTGAATTAGAAATGTTCTTCGACCCCATGTACCTCGTTTTCATTATCCCTGGATTAGTCCTCTCCCTGTGGGCCAGCTGGAGAGTCAAGGTCAACTTCAAGAAATATTCCCGGGTACAATCCTCGCGTGGGCTCAGCGGAGCACAGGCGGCTGCCGAACTCCTCCAAAGAGAGGGCATTCTGGATGTTCAGATCGTCCGAACTGGCGGAAAACTGTCCGATCACTACAATCCCCTCACTAAAAAGCTCGCTCTTTCAGAAGAGGTTCATGATTCGTCCTCCATCGCGGCAATCGGCGTGGCCACTCACGAGGCCGGCCATGCCATTCAGCATGCACGGAATTATGCACCCTTGTGGATTCGTTCTCTGCTGGTACCCACCGCAAAGATCGGCTCCAGCATTGGCTATATGGTCATGTTATTCGGGTTGTTTCTCGCTTCGACCAATATGATCCTGGTTGGAGCCGTACTCTTTTCGATGGTGCTCCTTTTTCAGATCGTGACGCTGCCAGTCGAGTTCGATGCCTCGAGCCGCGCCAAGGCTCTGGTCGTGGAGCATGGGATTATTCTGCCTCAGGAACGAGTCGGTGTGGATGCGGTTCTCAATGCAGCCGCCCTGACCTACGTTGCTGCCGCCATCAGTACCTTGTTCACTCTTCTTTATTTTTTATGGCGTTCGGGACTGATCGGAGGAAGACGATAACGCGTCCGGTCGCTTTTTCAGCTTGCAACCATTGTTCAGATAGATTAAAAACAGCCAGGCGACAATACACGACCCTTAGCTTGCGAATCATATACGGCAATCAATTTAAATGAGATACAAGGAGAAAGACATGCAACGATTCTTAACCCTGTGCGTTTTAGGACTCCTGATCCAGGGAGTGGGCTTCTCCCAGCAGATTCCCGAACTGGTGGCGGAACACGGTTACGCCGACATGGTCTTGACCAATGGAAAGATCGTGACAATGGATGATTGGAGCACCACCCCTGATACCCCCGGCAATATCCACCAGAGCATGGCCATCAAGGGTAAAAAGATCATGGCACTGGGAAGCGATGGAGAGATGAGACGATTGGCCGGACCCGACACCCGATTTGTTGATGTTCAGGGTCACACCGTCATTCCTGGCCTCATCCAGACTCACTACCATCTCTTCGGTCCCGCCGCCAGCCGCTACGGCCCTGAGGTGGGACTCCTCGACCCAAGCGTGCAGCTCACCGTGGAAGCCGGTGATTCTCCCGAGGCCACTTCCAAGAAACTGCGCGACGCGATTCTGAATGCCATCCGGGTGCAGAATATTCCCAAAGGAAAGTGGATCTCCGTTCGGCTGACGGAAGGCCCCAACAATCTTCCCGGAACCAACCGAATCTGGCTCTATGGGAGCGAGATCAACCGCCGAACCGTTCAGCTGGATACCGCAGTACCCGATCATCCAGTGGTGGTCAACGCCCGCCAGTCCGGGATTTTCAACGAGACGGCGATCCGACTGGTCAAAGAGGTTTTCCCCGACTGGGAGGAAAGTACCGACTTGGAGAATCGACCCGGATCGGCCATGGACGGCTACGCTGCAGTTCCCGAACTTCAGGGGATGACCTTTTCCTACTGGTGGAGGGATGAACCGATCGAGAAGCTGGCCGAAGCGCTGCGCCTGCATGGACTGGACCTGCTGAAAGAGGGCATGACCACAGTATCCACTCGGATTCTGTTCCCCACCGTGGTCGAGGCCTACAACAAACTGAACCGGGACGACCAGATGCCCCACCGGCTCTCCTACTACGTGGAACCCCAGCGGGGCAACTTCTTCAATCTCAAGTCGCTGCGCGAATTTTACAAGGGCGCGGGAGCACCCTGGACCAACCATGCCAATGGCGGCGAGATGCTGTACCTGTCGGGCATGTGCAACGAGGTGTGGGACTCCAGTCAATGGGAGGTCTGCCTGGGCGATGATATCGACGCCTCTCCCGAGCTCAAGGCCCGCCAGCGTTGCCCCACCCCCGGAACCCGGCCCTACGAAACGGTCAAGGCGGCCGTTATGACGGGCTGGCGGCCGGCCGGCGTCCACGGCACCTCCAGTCACGGAGTGCGCCTTTACATTCAGATGCTCGAGGAAGCCATGGCCGAGGCCAACCTGTCGGCTGAGCACATCAGAAGTCTGCGCACCACCGTCGAGCACAACCAGCTTCTGGGAACCCCTCCCGATGTGATGGCCAAATTGAAGGAGTACGACATCCTTATCAACGTCAACATGCCCTATCTCAATGATGCAGCCATGCTGATTGACATCTATGGGGAGCAGTTGAGGCCTTTCGCCATGCCCGTCAAGACCTGGCTGGAGGAAGGGCTCAGGGTCACCTTTGAGGCGCGAGGAACTGATTTCTGGACACCCATCTACATGCTGGTCACCCGGGAAATCACCAATGCCCGCACCGAGCAGAAAGAAACGCTTCTTCCCGATCAGGCCATCGACCGCGTCACGGCTCTGAAAATGACCACCACCTGGGCCTCCTATTACATCCTGGCCGAGGATACTCTGGGGACTCTGGAGGCAGGAAAGTACGCTGATTTCACGGTTCTCGAAAAGGACTATTTCACCGTTCCGGTGGAAGAAATACCTGACACGAAAGTCATCATGACGGGCCTGGGAGGCGAAATCGTCTTCGACGAAAATCAGATGGCCGGCAACTAAATCATTCCTGTTCTGAGGCTCTTTTCAGCCTGAGATCATCAGAGTCGGGGTGCACAGCCGGGCGCCCCGACTCAATCCTTCTTGATTCACTGGGTTTTGAGACACTCCGGGCGGTGCGCCCTTCCGGCCTCAGTCAGATAGTCGGATTTGGCGCCTCAGAGTAGAAACTGTCCCTGTGCTCGAATGATGCTTCGCTCCGCTCAGATGAATGCGGACGGCACTGTGCAGTAGCAGATTCGGGTTATTCGTCCGTCTCCACCTTCCGGAACGCATCGGGAATCTTCTGGAGGAGGTCCTTGGGCACGTAGTCGTTCAGCTTGAAGCGCTTCATGTCCTCTTCGGGAAACATGGTCGGGATCAGAAAGGGCTCAGGCGGAGCGGGCCGGGTTGCGTCAATTCCCGCCTTGGACCCCCAGTGGTTTTCAATGGACGGATCCACAATACTGCTCATGACATCGGTCTGAATGATCCAGTCCTTGTCAGGCTGAGCCCGGGTAGCGACGGCCCAGAAAACCTGGCGCTCATCATAGATATCGACATCTTCATCAACCACGATCACATGTTTGACCGAGTAGTTGGAGGTCAGGGCCGAATGTATGGCCGTCCTTGCCTGTCCCTCGGCGGTTTTCTTGATCTGGATAAAACAGAAACCCAGGCCGTCATCACCTCCCGCATGGGGCAACAAATAGACCCTCGTCACCTGCGGGACCACCCGCTTGACGATGTCGTAGACGCGAAACTCACGGGCCAGCCCCTGAAAGGCATGGTTGCGTCCGATGGCATAGTTGGACCAGAGAGGATCCTTCCTCTGGGTGATACAGCTGACCTCCATATAGGGACACCAGCGCTGGGCCCCGATGTGGCGCGTGTATTCGCTGTAGGGGCCTTCAGCCGTGCGTTTCATGGCCTTGATCTCGCCCTCAAAAACAATTTCCGCATCGGCCGGAACCATGAAGTTATCTCCCAGTGTCTCGGAGGGAACGAGCCGAAGGGGTTCCCCCAGGAGCCCCCCGCAGGCCTCGAAATGGCTTTCCGGGTATCCCATCTTGGTCTGCGAGGCCATCAGAACATTGGGATGCAGGCCGGCCACAATGGCACACTTCATGTTCTGGTTGAGTTCCTGCTCGTATTTGTGGAAGTTCATGGAATTGTGGTTGTCCGGAGAGAACAGGAAGGCAATGCGATTCTTGCTTTGAATTTCACCCCGATGAATTCCCATGTTGTCGATTCCGGCCTCGGGATGATAAGTGATCATCGGAGCCAGCGAAATATACGGATGAGACAGCATCAGATAAGGCTGGTAGGCAGGATAGCGGAGCATATCCACATCGTCGCCCTTCAGGATCTGCTCTTTAACCGGTGCATCTTCACGCGAAATGACAACGGGCTTCTGCTTGTTCTCCAGTGCCAGACGCCTCCAATCCTGGGACACCTTTTCCCAGTTGGACCCCATGGCATAGGCCAGCTTTCCCCGAGAGCCGATCTCATTCATGATGACCTCGAACTCGGACGGCTTGCCATTGCACAGAATCGGGTTCTTGATTCGAAGCAGGGGAAACTTGCGCTCCCGATCCAGCTGGTCGACGAGAATTCCGATTTCGTGTTTCAGACTGACGGGCTTTTCAATCGTTACGACGTCTTCCGGATGGTCCTGTTCGTATTGTTCCAGAAAATGACGCAAATCCTTCGCCATAGATTCCTCCTAATGAATACTGATGAGCTTCAGCGCGCGCCGCAGCGGCGCACCCTAGACGTCGACGCTCTCCGCTTCCTTGGCCGTGAATTCGGCCAGACACCAGGGACACCGGCAGAAGGGCTTTGTCCCGGTCTGCGGGTGGGTTTCCTTGAGCATCAGAAGCTCAACGTAAAATCGTTTGTGACATTTCGGACACGTGATCCATGCAACTTTCATAATTCAAAAATTACCTTGAGAGATGCCTCCCCAGGGGCAAAAAAAGCATAGTACTCAAGGAAGGATGCGGAGTCAAGATGCTCGCAACCACAAAACCACGGGTGAGGCACAGAATTTTTACCACAGAGACACAGAGACACAGAGCACTTTTTCCTTCCCCTTGATCCGGGGTTAGGTGCCAAAACTGGTTGTCTTAGTGCTATTTTTTCGTCTTCAGTTTCTGCGGGGCTCGGCTTCTTCCTCAGAATCCATATGGAACTAAAAATAATTATCGTGTGACCCTGGAGCAGGAATGGTAAGACAAGGAAAGGATTTCCCTGTGTCTCTGTGCCTCTGTGGTGAAATCTGTTCTTCGTGGCTCTGTGGTGAAGAATTCCCGCGGCTCTGTGTTAAATTGATAGGATCATGAGACTCGCCACGCTTCTCATTCTCCTTGCTTTTTCGGGGTGCGGAGGCAGATCGGAAGGGACCGAAATTTTATGGGATAGCTGGGGAATCCCACATATTTATTCCGCCTCCGAAGAACGCCTTTTCTACGCCTTTGGATGGGCTCAGGCGGAGAGTCACGGCGATCTGATCCTGCGGCTTTACGGCCAGGCCCGGGGCCGAGGAGCTGAATACTGGGGAGCCCGGTATCTCGATGGGGACCGCTGGGTCCGAACCATGGGAGTACCCGAACGAGCCCGGGATTGGTATGAAGCTCAGGACAGCGAGTGGCAAGGCTATCTGGATGCCTTTGCCGACGGGATCAATGCTTATGCCCGAGAGCACTCCAACCAGATCGCGGACGAGGTTGAAGTAGTCTTGCCACTGGACGGCACCGATATTCTGGCCCATAGCCAGAGAGTCATCCTCTTTTATTTCGTCACCAGCCCCCAGGTTCTTGGACTGGCCGACAACCAGTGGAATCCCGGCCAGATAGAATCTCCTGCCTCCAATGCCTGGGCCATTGGACCCTCGCGCTCTTCCAGCGGCAACAGTTTACTTCTCGGCAACCCTCACCTGCCCTGGGCTGATCTTTATCTCTTTTACGAAGCTCATCTGGTGACTTCGGAAATAGACACCTATGGAGTGACGTTCGTGGGAATTCCCGTTTTGGGGATTGCCTTCAATGATCATCTGGGGTGGACCCATACAGTCAATGCTCATGACGGAGATGACCTTTACGAGCTCACGTTGACCGATGGAGGTTACCTTTGGGACGAAGAGTTCAGACCCTTTGAAACGAGGGAGGAAACCCTCAAAATCCAACAGATCGACGGCACATTGATCGAACAACAGTTCGTCGTCAGGCATTCCATCCATGGACCGATCGTTGCCGAAAAAAATGGCAAAGCCCTGGCCCTAAAAGTGGTGGGACTCGAGCAATCCCGGATGCTGGAACAATGGTGGGATATGGGCCGAGCAACCGGCCTGGAAGATTTTGAGGCGGTTCTAAAGCGTCTGGAAATCCCCATGTTCACCGTCATGTATGCCGATCGGGAGGGTCATATCATGCACTTTTTTGGCGGCCGCACTCCGGTTCGCCCCTCCGGAAACTGGGATTGGTCCGGGATTGTCCCCGGCGATGGCGCTTCAACTCTGTGGACGGACACTCACAGCTACGATGAGCTTCCCAAAGTAGTCGATCCCCCCAGCGGCTGGCTCCAAAATGCCAATGATCCACCCTGGACGACAACCTTTCCCATGGCTCTGGATCCGGATGAATATCCAGCTTACATGGCGCCCCAACGAATGCGCCTGCGGGCTCAGCACTCCGCCGCCATGCTGATGGAAGACGACAGCATCACCTTTGAGGAGATGATCCAGTACAAGCATTCCACTCACATGGAATCAGCCGATCGTATTCTGGAAGACCTGTTATCCGCTGCCGGAAACAGCAACGATGGGAGGGTGCACCAGGCCGCCCTGGTCCTCGACGCATGGGATCGAAAAACCGATGCCAACAGTCGCGGCGCCGTTCTTTTTGAGGCCTTCTTCCAGGAACTGATTCGATCCAGTGGTGAATCGGCCATCTATCGGCAGAGCTGGAATCCAAATTCCCCCCTTGAAACACCCCGAGGCCTGGCTGAAACAACGATGGCCCTCGAGGCTCTTTCGGTAGCAGCTGAAAAGGTTTCCAATCTCTACGGAGCACTGGATGTGGAGTGGGGAGAAGTCCACCGCCTCCGCATCGGCGATGTCGATTTTCCCGCCAATGGAGGGCCGGGAGATCTGGGAATTTTCCGTGTGGTCGGCTTTCGACAGACGTCCTCGGGATCGAGACAGGCCTCGACGGGAGATTCCTTTGTGATGGCTGTCGAGTTCTCCAATCCAGTTCGGGCCCAAGCAATACTGAGCTACGGGAATTCCTCCCAATCTGATTCTCCGGGGCGGGGCAATCAACTCAGTTTATTTGCTCAAAAACAATTACGCCCGGTGTGGCGCTCTCGAGAAGAAATCGAAGCCCATCTGGAGTTCAGAGAGCTGTTCTAGCTGGGCAAAAACGGCGGCCTAGGCTCCAATCAGCACCAGGGTCATATCTTCCGTTTGATGCATCCCCTCGGTAAAGTGGTCAACCTGTTCCAGGATCTGTTGCTGCAAAGCCTTGGCTCCGGCCGAAGCATTGGACCTCAAGATGTCCAGAAGCCTTTCCTCGCCAAACATCTCATCCTCGCTGTTGGCTGCCTCGGTAATTCCATCTGAATAAACGACCAATACATCTCCGGAATTGAGCTGCAGCGGACTCGATTCGTACCTGGAAGACGGGAATGCCCCCAGGACCATCCCCTGGGAAAACAGCTGGTCTACCTCGCCTGAGGCCGCACGAAACAGGTACGCTGGATTGTGGCCGGCGCCGGAAAACTCACCCCTTCCACTGGCATCCAATGAGAACAGGAAGGCCGTCACGAACCCATTTGAAGGGGTTCTCGTGTATATCAATTGATTGGTTTCTCCCAGTACGGCTGAAAGCGATGTGCCGGTCCGACACTCCATATCCAGTGCCCCTTGAAACAGGGCACTCAACACCGCGGCTCCCACACCCTTCCCTGAAACGTCTGCCAATACCCCGATGAGTTCCTCAGGTCTCAACTCCAGAAAATCGAAAAAATCGGCCCCCACGTCTCGGGTAGGCTCACAGCTGGCGGTAATGGAGAAATTTCCAAATTGAGGAAAGGACTGAGGCAGTAGGCGCTGCTGGATCTTGTGAGCCACCGCCATTTCCTGCTCGATGACCTTTTTCTCTTCAA
>Ga0310345_10004283_pt1 | contig 13031 bp, 6 predicted proteins | sample HC15DNA20500_MG_FD_204667 | JGI IMG/M metagenome (GOLD analysis project Ga0310345, IMG submission 204667) | Marine microbial communities from station ALOHA, North Pacific Subtropical Gyre - HC15-DNA-20-500_MG | ecosystem: Environmental > Aquatic > Marine > Oceanic | place: Pacific Ocean: North... | reverse complement strand
CTTATGATGACCGGTACATCGAAGCCAAGGCTTTGACGACACATCACAATTTGGCTTCTGGTTTTATGGAAGCGCTTGGAAATGCGTGTGCGGAGTTGAACAGCACCATAAAGGACGTACTGAGTTCGGTAGACGCTGTGCGATACGCGACGACACTGGGTACCAACGCCCTAATTGAGAGGAATGGGCCGCGAGTAGGCTTAGTGTGCACTGCTGGATTCGAATCAACCGTCCCACTGATGCGAGCGCGTGGTTACGGTGATGGTTTGGCGCATGCTGATCAAATGGATTTGCCGGGCGCCGACCGTCCCGCGCCGTTAGTTCGGATGACAATGATCGTCGGGGTCGAGGAACGCATCGATTACAACGGTGACGTTTGTCTGGAGGTCGATGAAGGAAACGTGCGTTCGCAGGTGCGAAAGCTCGTTGACGAAGGCTGTCAAGCTTTCGTGGTTGCTCTGACTAATGCAGTCGTGAACCCAGAACACGAAAAGGAAGTGGAACGCATAATATTAAATGAGTATCCCACCCATGTCCTCGGTGCTATTCCCATTGTACTTTCGCACCGTGTAGCAGGCCGTAAAGCAGAGTATTCCCGCACGATGTCAGCCGTGCTTGACGCATACCTTCATGAACAGATGTACCACGGTATGTCTTCCCTAGAGGTCGCATTGAGAGAAAATGGTTACAAGCGACCGATGCTTTTGGTGCACAACACATCAGGCATGGCACAGCTCAATTCGACGCATTCTTTGCAGACAATACATTCGGGACCCGTCGCTGGTCTTGAGGCAACCAATTACCTGGCCGAGCAATTCGATGAACCGAACGTTATTGCGACGGACATGGGAGGTACGAGTTTTGATATAGGGTTGGTGACCGAGGACGGCGTAAAGTTTTACGACTTCAATCCGGTGATCGATAGATGGTTGGTATCGACCCCCATGACATACCTGCACACGCTCGGGGCCGGGGGCGGCTCGATTGCTCGTTACGACCGATTATGGAATGCCGTCGAAGTTGGCCCGGAAAGTTCCGGCTCGGACCCTGGACCGGCCTGCTACGGCCGTGGAGGTAAGTATCCGACAACCACGGACGCAAACCTGGTACTCGGCTACTTGGATCCTGATAATTACGCTGGTGGGACGATCAAAATCAACAAAAGACGAGCAGAGCGGGCTATTGAGGAGCATGTCGCTCGGCCAGCCGGTCTGACTCTGATCGAAGCGGCTAAGGCCATCAAACGGAAAGTGGACGCCAATATGGCCTCAGCGATCTTCAAAGAGGTCGCTGTCAAAGGTTACGACCCGCAAAAATTCACTATCTTAAGTTATGGTGGAGGTTCTCCGATTCATGCGTGTGGTTACGCCAGTGATATAGGTGTATCGAAGGTTCTAATCCCGCCATTCTGTTCGGTATTTGCCGCATTAGGCGCGGGCAATATGAATCAACTGCACATCCACGAAAAATCGTTGTATCTCATGCTCTACGATGCGACTTTCCGGCGAGTGTTAGAAGACTACGAGGTTTTCAATCGGACAGTGGAGGAGCTCGAGGAGCGGGGGCGTGAGGATCTCGTGCGACAGGGTGTGGTGTTGGAGGACATCCAAACGCGCCTCGAAATGGATATGCGTTACGGGAACCAATTGGCACAGGTCAGCGTCACCAGCCCGATTAGCCGACTTAGAAAACCCCATGACGTGATTGCTCTGCTCGATAAGTTCAGTAACAACTACGCGCAGCGATTCGGCGAGGGTAGCCAGGCGCCTGAGGCGGGTGTTCGTATTAATGTCATCCGAGTTGTATCTTACGTCGAACACGAACGCTTAACGCTGACACGTTCGACTGCGTCCTCGGATGAAAAACCAATACCACGCTCGGAGCGACCTTGTTATTTCCCGCAGCACGCGGGCCCCTTTGTGACCCCGGTTTTTCGTGATATCGACGTCACCGAAGGGATGCGCTTAAAAGGTCCGGCTTTAATTGAAACGCCACGCACTACCTATCTGGTCGAGCCCGGATGGTTTCTGAGGATGGGGCTGATGGGTTCCGCTGAGATGGTTAAAGCTGGGTAAATCTGGGAGACATACCCAATACTTTTTCGAGGTAGGATAAATGGGTAACGATCGAGAAAAGTCGGTTATCGAGAAATTTCTCGAAGACAATGTCCTGTTCTTGGGCCCTGATCCCGAGATCATGCAGGACCATAGTGTCGCCCCCGTTTCGGAACGCGAACACGACGCACTCGCGAAATTCAATGACCCTGACAAGATTAACCTCGTCCGACACAAACTGCAGACGGCGTGTAACGAGTCGTTCGATATGGTGGAGCAGATGGGTGCGGCACCAGGCGCAAAGTGGGGTGATCTGATTTCCGGCTTATGGACGATGCACGGCGATCTTGCAATGGCCAGTATGGGTGGTGTGTTGATCTTTTCTGTCCTGACTCAACACCCCACGAAATTTATTCTCAAGTACTGGAAAGACGATCCCACCGTCGGTATCCGGCCCGGTGACATTTTCATGCATAACGATGCTCGTTACGGGAATATTCACAACACGGACCAAAGTTTGTTGATACCGGTGTTCCATGATGAGCAACTGATTTGTTTTACAGGAGCTATCGTGCACGAGGGTGAGAACGGTGCATGTGAACCGGGGGGTATGCCTTCCGCGGCGGAATCACCTTTCGATGAAGGTCTCAAAATGTCGCCGTTTCGAGTTGGGGAGAACTACGAATTCCGGCGCGACATTATGACGTTTCTCCAGAACTCAGTGCGCGAGCCAAAGCTACAGCTTGAGGGAATGAAGTCAAAACTCTTCGCTGCAATGCGCATGATGGAACGCGTCAACGATGCGATCACCGAATATGGGGTAGATGCGGTCATTGCCACTCTGCGCAAAACCTTAACGGATACCGAAGAGGAGACTCGTCGCCGACTTGCGTCTTGGCCAGACGGGAAGGTACGCACGAATTTATTTGCAGACGGAACGTTGAGAGAGAACTGCTTGATTAAGATTCGGTGCGAGCTTGACAAACGCGGTGATGAGCTTTTGATTGACTTTCGTGGTTCTTCACCAGAATTCCTGAACCGCGCGAACAACACCGTATTGGCATCCTTGAAAGGTATGTTGGCGCAGGAGTTTTTGAGTTTTGTATGGCCCGATTTGCCGCGTAACCAAGCGGTATTTGCGCCAATGAAGGTGCTTACTGATCAACGTTCAGCTCTAAATTGTTCACCCGATGCGCCGAATGCGCAGAGTATGATGACGTTTTTTCCCGGCTTTACCGCGATCCAAATTGGAATACCGAAGTTTCAATACAGTGCCGGGTTTCGCAGTACCGACATCATTGCGGGTTGGTACAACATGATCGTGACTTTTATCTACGGAGGTCTTAACCAATACAGTGAATTGGTCGGGAATGTTTGTGCGGATCTCAACGGCATGGGAGGCGCCGCGCGGTGGAACCGCGACGGGGAACACTCCATAGCGCCGATTTTCGCTCCTATGGCTGATATCGGCGAACAGGAATTGATCGAGGAAGAGGTCCCGATCATGAAGATCGTGCCCAACAAGCTGATGAAAGACGCCTGCGGTTTTGGGAAATTTCGTGGGGGCCATGGCTACCAACAGATTGCAACTATGAAAGATTCCTCAATGTGGGGTTTCATGTCTTGCAGTATTGGTTCGAAATTTCCGACTACCATGGGGATTTTCGGGGGATATGCCCCTGGTTGCTACCCTCTCTGTAAGGTCAAAGATGTCAACGTCTTCGAGGTTATGAAAGATAGGCGCGATCTGCTGCGCTATTCCATTGAAGACATAATGAACGATCGCCCGTTCAAGGGCGCACGCTATACGACACACCATATGGGCATGCAGCTGGAATTCGCCAATCCAGGGGAGCTCTTTATGCTGACTCAGGGCTCTGGAGGAGGTTACGGTGATCCCCTGGAACGTGAACCGGAAGCCGTTTCCGAGGAATACCTCGACGGGTTGATTTCCTCCAACACCGTAAAAAATATCTATCACGTTGCGTTAGATGAAGAACGGGGCGCGGTTGACCTTAAAGCTACTAAAAAGGCGCGTAAAGCGGAACGAACGAAACGTAAGCGACGCGGAAAACCGTACAAAGAATTCGTTGCCAAATGGGAAAAGGACGAGCCGCCAAAGGATGTACCGTACTATGGTTCTTGGAAAGATCGCGACGTACTTTATCGGGGTACTCCGGATAATACATGCCCCGCGGATGCGATCGTTTCCGTCATGATGCCTGATCCAAAGGATGTCCGCATCGCCGAACTCGAACGCGAACTCGCTGCATGTAAACGTACCCAAAGGACTCGCAAATAGAACGGGCATGACCGTTGCGTTTGGGTGCGACAGTTCCCGGAAGTTGAGACCCGATGTCAAATATCAAAGAGTGGTTGAGCGGCACCCGCCAAACGGTTATTTGGGTCGAATACGAAACCTACGCGCGACGCGTGTTCGCGAATTCCCCTCCAGATTGGTATCGTGATTCGGCGCGGTTTGCCTCCGTTATCAGCCAAGCGCAGGATGTCCTTTCATCGCATTGCATATCCATCGATGTTTTAGCTCCATTTTTATCCTCGCTGGAGGACCTTGCCGTTGGAGGCGATGCGGAACAAATCATCGAGTCATTCAATACCGACGAAGCCGCAGAATTTATCGACAATACACTTGATGCATTGCTACCCCGTTTTGGGGCTGAACTCGACTTATTCCTTGCAATAAAGGCCCCGGCGGATCTTTTGAGACGGAATGAGGGTTCGGGGCCACCCTCATTCGACGACCTGGATGACGTGGCGACTGCCTTGTCCAACTTGCTGCGTCCACTCGCGGCGAAACCACTCGCTGGAATCTTATTGCACAAGGAAGGGCAGCTGTCGTTCACGATGGATGAAGTGGATGCCTACGAGCCTATTGTCAGCGCGGCACAACACTATGATTGGTGCACCGCGGTTAGTTTTCATGACGTCTCGCCCGATGCGATCCCTGAAGCCGGCCTGGACGTCGACTTGGTGCTGCTGCCACAGGTAGCGTTGGAACTGGTTCCGAACGACGCCGGGCGTCCGCGTTTTGGCGGGGGACTGACGAGTGCTTTCTGGGGTGGGACAGGGATCGCTATGGACGGCGCCTCGGGACATTTGTTGCACGGGCACATCCCGCCTACGGCTAATCCGGAAGCTGTACTCTCGTTGCTCGCCGCGCTGTCTTGACAGAAGTGTGGAATACGCTTCGAACCATAGTTTCGGACCGGAAAAAAACCTATCCAGTGACGCTCAGGCCTTCCTAGGGCGGAAAACTCAGAAGGTTGACAGTCTTTTGTTGGGCCCCTTATAGTCGCGTCTGCGTGCGCCCGGATTAGTGTTTCCGCTGGAGGGAGCCCGGGCATCTGACAGATGCATGCAAATTTGTGATGATAACCACCCGGCGAACTCACAAACGCTTGAACTGATGCCTGCTCGGTGCAGTGTGCCTTGAGGAACGGGTGGATGGAATTACGCCGACAACTTAAAAAAAGCGTGCGCTTCGTTTCCGACGTCTGATCGGAGATCGGGGTGAATTAGGGGGACCAGCGCAAATGAAAGGGCAACAAGGCTTCCGCTATCGACTTGCGATGTATACGATGCGCCACCGCGGGCTTGCCGCGGCGCTCATCTTCGGCATTACGGCTTTTTTTGCGGTCGGGGTGGCCAACGTTGAGCTCAAAACGATCTTTTCCGATCTTTTTCCTAAAACCCACCCATTCGTCCAGACGTACAAGGATCATCCGAATTTCGGTAATCCGCTAACCATCACCATGATGGTGAAGGTCAAAGACGGCACGATCTATAACGCAGAGACGCTTGCAAAAGTCTGGCGTATGACCCGTGATATCGATTTGGCTCCTGCTGTCGACCACGATCAGATCATCTCGATCACAACGGAGAAAGCCCGTTTCGCGGAGGCCACACCCTATGGGATCGACATGAAGCCTCTCATGGAGGACAAGGAACCCGAGACCAAAGAAGAAATCGACAAATTCCGAGCCGCCGTAGACAAGGCGCCTAATGTTCGCACGTTCCTGATAAGCCCAGACGAAACTGCAACCATCATTACGGCCACGTTTATCGAGTTCACTCTCGATTACGGTGACACATTCAAGTACGTCCAAAATATGGTCGAAGCGGAGACCGACGAGAATCACCATATCTTCGTTGCCGGACAACCGATGCTGACTGGGTGGGTGTACAAGTACGAACTTGACATGCTGAAAATTTTTGCCATAACAGCCAGTGCGTTGCTGTTGTCGCTACTCATCTATATGCGCAATGTCCCCGGCGTCGTGACCCCAATCGCAGTTAGTGTTGTTGCCGCGATTTGGGGATTCGGTTTCGTGGGCTGGCTGGGCGATCCTATCGAGCCGCTGATTATGGTGGTGCCTTTGTTGCTTGTGGCACGTTCGTTTAGCCACTGCGTGCAATTCATCGAACGTTTTTACGAGATCTACTATCAAATCGGCGACCGCCGCAAAGCGGCCGAACTGGCACTGGGCGTTATGATGGCGCCTGGCGTGTTGGGCATCGTCACCGATGCCGCCGGCTTATTCCTGATTGCCCTTGCGCCGATCCCGGTTATGGAACGCTTCGCTGTTTTTTGCGGATTTTGGGCGGCCATTCTTGTCCCGGCAAACTTGTTCTTAACCCCCATCTTGTTGTCGTACTTTCCGGCGCCGAAGAATGTCGCGACCCTCATTGGCAAAGGCGACAAGGAAACATGGCACTCGCGCATTATCGGCCTGTTGAGAAAGATTTCGACGTTGTCTCACGGGGTGACCGCGAGGAAGACGACGACGGTCGTCGTTGTCCTGGCGCTCATCGGTGGCTATCTCATGACGCAAGTCAAGGTGGGTAACCCAGTCGAAGGCAGCAACCTGCTCAAGCTCGGCAGCGATTACAATACGGCTGTCCGGGCTATCAATTCGCATTTCCCTGGCATCATGACGCTCGAGATAGTCTTTGAGGGCAAGTCCGGGGGACCCGAGGACCGTGAGCGTATTCTGCGACAGGCGGAACCCATTGCCACGATGTTTCAATTGCAGCGCTTCCTTGAATCGCAGGATCCACCACCCGAGGCGACGCTGTCATTCGGCGATTATTTGCCTGAGGCGAATCGCTTATTCAGCGGCGGTAATCCGAAGTGGGGCCCGATGGATTTCACGGACGATAAAGTCAACGCCGCCGTCAATGCACTCATGATCGGCACGAGCCCGAAGGCCTATTCGCACGTTACGAATTTCTCGATGGAAAACGGCACCGTGTCGCTCTGGTATAAAGACAATAAACAAGAGACAGTCGATGTTGCCTTAGCCCAAACGCGGGCAGGACTCGATATCATCGGTCTCGATAAAGACACCTTTCGCGTTCGTTTGGGTACAGGCGCGATTGCGTTGCAGCAATCGGTCAATGACACCGTGGATTTATACCAGTGGTATATCTTGGCGGCCCTAAACCTTGTCATTCTCCTAACCTGCAGTTTTGCCTACAAGTCGATTGTCGCGGGGATCATCTTGCTGATACCCGTTAACTTTTCGAACGTCCTGTTAGTAACGGTCATGGTGATGATGGGTATTGGGTTAGACGTGAATACGTTGCCAATCGCGTCAATTGGTATCGGTGTTGGTATCGACTACGGCATTTACCTGTTGAGCCGAATATGTGAAGAGTTCCGAGACCGAGAGGAAATCGGGGAGGCCATTGAGGCGGCGGTCACGACCACAGGAAAGGCCATTTTTTTCACGGCGTCGATCGTACTCATTGGTATTTTGCCTTGGTACTTTTTGTCAGAGCTCAAATTTCTTGCAGAAATGGGTTTGCTGCTCGTCATGATTATGCTGATCAACATGGTCATCGCCCTAATCGTATTACCGTTGTTGGTGTACCTGTTCAGACCTAAATTTGTTGAGCGCGAACACCTAATCATCTCAGAAAACGTTGAACTCTCAGAGTTGACCCAAGTTCACCGAGGCGAGGCGTCCTGAGAAACTACCAGACACACGGATTCAGAAAAAAATGAAAGTACTAATGTTTTTGCAACGTCTATTCGAAAGCCGAGCGTTTTCTGCGTTTCTCCTGTTGCTGTTCACCCTGAACGCCCCTGCACAAGAAGCGGAGGATAGGAAGTCCGCGATAGAAGTCATCCGCAGTGGCATTCCGCACGATGCCCTGTTCGCGCTGGAGATGACGGGTGAATGGGGATTGGCGGTAGGTAACTACGGGTTGATGCTCGAAACCAATGATGGCGGTGGGACTTGGAATACTCTACCGCCTTTAACAAACGACGCCTTACTGGGCATAACGCAGGTGGGCGAGCGTACTCTGATCGTTGGGCAAAACGGGCTAGTGATCTCGAAAACCGGGGACGGTGAATGGCGCTTGCTGGACAGTGGGCTGGGAGCCCGCCTCTTAAACGTTGCGATGACCGAGGACGGCCGTGCGATGACCGTCGGCGAATTTGGATTAATTGCGCGTTCCCGCGACTACGGGGAGACTTGGGAGGCGATTTCGGTCGAATGGAGCAAGTTCAACGATGAAGGTTATGAGCCACACCTGTACGAAGTCGTGTTGACCTCAGGCGGAGGTGCGATGGTCGCGGGTGAATTTGGCTTAATCCTCCATTCGAGAGATGACGGCGATAGTTGGACTGCAGTCGCCAAGGGTGATGAATCTGTGTTTGACATCGACCTCGCCAGTGATGGCAGCAATAGCGGTTACGCAGTTGGACAGGATGGCCTCCTGATGCGAACTGCTGACAGCGGTCAGTCTTGGGACCGACTGGATGCGGGTACCAACGCAAACTTACTCGGCGTCTGGAGCGGCGAAAGCGAGGTGGCTATCGTCGGGATCCGCACGCTTTTGCGCAGCGCAGATGATGGCAATACGTTTTCCGCGGCAGAGGATTACGCGGTTATCCGTACCTGGTATCAGGGTATTGACGCCGGTGTGACCGAAACCAAAGCCGGTGAAGAAGGTTTCGTCCGCCGGCAATTCGTTTATATCGTTGGCCATGAGGGCTCCATCGCCAAGATCCTTGACTAGCCCGCTATCCGTGTCATTGTCTGACAATTCCCACCGCTGGGTGGATTAAGGCGATTAGCCTACCGTGAGCCACGGAGCCGATGAGGCGGCGACCTTGGAATATGGGAAGCGCATGCAGCAGAAAACCGTTGTAATTGCGCAACATTTCGACCACGCCCCCGCGCCAAAGTATTCTGGTCATCCCGACGTCAAAGCCGTTGACATTCCCCCCCGGATGGGGGGTAATACAACTCGGCGCATTGCGGTGCGCCCGCGTGTCGGTGTACCAGACTTACAACAAACCAGTTGGTGTTTGCAGATACCGGATTTGATAAACAGGGGCCTTAAACGACCCGTTCGTACGATAATGTTAAGGGGGGGAGCGAGAGTGATGAAGCACACAATCGCGCGAGTACTTTTGACAGCAGGCATTGCGACCAGCGTTCTCTTTGCAGGGACCGCCTCCGCGATCGACTGGAACATAACCGGTTTCGTTCGTCAGGAGATTTCATACAGCATTGCCAAGAACAACAACGAATACAACACGTCCGGTTTGGTTTATAACGACCGGATCGTACCTCACTACACACATGCCAACTGGGGTAGCGGCGCTACGGCAGCGACCGGCAACTCAGGGGCTGTCTCAAGCGTTTATTTTGACCCGGACACTGGTAACGCCGGATTGTTTGGTGGCGCTGGTATAACCGCTGGTGCGAATACCGGCTCACCGGTTAATTGCCGGTACGGTCACCAAAACGCGATCAACGCGGGTTCAGCCGGACTTTCGGGCGCTTTTGGGTCAACGGCTATCGCCGGTTTTCGCGGTGTTTTGTGTCCGGACAATGGCGGCGGCTCATTCTTCGTTCCGGGCGCCGGTGGTGGAACGGGTGCAGCTGCACACGGCATCAGCGTCGCAGGCCAAGGGCTGAACGACGACATCAATTTCAACTTATTCAACACCCGCGCGGAAATTGACATACAGGCCCGCTTCAACAAGCGGTTTGCAGCGTATGTAAAAATTCGCGGGTACTTCGATGGCACGTCGAGCTTCACCGACGCGCAAATCAGTGATCACTTTGGTGGCAACAAGTTCTGGGGCAACAGTGGACAAATCGCGGAGTGGAATTCCCCCAACTTTGCGGTCGATTTGCCTGCAGCCTACGTAGACTATAACAATGGACCTCTGTGGATACGCGTCGGCAACCAAACCATAGCGTGGGGCGAGGCGTATTTCTTCCGCGTAATGGACGTTGCCAACGGTCTCGACCTCCGCCGTCACCTGGCGTTAGGCCCTGGCGGCGAGGAGTACTCCGACCAGCGTGTTGCCTCACCCGGCATCCGGTTGAGCTACACGTTTAAGAACGGTTGGGAGCTGGACGCGTTTGCGCAGATGTGGTCGCCATCTATTCTTCCGGCGATTAACAGCCCGTATAACGTGATTGGCGCAGGTGCTACGCTTGACGAACGCGACGAATTTGACGACGCCCGGGGCTCGATCAACTTTGGCGCGCGCCTGACGATGAACCTGACGGACTATTTCACCGGTATCCTCATGTACACCAACCGGCGGAGCCCGGACGGCGTGGCACGGTACGCGGAAGCACCGACCTACAATGGCGGAACTGAAAACAGGTTCTGCATCAACACAGCCTTTAACGACACCAACAACATTCTCCGTGGTCTGTCTTCGGTCGCCAGTGGCGGCTCAGGTTTCTTCGCCGGACTCGGCGTTCTGCCCGACGGCCGGGCCGACCTAGTCAACTTTAACGGCCAAGCCAACATGCCGGCTTTGGCTCCTGGTTCGAAGAACAACAACCACTGTGGGTCGCCACTAGCACCTGATCCGATTGCCGTGAACTCGTCAGAGTACTGGCACATGGTGGGCCGAGCCCGTCTCGATCCCATGAAAGCTTTGCGGGTCGTGGTCAACGAATGGCCGGCTGACCATTGGGCCACGCGTAAGGTGTTTGGCTTCGGTGACGAGCTTAACTTCGTGGACGCGATGCGAACCATCGAAGGCTTCCATAGTTCCTTCGGCGGTTTCCGTGCTTGGGCCACACGTGAATTCAAGCGCGAGCACATCTTCGCCATCGGCGGCAACTACCTGGTCAATGCTGATCCCGATTCGATCTGGGATCAATTGTTGATTCGTGGTGAGGTCGCGGTCACACCGAACAAGAAATTCACCGACCTGGGCTTGAGCTTCAACTTCATTGAAGAAACGGAAGTCGTGTCGGCGTTGATCTTGGAGAAGTACCATCGCTGGACGTCGGCTTTTCCGGCGACCTACATGGTCTTCCAATGGATGCACCGAACCTCCTCTGACATGTTTGGTCGTCATCTGAGTGGTACAGAATCGAAGGATTTCGAGGATTTCATCGATCCGATCACCGGCGACTTCACCGCCGCGGCCTTTGTGCCCGGCGCAGCCGTGCCTGATGGTAGTAACAACGCTGACTACGTGGTGTTCGCCTTCCAGCAACCCTTCCCGAACTTGATCTGGCGTTTTGACTTCGCCGTCCTAATCGACGTCGAAGGCGCCTATCTAGTTCAGCCTGGTGTGCGTTATCGCCCAGCTGCTAACTGGCAATGGGATGTCTACGCCAATATCATCGAAGAGGGTGGCGATGAGAACGACGACGTTTTGGAGTCACTCGATTGGGCAGATGAAATTTTCATCCGCCTGACGTACTACTTCTAGACGGTTATTCCACAATCCGGGACCATGGGAGCCGACCTTGTGTCGGCTCTCTTTTTATCAGGCCCCCGACTAGCCTGCCCGCAGGAGGGCAACTAAGGTAGGAGGGGGGTCACTCGAGCATCAATCGCTAATCCATTACTTCCAGGCACCGTCGTAGATCCGATCCCCTACGAGGCGTCCCGTAAACTTCGGAAAGGGCACCCATGGAACAAACAGCTGTAGAAAGCCAAGGGCTCATAAGTGAAATCATTTCGGGCATTGCCACTCTATTCCAGCTTGGCGGTCCGGTAGTCGCAATTCTTGTCGCGACGTCGGTGTTTGGCCTCGCACTTGCGCTTGTGAAATTTATCCAATTCTCTGGTGTCGGGCGCGTCACCATGGAACGATTGGACGATGCGATCGGCGGGTGGCAGGGCGGGGATCAGCAAAAAGCTATCAAGATCCTCGAAGAGCTGAACACGGATAACAAAAAGTGGTATTTCTTCAATTCACGTGTCGCCCTCGCGGCTGATATTCGTTTCGGATTGGAGGCGAAGCCCGATCAAGATCCCGATTTGCTCCATGATGAGTTGATGCGGCGTGCGGCGGCTTTCCTGCGCGACTATTCGCGTAACCTGCGACCGCTTGAATTGATTTATTACTTGGCGCCCGTTCTGGGCCTGTTAGGTACGGTTCTCGGCATGATCGACGCCTTCAAAGGGCTCGCGGTCAGTGCCGGAGCAACTGGTGAGTCCTCGGCATTGGCCAGTGGGATCTGGGAAGCCTTACTGACAACGGCGGTTGGTTTGTCTATTGCTATCCCCTTTGCCGTTATGCATGCGTTACTGGAGTCGCGCTTGGAATTCCTGGCAGATCAAGTTACGGATTTGGTTACGCGAATAATGACGATGGGGGAGAGCAGCTAAGCGTGCAAGCGATACGGCAGGCGATGATGCCCATGCGACGCCATCGACGTTCCGGACGGATGTCGCTGACGCCTTTGATCGACGTTGTGTTTATACTGCTTGTGTTTTTCATGTTACAGACTAATTTCTTGCGCCCGCGGTCGATCGAATTCTCCCACTCTGCTGGTAGCGCCAACGCCGCGACCGACCTGGTGTTGATTGGCGTCGAACTTCATGCCAATGGTTCTATTTGGCTAAACGGTCAGTCGAGCAGCATGGAGACCTTGCGGGGCTATGCATCCCGCATCCAGGTAACGGATAAAATTAGGGTTTTGCTCGCGGTCGATCCAAATGTGGTACTGC
>Ga0310345_10004282_pt1 | contig 13031 bp, 9 predicted proteins | sample HC15DNA20500_MG_FD_204667 | JGI IMG/M metagenome (GOLD analysis project Ga0310345, IMG submission 204667) | Marine microbial communities from station ALOHA, North Pacific Subtropical Gyre - HC15-DNA-20-500_MG | ecosystem: Environmental > Aquatic > Marine > Oceanic | place: Pacific Ocean: North... | reverse complement strand
TGGCTGCTATTTTTCCCTGCCATGAACCGTTTGGTTCTGAAGATCGTATTACCTCATCGAATTTCACTTGTGCTACTTTTATGTCGTCAAATAGTTCGGAATAAGACTGTGCAATTCTTTCTCTCTCTTGTGCACCAACCTTTTTGGTTAATACAGCAACTTGAGATTTTAGTTTTGCAACATATTCTTCTTCTTCTTCTTCTTCGACTGGGGCTTCTACCTCTTCAACAGGGGCTTCGACCTCTCCGCCAAGTTCTTCGACTGGTGCTTCCACGCCAAGCTCATCGCCTGATGCTTCGGCTGGTATTGCTGCTTGTACCTCTTCGAGTTGGTCTACTATTACTTCAATAGCATCCACAACTTCTTGTGGTCCTGCAACTTCTCCAGTTCCTTCTGCTTCTGCAACGTCTAAAAGATCATTAGCAATTTTGCTTTGAGCTTTAGCCACGTTCCTTGCAATTCTTGTCCAGTTTTGTCTAGAAAGTTTTGTCATGTTATTGGTATTTATATGGTTTGCCAGTATATATAAAGTAATATTGGTAATATTACTGGAGTATTACTGTGTAGGCAATCTTAATCGTAATGCTTTTCATTACCATCCCTATCATAGAAACCAAAAGTTCCATCTGGTCTTACTTCCGTATATGAATCTTGTTCAAAATCACTTGTAAAAGCCTTGGCTTGTTCATTATCCTCAGCCCTGAAGAGTGCGTTCATTTCAACACCGCCTTCAAAACCACCAGCCTGTGGAGTGTAATTAAGTTTCTTCCATTTATCAAACCCTATATCAACCTCTGGACTATCAATATCCGTAACACCTTTTAGGTTAGATACTATGTATACATTACCCTTTCCCGGATATTTATCTAATATTTTCTGAGTATGTGCTGGATAATTTAGATCCAAAACATCACCATCTAATATTGTAAATCCTTTTGGAGATTTCTTTCTATTTGCTGCTTGTTCATTCCAAATCCTTCTAATATCTGACACTCTTGTTTCTCTCAAATTCATCACTGATTTCTGTGCTATGTTGATTCTACTTATATTTCTTTGCCTTATTCTTGCTATTTTTAATCTTGCTTTCTGTATTCTTCTTCTAAAAGCCTTCGGTATTGTTGAAGCTGGGTCTTCTCTTTCAGTGTGGGTTTTATGAGATAATGGTGTGCCTGTTCCAATATCCCTAGAACCACCCATTTTTTTAATTGTTCTGGCTGGTATGGGGTGATCATATTCATCCCCTATTATTTTTTCTCCTACATTATGTTCCTCTGGAAAACCCAAAGTTTTATTTATTTGTCTTTGTTGGTGTGGTTGTATCGAAGCTTGGTCAAATATCTCACCTGTTTCTGGATCGGTATATTGCTCACCAAGAACACCTTTTTGTTTTTTCCAATAAGATTCTGATCTCTGTCTAAAACGAGTCTGGGCTTTTGTATCTTCATATTGTTTAGGTGTAATTTTACTTCTTGTTTTACTTTTATATTCACCTTTTAAATTGGCTCTTGATATTTTCATAGGTTTTCCCTTAGTTAGGTGATCCATATACTCTCCATTTACAAACATTTTACCTTCCTTCCTCTCTATATCAAGACCTAACATTTTTCCCGCCTGTATGGTTGAGGCAGAGTCACGCCCCTCAAAACTCCAATTTAAATTATCTCCTTCATCATCCCACGATGCTATCTCATAACGTTTTTGAGGTAAACCTTTTTCTTTCTTCGATAGTTGGAATAACGTGTCTCCATCAGTTTGAAATGCATACTCTGCGTTTCTTCCCTTCTGTTTCTGATGTAAACGAAATGGCTCTCTATTTTTAAAAGCATTGATAACATCTGGTGAAACAAGCCAAGACTGACCCTTACCGTATGTTGCTGCCAATCTTACTTTGGCTGTATACATCTCTCCTTTTGGACTATCTTGTTCTATGTAAAAAGTATCACCAACCGTTCCATATTTACCCTCTTCTGGTTTACCGCCAACTCTTCGCATTACAATATCACCTTTTTTGAATGACTTTCCCTGTGCTCTTGATATTGTGGCGTGTCGTTTAAATGGCTGACCAGACATGTGCATAACATTGTTTCTTAAATGTCTTAATGGTAGAAACTGTTGAACAGATCCATGTACTTGTGGTGCAAAATCTTTTGTGTTTTGAATCTTTCTAAAATGCTTAATCATATCCATTTGTTCAGCGGGTTTATTTGGTCTAATTAAAATAGCATTACTAGGATGCATTGGAACTTTATGCCAACCATAGGTTCTTCCCTTTGTTGGTCCTTTAGGTGATCTGCGTATAAAATCTATACCCTCACCAGTTTCTTGTATAATAGGTTTGGCTGTTCTTAGTCTGGCTATCCTTTGTCTAAGTTTAGCCCATTTCTCTGCGTTCTCCGTTATTATGAATTTTCCACTCATCTTATCCAATGTTTCGCTTTGTGGTCTTTTACTACCAACACCCCTTCTTAATATTTTATTTTGTCTATCTGATAATTCAACACCTATCTTATTTTCATCTATAACACTAGATTCTGCAACATTTGGATCTTTTGGTGGATTTAATAATTCCATTTTCCTTTTCCTTGTTACTGCTATCCTTTGTCTTAGTTTGCCTATCTTAGACATACTAATCACCAAGTCTATCTATTCTTCTAACTAACTTTGCTTTCTTCTTTGGGCACATTGTTGTTTGCTTTGCAGCCTTGAATTGAATACTGCATGCTTCTGCGGTTCCCATACAACTTCCCTTTAACAATGCTATGCGTGCACCATATGCAGGATCTTCCATCAATCCAGCCAAGTGCAGTGCTTCCCAGTCTGAGATCTCACCGTCTGCCTCTCCCGGATTGTTCTGGAATATTGCTGGGCTACAGAATGGCGGTAGCATCATGTTAGCGAACTTACTGTTTATTTCAATAACTGCATGGTAATCCCCATCCTTCTCAACAACATCGACAATACTTCCAACCCTGAATTTCTCTTGGTGGTTGATGATGTTGTCTATGTTATTAGTTGGGAGATATGGATGTTCAAACTGATCACCATATTCTGACTCGGCTATCCATTGTTTCGCTGTGACAACAAATGGTCTGCCTATAAATTTGTTTATGTTCTTGGCTATGGATACAGGTGATACCCCCCATCCATTACCGTTAGTTTGCTTTGCGTTTAGCAACCAATACTTTGCATACTTGCCTTCCTGTTTGGATAGGCTTGCTCTTCTGTAATACTGACCTTCATGTTTTCTAAATGCAATACTGTGACTGTGTTCCTTTGCAGTCTTTAACTCTGCAATCCTATCTTTCATCTGTGATACCTTCTGAACTGGTGAATCAGGTCTTACTGTTTTTCTCTTCTTTACTCGTGGGTCTATCTGTTCTGTAGCCTTTCTAATTCTTGCTATTTTGTTTCTTAGTTTTGCTTCCATTACATCTCCCCTGTCTTTGTCTGTGGGTTTAGGCGGTCTTACTTTTTTAACTACTGCGGTCTCTGCAATCTCATCTGTGGTCTTTCCTTCTCCTAATCCTTTCTCCATTTGACCTACCAAGTCTTCAAATTGTTCCCAGTTAATCTCACCCGCTGGTGAAATAACACCTGTTCTCATTGTTGATTGCATCGCCTGTTCAAATGCTGGTATATCAGGTTTCCCAAATGATGTACCTTTATAACCACGAGGCATACCATATTTTATTAACTGTGAAAACATTTTCATTTCGTCTTCTGGTGTGAATAGTCCTTTTTTGTAATCTCTTACAGCAGATTGTGTATCAAGTAAATCCCCACCTGTTGAATATTTTTCTGGGTGCACAACTGGATATTTACCTTTCTTGGGTTTCCAGTCTGAAAACTTTGCCAGTCTCTTCCTTGCCTTACCAGTGTATGTTGGTTTTCTTCCTATTGTTGTTGCGTTCTGTTCAATTCTCTTTGGGTCTTCCTCTTGTGGGTTTATTGTATCCTTGTATGTCTTGGTTGGCTTTATTGGATTAACCCTCTTACGGTGTCTACCGGGGTGACTTTTTAATGCTTTCCTCTGTCTTCCCATTTTCTCCTTCTTCTGTCTTCTCTTTATTTCATTTCTTCTTGATTGAGGCACATCCCCACCTAGACCTAAATTATCTTGTGTCCTTGTTAGTTCCTCGTTAAAACTCAAATCACCTTCTGGGTCTTCACCATATTCCTTTATCAAATGGTCTATCTCACTCTGCATATTTTTCTGATAATTATCTTCTCCCATATCTTCTATAAACCTGTTTTCAACATCATGTGCTGCATCGAATATTTGTCGTGCACCCTGTCCTTCACCTGTTAGTGGTCCTAAGTTCCATATTTGTGGATATGTTCCTTGTTTCTGAGTCCACATGTTTTTTCTGTGGAACTGTGCCATATCCCTAAATGTTATATTTACTTCCTCTTCACCCCATGGTATGTTTACAGATGCATCACCAAGATAACCAGTCTTGCTTTTTGCTGCTGCCTTTGTTGCGGTCTTCTTCTTTCTTACCTTGCTTGGGTTGTTATAGTTTGGTGCTACTCCACCGTTAGCCTTTTTTACCTTTGATTTATTTTTGCGTTTGTTCTTGAGGATTGAATCATATCCAAAATCTATATCAGCTTCTGGGTCATAGTCTTTACCCGCCTCATCACTGGTTAATTTTGCCAATCTATTTCTAAGGTTTGCTGTCAATTCATCTCCCCGCATGCCCGGATGTGGTCTGCCTGTTAGTGGGTTTGTTGCTGCTGTTGGTTTAAACACAGGTTCAGTTGGTCCAGATAACTCCTTCTTTTTATTGAAGGATCTACTATCCCATCTCTTAACCCTGTTAATATCTTGTTGGTCTGCCTTTCTAACCTTGGCAATCTTCTTCTTTAGTTTGGTAATCTTCTTCTTTGGTTTTGTTTTTTTCACATAAGGATCTGGGTACACTTGTTCGTCTTCCATATTATCCTGTGTTAATATCACTTTACCATCATTATCTTTTGCTTTCTGTTTGGCTTCGTCTGCATCTTCTGTTTCAAAGTATCCCGAATCACCCCACTCTACATTAAATACCATTATCCAAGCACCTCGAATGTTGCATTATTGCTCTGAAATACTCCGCCTGCTGTAAGGGTTATCTTAGCCCTATATTTCCACAATCCAGTTGTGGATATGGTTGGGCTGGGGGTGCTGTTAATATACCTAATTATACCGTCTGTTCCGGGTGCGTTTAAAATAAGTGCTGTGACTGTGGTTTCGGTGTCTGCTGGGTCTGTGATAATCATTTGGATTACACTCGCATCCCCAAGGTCAAAGGCTGTGCTCGTGCCTGCCACATCTGTCTCCTTTACCAATAACTGGAAATCTGTGTGTGTATCCCCAGTATGGACTTTTCCTACTACCATAGTTTATATTAGTGCTTATTGCTATATAAGACTTAACCGTATACAGTATTCCTTATTATTCTTGCAATATATGTGGTTATTCTTGAAGTTCTTAGGACATAGACTGTGTTTCGTATAACCAAAGCTGGTTTTACGAGGGGTGCTAAAACAGAGTCAGATATGGTGATTGCAGCCTCAGATATGGCTCTGGTTACATCTCTCGATCTACTCACTGTATCCGATATAGATATGGTACTCTCTGCTATGCTTCTGAAACTAGATATAATCCTGCCTACCGAATCAGACACAGATACACTCTCAGATATTGCTCTAAATGTAGTTGCTAACCTGCTTACTGAATCAGAGATAGATGTGGATGGCTCTGTTATACTTCTCAATGAACCCAATATCCTAGATATACCATCACTAACAGATATTGATGGTTCAGCGATAGACCTGAATGTTGACATCAATCTTGAGACTGAATCGGATATAGATACACTCTCACTTAATGATCTCAATGTGCCCGCCACCCTACTTATACTATCACTTATGGATATTGCAGCCTCGGTTATAGACCTTGGTGCGGTTAACATTCTGGAAACTGTGTCGGATATGGAGTATGATTTTGTATCAATATCAAATGGTGGGCTGGAGAAATAGACATCATCAAAGACAGAACCTAAATCATAGATATATCTGTGGTTCAATGGACTTAGAGTTGCTACCGAATCGGATGTTGTAATACTTACTCCTACTATTGCTCTAAATGATGTTAGTAATCTTCCAACCACACCAACACCCACACTTATGGTGGATTCCGATATGGTCCTGAATAAACCTAACTCTCTTGATATTGAATCTGATATTGAAACAGATTCAGGTAATATTCTATATGTTGATATTAATCTGGTTACGGTATCACTGACTTCTAATACACCACCCTGTAATGTATCGAATACAACTTGATCGAATAAATCGTTTGTTGGATCGAAAAGGGTTTTCTTTTCTAATATATCTACAGAGTATCTATTAACACAGTCGAATAGGTCGTTACCGGGGTCATATAGATTGTTTGTCTGATCGAAGAGAACTGTAAGTGGCACAGACTAACCCACCTCATTCCAAGTATCTGTTCCGTCAAACATATACAACTTGTTGGTGTCGCTTGTTAGGAAAGTTGTTCCGTTTGGTAATAGTGGTAGAGCAGTTGTAAATGAAAATGTCTTTGTTGGTGTACCACTTGTGTCGTTTGTACCATTCCAAAATTTAACGTCTGATATTGTACCTGTCATTCTATAAGCACTTGTATTATGTGAAGCAGATTGAAATGTGATATATCTTAAATCTTGAACACTTGATGGAAGTGCTGTTGAAGCTGTCGTTATTGTATAAGCACTTGTTGTATAATCTGAATTAGGTGAAAGTGATATTGATGCTACTGTTGCACTCGTTCTTTGAATTGTGATATATATTGGATCACCATTCTTTGTAAGTGTGCTAGTATTACCATTTAATGATGCACCCCAAGCTGAACTATCTGTCCAAAATTGAGCTCCACCTGCACCCCACCCACCAAAATCATTAGCTTGCCAATAAGTCGCACCACTGTAAAGAACAAATCCAATTCTATCTGCACTTGTTGTAGTCAATGCGTTTTGAGTAGAAGAAATCATTGTAGTCATTGTGGAATCATCTTCTTGTGATGATGTATCAACCTTATAACGTAAAACCCACTGTGCATTATCTGCATTAGTTCCACTGCCTAATGTTGATTGTAAATCATAAGAACCTGCACCTAATTGAGTTGTGGAATAACCTGTTGTAAAATCAAGTTCATTATTATCAGTATCAATAGCCACAGATAATGTTCCCTCAGTTTGTGTTAGCCATTCTGTCATAGCAAGTCTTTCTGCATCTGTTCCCCATAGCCTATTACCTGCTAGATATTTAACTGCCAATTTCTTTTACCCCATCTTTCTTCTTGTTCTTTTCCCATGTTTGTAAGTTTGCTAAACAATCCTTATACATTGTTGGTGATACCAATCCTTTTGGTATTTGTAATTCGGTTTTCCATTTAGCCACCCATGTTTCTTCTTCATGGTTTTCTTGGTTGTTAATGTCAAGTTTAGGATTCTCTTTTAGTAATTTGTCTTTGATTGATTCCCAATGTCTGATTTCTCTTACTCGTTCCTTAGCATCTCTCTTTGCATTAATCATTTCAAATTCCTTTTCAGTTATGTCAAGTAATAGTAATTCCTTATCTAATGTTTCCATTTCTGAATTACCTAACTGCTTAATCTTTAATTCTAGTTTTTTCTTATTGATGTTTGCTCTTGAATATTTTATGCCAGTTCTAACTAATTCTTCCCAAAAAACTAATTCTTCACGAATACATTGAAACCACTTACTTGCAGGTGTAGGAAATTTCTGATCATTCAATATACCATTTTCCATTATGAATTTAGTACGCCATTTTACCTGATGATCATATGATCTTTTTAATTCACTTGTGACAGTTCTGATATAACTTAAATCATCTTTTGCCAGTACAATGCCCAAGTCAGCAAGTGCCAACTTGTCATAATCTAAATTAACCACCTGCATTTCCACAACCTCTTACATTCATTGTTGTATGTGCATAAGAATTTCCAGTAGTTGCCCAACCACTTGCTAATGAATAACCATTAGTTGTACTGTATAAAGTTGAAGTTGCCCAATTACTTCCACACCAAGCTAAACCAGCCTCAGAACTTGTACCTGCACACCCAACTCCGTATGCATCATATGTATTGTTTTGTGCAGAACTCCATGTATCGCCACTATTAGTAGTATAATATGTTTCACTTCTTGGTGCAGCAGCAGATTGACTATCACCCATACCAGCCAATACGGCTGTTGCAGTACCAAAGCAAATTCCATTGTTAAATGTGACAGGAAACGCTGTTGAATTTACTGACCAAGTATCTGATGCACCTGAATAGTTTTCAACAGAATCATAATCGTCAAATGAACTGCCACCTGATTCACCACAAACAAGTATTGCAGAATCAGGTGTTCCTGCACCACCACCAGTTTCTCTATATTTTTTTGACAAGTCACCAAGCACTGTCCATGCTGAACTCGTATATTTAGCAGATTTTTCACTATTGGGTGTATGAACTGCACTACCACCACCTTTGTTTCCACCAAAAATAATCATGTTATCTTGATCACCACCACCTGATCCATTTGAACCGTCATAAAGTGGAGATGCACCAACATCTGCACTGTAAGTATTAGATGCACCATAGTATTTGTAGGCACGATTATTGTAATAATCTCCCCCCCAACCAATAGCATTGTCAGCGTTACCTGCCATAGTAACTATTGTACCAGCATCAAAAGGATAAGTCGCTAGTTGTGCACCCCACCCACTAGCATCAGAATAGCTGGTAACGTACTCACCATCATTACTACCAGCAACAGAAAGTATGTTTGCATTGGCGTAAGTATTTTTCCATTCACTATCTTGTAGCCAATATTGTTTGTATGTATCAGTTTCATTAAAGATTGTATTTTCTGGAAGATTGCTAAAACTAACTATTGGTGGGTTTGTAGATGAATTAGTTGTTGTAGCTGACACAGTTCCACCATTAGTCCAACTTTTAGTATCAGCACCATCATCTGTAAGATTAGAAAATAATGCAAGATGGTTTCTTAAATTAGCTTCTGCATAATCAAAACCTGTTCCATCACTTGTTATTCTTGTTCCGTCTTTTAGTTTTGCAATATCCCCTGCACTAAGTGCAATATTCCAAAAACCAATGTCTGCTATTCTAGCATCAACATAGGTTGTTCTGCCAATATTTTTTCCTATTGCAAGAGCATAAGCAGGGTTACTTGCCGAAAATGAATATGATGAAGCATTAAAAGTTCCAACTGATACACCGTCTTTATACACTGTTATTGTACCTGCTGAACCACCATAAGTAATTGCAATATGTGTCCATGTTTGACTTGCTATTGTTGTGTCTATTGCTGTTGTTAGTGCAGTACCATTTGAAATAAAATATCTTAAACCACCACCTGAACTTGTATTGAATAATGCAAACCCTACATCACTTGTGCTTGTTCCATTATTACCAACATAAGACGGTTCTGTGCTAGTTATGTCTGAATCTCTATAAACCCAAAATGCCATTGAAAATGCAGAACCATCTGACATAAATTTAAAATCTGATGCTGCTGGAGAAGTAAGCGATTGACTACTACCATTAAAATCTGCATAGCCCTGACCTGTTGTGAGTAATGTTGCTTTATCATCTACTGTCTCATTTATTTTGTATAAAGCATCACCACTGGGTGGTGTAGTCCAAGATGATGTGTAAAGTGCTATGATTGTAGTGTCAGTAAAACTTGAAGAATTGCGTTGAAATGTAATTTGGTTTGATCCATCATGTGAACCACCCTCAAATACTATTCTGTCACCATCTGCTAATGTCTGACCTGATGCAAAATTCCATGTTCTAGCACCAAATGCACCATTACCTGATGTTCCATCTTCAGGTGGTAACGTACTTATATCAAAATAATTGGTTGATGTAGCCTGTAATGTTCCTGACGAATTATATTTTTTAGCATAAAGACTACCTGTTGGACTACCTCTAATTCTTAACATCATAGTAAATGATTCTAATGCCTTGCCTATCAACGGATTAGTTGATTCTATTTCTACACCGTATTTGTTTGCAGATTCATCTAATTGGCTAGTAGCATTAGATGTTTCTGACAAAAAGTCTTGTACATCACTAACTCCTGATGTACTACTTCCCTGAACCCTTTTAGCATCTAAGTATGATACGGTCATATTGCTGTACCTCTTTCTGTCCAGACTTTAAGACCTGTATCAAGTTGTAATCCATCACCTGAATTGTAAATTGTAGTAATTTCTGCATCTGTAAGAATACGATCCCAAATTGACATTTCGCAATATTGAGTTGTATCTTGAATAAAAAATGAACCATTAACATTGTGTCTAAATTTTAAGGCAGAATAAGCATTACCTGATGCTACTGCTGTCGTATTTCTACTACCTGTTTCTCTTGTACCATCATCAATACAATAATTTAAACAAGTAGATTGACTCATATCACAAGTCATAACATAAAAATGCCAATTACCATCAGCAGTAAGAGCTGTAAAGTCTTGTGTCTGGATTGGTCTGCCATCTGGATTTGAACCATCTGTCATATTAACTCTAAGTTTGACCGTACCTGTACCATAAAAATAAATCTCAAAACCTCTTGTTGTATTACCATCATTGGTAGACATTAGCATTGTATTTGATACTGATGTTTCACTTGTCTTAGCCCAAAAACATAATGTCCATTTTGGTGTGTCGGAGTGCATGAAATTAAATTGACTTACTGATGTACCTGCATCAGCATAATCACCACTTGTTGCACTTACCTGATTCCATTTTGTTGCATTACCTAGATTGGTTGGTGTGCCTGTTTCTTCATAATCAGGGCTACCTGTTGCATCAAGGTCTGCACCTGTGCCAAGACTATCATTCCCTGTTACATTACCTGCATCATTTACATTTGGATCACCTGTATCATCAAACTTCCAATATACCTTTAGGTCTGTTCCACTAACTGTTTCTTTACCCATTTGATAAAATTTCCTCGTATCTGTTTCTTCAAACTCACTTCCAACAGGTACATCTGTTGGTTTTGTATCTGAACTTAATCCCTGAATCCTTTGTCCACTTAAAGCTGTTATCGCCATGAGTCAATTACCTCACACGATCTGCGTTTCTTCGAATCCACCGTTCTTGCGAATTATACAGAATACGCCATCATTGTTAGTGTCAATTTCTTTAACATAAAATCTTCCATGGTCTGCTGCTGGATCTGCAGGTTTTGTTTGCACTTCCATATCATAGTAATAATCTGCAAAGTTATGAACAACTGACCAAGGTGTATCTGAACCACCTGCTACTGCCCAAGTGTTATCACCTCTTAGGAATGTTGTACCATCTTTTGTACCTGTTGCTGTCAAACCTGTGGTTGCTACTAATCCTGTTCCATTAGCTAATGTAATGGTTGGACCTGTTCCAAATACTAATGCACCTGAACCTGTTTCATCTGAAATTTTCCCTGCTAATTCTGCTGATGTTGATGATGCAAAGTCACTTATCTTATTGGTTGTTAATGCTGTGTTTGCGTTGTATATCTGAACGTCAGAACCTATTTCCACACCTAATGCTGTTCTTGCTGCACTTGCCGTTGAAGAACCTGTACCACCATGTGCTACTGCCACATCTGTTGCACCCCATACACCTGTTGCTATTGTTCCAACTGTGACCAATGAACCATTACCTGCTGTTGCAGATTTGCCATCAATCTGTGCTTGAATTAAACCTGTGACATCACCTAGATATTGAAATTCTGCACTTGTTACAGTTCCATTGGCTATCTTAGTTGCATCTATTGCTGCTGCTGCTTTAATATTTGCATCTTCTATATTTGTTATAGAGTTGCCTGTACCATCTGCATCAATGGTTTTATTGGTAAATGTGGTTGTACTTGATGCTGTGACCGAAGATACACTACTATCTACATAGGCTTTTGTTGCTGCATCCTGTGCTGCTGCTGGGTCTGCTACGCCTGTTAATTTCTGTGCGTTAAATGCTACTGCTGCTGCAGGTGCTGTCATGTTTGCATAATTTAATGGATCTGTTGCTAGTTTGCCATTTGCTATTGAACCTGCCAAGTCGTCACTTACAACTGCACCTGTTAATGTTAATTTAGAATATGCAATACCTGCTGCTGCCTTGATACTTGCATTTGCTAAGTTTGTAATACTATTACCTGTACCATCTTGATCTATTGTTTTGTTTGTAAATGTTGTAGTTGAACTTGCTGTTACTCTACCTGATTCATCTGCTGATTGGTTAATCCATTTTGAAGTTGTTGAATCATATGCTAGTACATCTTCGTTTGCTACACTTGTAATGGTAACGTCACCAATATCGTCTAATGCATTTACAATTCCACCGCCATACTGTACCCATTCTTTTACAGAACTGATGGTCCTACACATTAAAATCATAGGTGTTGTTGTGGATAATGTTTCATCATCACCACTTAACAATCTAATCTTACCTGCTCCACCACTTGCATCATGGTCTATTGTGACACTTGTTGCAGTTGATTTTGCGATTAAATATAGTAAATCAAATTCATTGTTGTTTGTTGGTGTTAGTTCGTCAAGTGTTCCATCTGCCTGAACTTCTATTACACTTCCTGTTGGTACAATAGCACCACCTGATATGGTTCCTGCTTGTTTTGTAAAGCCAAGTAACCCATCGGTATCTAAATCATTATTCCATGCGTTTACAGAAATTTGTTTTGTACTATCATTACTTCCAGTTGCGACAACTGTGTGACGACCCCAGCCAGTTCTAGCCATTTAAGTCACCTATCCCAACGTCAGAGTCCACGTTACCTGTAGGGTATCTGAGCTTACAAGGGTTACTGCTGTAAATACTGCTTCATGTGCTAAAATCCCACCTGAAGATGCATTAAAAGTTCCTGACATCTGCACTGCAGTGTGTGTTGCGGATGCTGTAAAAGTTTTAACTAAAGTTGTTACGTTGGTATCATTTGTATGTGTAATGCCTG
>Ga0310345_10004279_pt1 | contig 13033 bp, 9 predicted proteins | sample HC15DNA20500_MG_FD_204667 | JGI IMG/M metagenome (GOLD analysis project Ga0310345, IMG submission 204667) | Marine microbial communities from station ALOHA, North Pacific Subtropical Gyre - HC15-DNA-20-500_MG | ecosystem: Environmental > Aquatic > Marine > Oceanic | place: Pacific Ocean: North... | reverse complement strand
ACTGCGAATGAACTGGATAATCCTGTCAGCGCCTTCCCTGCATGTCCGGCCTGAATAGGGGTCAAATTCAAGAACTGAATCGATAATGGCACATGCCTTCGTTACCGGGTCGATGACCACATAACTAAAGGTGTTGGTGGGTTCGTCAAAAAAACTATATACCTCAGGCTTCATCGAGTGTACTCCTGATTGAACGGTGACGTGCTCCAGCAAAACGAGCATCGCCAGCAACCGTCCTGCATCCCGTCTAAGTGCGGCCTGATTATCGTTTTTTCCATGACGGACAAAGCGCAAGGCCGCGTTACTACTCCTTTTTTGCCAGACCCCACACATCGCGGCATTATGGCCGTCTAGCGGAAGTTGCTACCGTCTACCTTAGTTCGTATCCGAACCAGGCGCATGGCGAATGCGGCCCGTAGCGAACTCGGTGGAATTCGCCCACGCCAGGAAGAAATGCGTTTTGGAAGCAAGCGCGTCTCGGCGCCACACGGTTCATAAAACAGCAGAAGATTCTGTTTTCGAAACGGGGGTTAGTTGTCCATGGAGGGGATTATGAGTAAGGCTATTCCAAGAAACACGCTAGAGACGGTTTCCGTTCTTGCCGTCGCAACCGCGCTGTCGGCCACAACGGTGTCAGCGCAGGAAGAAACAGACGAGACCATCTGGTTCGAAGAAATCGTGGTGACGGCGCAGAAACGCGACCAATCCATTCAGGACGTCCCCATCTCGGTGCAGGTTGTGACCGGCGAGCTTATGCGGGACCGGAACGCGAACGATCTGGAAGACATCACAGACACTCTGCCCAACGTGACCGTGACAGATAACGGCGTCAGCACCTATTTGTATATCCGCGGCATTGGATCGGGCGAGAATGAAGGTTTTGAACAATCTGTCGGCACCTTTATCGATGGCATATATGTCGGCCGTGGCCGCCAGTCCCGGCAGCAGTCTCTGGACCTTGAGCGGGTCGAGGTCCTGCGCGGGCCCCAAAGTGTATTCTTCGGCAACTCGGCAATCGCAGGTGCCTTCAATATCACCACAGCGGGCCCTACCGACGAATGGTCCGGCTATGCCACTGCCCTGTATGAAACCGAGCTCAACGGCAAGGAATTTGAAGCAGCAGTAGGCGGCCCGGTCTCTGAAACCCTTGGCATCAGGATTGCCGGCAGGTATGGCGACACGGACGGCTGGGTTACAAACATCATCAATGATGAAACCGCGCCGGCGCAGGAAAGCTATGCATTCCGGGGGACGGTACGGTGGGAGCCGACAAGCAATTTCGATCTGACCTACAAGGCTACCTACAGCGAAAATGAGATCCTGGGCACCCCCTATGAGGCGCTCAAATGTCCACCGGATGGCTTTGCGCCAGGCCTGAGCTGTATTCTGAGGCTGACGGATCCCGCCGGGTCTACGATCGGGTTCGATTTCGTTCGCACCGTGGGGGGCGAGCCAGTCCCGGCGACAATCTTTCCTTTCAATGGCCCTATCCCTGGCAACTTTGAAGATGAATATGCCCGGCAGGAACAATGGCTTCACGTCCTGAGTGGGAATTGGGAGTTTGACAGCGGCCATACGCTGTCATTCACCACAGGCTACCTCAAGTCGAATGACGACGAGACGTACGATCCAGACCAATCCCGCTACGGTGTATTCGCTGTCAATACGGTCGAAGACTTCAAGCAATTCAGCCAGGAGATTCGACTGGCCTCGCCCACCGGCGGTAAATTTGAATATATGATCGGCGGCTATCTTCACACCAGCGATCTTGAAGTAGAGACCGATTTCCGGGTCAATCTGGCGTTCCCCGACGGCACCCCTGCGCAGTTGAACAACCATTCGATCGACCAGCAGGATGAGACGCTCTATTCCATCTTCGCGCAGGGCCGATATTTTCTGACCGACAGGCTGGCTCTCGGCCTCGGCGGCCGGTACACCAAGGTCAAGAAAGACGTGGTGAATGTGATCGAGGCCCTCAACATCGACGGCGACAGCCCACCAACCCCGGAAGGTGAACTGTTCCTGCTTGTGGGTTTACAGGAAATCGCAGGCAACTATACGGGCTCGCTAGAGAATGACAAATTCATGCCTGAGGTCGTTCTTGAGTATGATGCCAGCGAAAACGTCCAGCTGTACGGAAAATACACCGAAGGTTTCAAGGCAGGCGGCTTTGACGGCGCCTGGCCGGGCTCCACAGCAGGTAGTGACAATCCCCCCGGGTTTCAGTTCGATCCAGAGGAAGTGACCTCTTTTGAAATTGGCGCCAAAACCACATTGCTCGACGGTGCGATGCGCCTCAATATTGCGGCCTTCCACAGCAAGTATGACAATTTACAGGTCGCGCTGTTTGACGCGACAACCACCGGCTTCATCGTCGACAATGCCGGTAAATCCATCAGCCGGGGCATCGAGCTCGACATGCAGTATTTCGTCAATGAAAACTGGCGGATCGATCTCGCGGCTTCCTATCTGGATGCATATTACGACGAATTCCTGGAAGGCCCCTGCACCATTGAGGAGAGGCTCAGCAGCGACCCTGTCTGCGTCAACCAGCAGAAGGACCTGACAGGCGACTCTTTGCAGTTTGCACCTGAGTTCAGCGGCACCATGCGCATGAGCTATAACACACCGATCTTCGGTGAATATGAGTTCGGTAGCAGCATCGACCTGACATACATCGATGAATATTTCCCGACCCTCGACAATGATCCTGATTTCATAGTCAAGGATGGCTTCCGTATCAATTTGCGTGTTGATTTCTCGCACCCGGAACAGGGCTGGAAGCTCGGGTTTCTTGTGAGGAACCTGACAGACCGGGACGAATTCACAGCGGGTATCAATTGGCCCGCCGCCGAAGGCTCCAAATTGGTAACGCGGGACCGGCCAAGAACATTCAGCATCGTCGCAAGCTATGACTTCTGAGTATCGCCTCCCCATCACCTTTGTGACGTGATCTTTGTATATCTGTCCCTCTACGATTACGTCTAAAAGGTTGATAGCCGCTGGGAACTGTGTCGGTCCCAGCGGCTTTTTTTGACTACCCGTATCTTGAGAGACAGCTTGTCACAAAGCCAAATACCAAGTGTTGAATTACGCCTGAAAGTCCGCAATGCGGCCCAGCGCCAAAGTCGGATCTGCCGATCTAGGCCCGGCGCCAGGCGATGGCTTCAATCTCGACAAGCGCCTCAGGCAACGCCAGGCCTGCGACTGTTGTCGACCGTGCCGGCATATGATCGCCAAAGGCGGCCGCATAGGCCTCATTGAACGCCGCAAAGTCATTTTGGCTGCGCAGCCAAACCGTCGTTTTTCCAATATCCTTCAGCGTGAAGCCTTCCTGACCAACCAAGCCTTCCAGGATAGCAATGATACGTCTGGTTTGTGCGGCGACATCACCTTCAATTTTTCCAGCGTCGTTGAAGGCAAGCTGACCCGACGTGATCATGATATCGCCCTGCATCACATAGGGGACAAGGTGCGGTTTCGTCATGAGACAATCTCCATGGCTAAAGAACTATTTGAGTGAAAGATATGTTGTCGCATCTCGCGGGAGCGCCCAGTTGAAGCAGGCGTCATCGCCGTTTCAAATTTTTCAAGAGCAGGCTATGAGCGTCAGTCCGCGTACCGCATTGAAACACTTCGGATCGCCGCGAGTGCAAACAGTCCGCCAGCGCAGGCAACGATGATCGCCCCGACAACACCCACGAGCGCATATCCGCCAAATCCAGTAAAATATTCAGCCACCAGTGGGCCACCCGCAACGCCGATCAACAGCAGAGACGGCCCGCGCGACGGGAACCGCCCAGTGGCATCCAGTTCGGCGAAGCGGGCAAAGGCATAAGGAACAGTGGCCATGGTCAGGGCCTGAATAGAAATCGCGCACAGGGCAAAAACGATACTGCTGTTCGTCAACGGCACAAGCACCAACACGGCCGACAGGGCAATCGTGGTGACAATCAACGGCCGTAACAGGCCAAATCGCAATCCCACGATTTTGCTGGTAAGAGCGCCACAAAACCCACCAAATGTGGCAATAGACATCAGCTTGCTCATGTCGGCATGTGAAATACCAATCTGAGCACCGATCGCCACCTGATGCAGATAAAAGGAAGACTGCCCAACAAAGAAGAGAATGAAGCCACAAGCCGCGACAGGGATGCGCCAGTCAAGCCGCCGCGCGGGTGTGGTGCCGGGTGCATCTCGCGGGCTGTTTTGTATCTTCAGCAGAAGATGCATCAGGACCGCCACCACAATAGCGAGACAGGCCAAAAGGATGAAAATCGCACGAAGCCCAAAGGCCGCGATGATGGTCCCTGCGACAAAATAAAAGGTAGCCGCGAAGGCAACCTCGCAAATCTGGGCACTGGAATAGGACCCCTGCACGTTTTTTGATCTTGCCAGAAGCGCATTGGAGCAGCTGAGCAAGACACCAAACGCCATGCCGAGGCTGATGGCGCCAGCCGCAAAAGATGTGCCTGTCGTACTGGCCGCCATGGCAAAGGCGCTGATCACTGCGAAACCAGCCGCAGCCCTGGCGAGTGCTTCGCACGATAATCGACGAAAGAGATAAGGTGTCACCAGATTGGCCGACGCGGCCCCGGCAAGCTGCAGCGAGCCAATAATGCTGCCCCACCAGGACGGTACGGCAAGCATCTGATCAACTGTCGTGATCCAGAGTGCCATTGCCGTTGTTGAGGAAAACCCGACACTTGTGGTGAAGGCGAGGATAAGAAGGCGGCGCAGTGGCGTCATAGGACCGTTCCCCTGAGATTGGCGAAAACTTGACTGGATCATCCCATGGTAAATGGCTCTCTCGATTTCCCGGAGCCGGACAAAAGGTGGCTTCAAAGCGGAGAAGAGTGGGATGCAGCGCCTGATATGCAAGCCGGGCTCCCTACCGGGTAGAGGCAATCCCTATCGACACCATGGACACGCCTTCCGAATAGATTCCTTACTCCCTATCGGGAAAGGCACGACGCTGCATTATGTTTCCGTGCCGCCTTGCGCCTTCTCGATTTCCTCCGCAATCAAAGACATATGAATGGCCGTCGCTGCGGTAACACCGTCGGCGCTGGCGAACGTCACATTGTGCGGTTGCCGGGCGCAATCACCCGCAGCGAAGATACCGGGAATATTGGTCGCCTGACGCTCGTCTGTCGCAATCATCGGACCAAGTGGCCCTTGATCGATGGCGCACCCAAGCCCGCTAATCCAGTCATGCCGCAGAGTGACTTTCGTTGCGATATAGAGGACATCCAGTGGGACCGAGCGTCCGTCCGCCAATTCGACCTTGCTCAGTTGCTGGCCGGTACCGTCGAGTTTTGCGATGGGCGTCTCTTCAACTGCAACACCGCGGATTGCAAGCTGGGCTTTTTGGACTTCATCCAATTCGATCATACCGTTGGTGAATAGCGTCACAGGCCCCCAGTCCGCAATCAGAAGCGCCTGGTGAAACGCAATCGGCCCTTGCGCATAAATACCTGTTCGCTCACCCATAAATTCATAGCCGTGGCAATAGGGACAATGCAGTACGCTGCTGCCCCACCGGCTTTGCAAGCCCTCAATCTCGGGGAATGTATCCGAGACACCGGTTGCGATCAGCAGGCGCCGCGCTTGGAAGACTTCGCCGCCTTCGGCAATCACGGCGAAGCCTTCCTCACGCTGCTCGACACCCACCACCAAGGTGTTCTTCAATGTCACCGACGGATAGGCACCGGTTTGTTCCCTGGCCTTCGACAAAACCACCGATGGCTCTGCACCGTCATAACCCAGGATGCCGTGCGCATGTGCGGCATACCGGTTGCGCGGCTCACCTGCGTCAAATACCGTTGCGGTCCGGCCGGCGCGTCCAAAATGAATTGCTGCACTCAGACCGGCAAAGCTGCCGCCAATGATTGCCAGATCACTTACCATAGGTCTCTTTTCCCTCGCGAATTTAGCCATGGCAGGCGCAGGAATCATCGCAGCCAGCGAAGACGCTGCACCAACCTTTATCAATGTCCGTCGATCACATTCCATACCAGCCCAAAGCCTTTCAATTTCGGGCCACAGGCGCCCGACATACGGTATTGAACTTACCTCAATCGTGAACGGAATGACGGCGCGCCAAGAGTGGCATGCCGCCTATGTAGGGTGGGAAGGGATCACCGCATATGGGAGACGTTCCGGACGCGATGTGTCAGTGCGCCTTAAAGCTCGCCAGCGACACATTAAGATTGTGGTCGGCCCGCTTGCTGACACTGATCTGGTATGCCACCGCCAAATCACTCCGACTGGTCACATCAAACCGCTGGAACAGATTTTTGAGATGCCACTTAACCGTATTGTCGCTGGTCCCCAAGATTCTGGCGATCTCCTTGTTCGACAGGCCCTTGCACAGCAACTCGACAATCTCTTCCTCCTTGGGAGTCAGATGCCCGCCTTCGACGGCCAACCGGTTGATGCGCCTCTCGCGCCGGATGGAGCTCAAGATATCGGTCAGAAATTCGTCTTCCGCACGGTTGGCGAATTGCCCGTTTTGCTGGCGGGCCTTTTGGTACGCCCGCAACACCGGATATATGTTGTTACCGCGCGAGGCAAACACACGTGACAGGCCCTCCGGTACAGCCATCCGAACGGCCTCGCTTATAGATTCCAGCCCGGCGTCCTCTGTGTCGGAGAGCGAGGCGCTGATGCCAAAAAGGGCATGCCAATGCACTCTGGCCGAAACAGTGTCCAACCAGCGATCGGATTGACGAAAGCGGTTCAGGCGCGCCTGCGCCGCGGGTATGTCTTCGCAGCCGATCTCGATCTCGGCCATACACATGGTAGCGGCCTGTGCCAAAAGTCGGTCGTCGCGATTTTCTGTCAGATCATCAAGTTTGACCTGCTCCGCCAGTTGGCCCGCACTGGGAGCCTCACCGGCACCGCATAACTGTTCAAGCCAACAGATCTGCGCCAGCCGCTCCAATCTGTCCAGACCGCGCCGCTGGGCAAAACGAATGCAGGTGTCAACTATGTTGGCGCCCGCATCAAGCCCCTCGTCCAGCACCGCCAGACAAATCGACGTTACAAAGGCTGCCGCATGAAATTGGGGTTCCTGTGTCTCAACCCATTCCAGGGCATCGTCAACATTTGCGCGGGCCTTGTCTATCTCATTACCTGCAAGCTCTTCTTTTCCGATCAAAATTCGAGAACACCGGGCAAGATCCGAGTTGAAACCGAGGTTCTTTTCAAAGGCTTTTTGGGAGGATTGAAAATAGCGGAGCGCCAGATTTCGCAGCCCCGCGGCGGAGCATGCCCGCCCCTGGACGAGCCCAACGACCGAAACCGGAATATCCTCGCCCAACCTTGAATAAAGCCTGCGCGCCCGGTCCCCGGCCTCAAGCGCATCTTCCATTTCGCCCCGCTGTGCCGCGGCAATGCTGAGGGCGTTTTCCATCAGGGCGATACCCATAATGTCCGCAGAGGGAATTTTCCGCAAATTGGCCTCGATTTCTTCGCGGCGGCTGTCGGAAGGTGGCCGCTCATCGAGCATCCGCATCAGCAATCCAACCACGGATATCTCGAGCGACAGCGTCTCATCAACGGATGTCTTAAGGTCGTCCAGCTTGCCATAATCCCGCATGGCTGGCTGAATCTCACCGCAACAGAAACGCAGCATCGCTCGCGCCAGCCTGAGCGCCGGACTGTCAGCCACCAGACGCTCAGGCAGATCTTCTACACAGTTGTAAAGCCAGTCACGATTGGACTGACGATTGCGCAAATCTATCGCCAGCCGCCAGCCGCCAGCAGACACCAGCAAGCTCGCCAGATGCGACCAGTTTTCGGCATATCTGGCGTGATAGATTGCCCGTTCCTCTTCCCCCAGCGCCTCAAAATACACCGCGGCCTTGTCATGCAGACGGAGGACCGACTTTGGATCACGCCGATACTCCAGCGACTGAAGGTGACTGGCGAGAACCGGGTGGCAGGTCTGCCACCGTGCCCCTTGTTCCGGCACCCGCCGCACAAGGCCATATTTCAGCCCCGTATCCAAGGCAGCCGCCCCTTCTTCCACGCCAGTCAACAATTCGGAAAGCGGCACGTCGATCTCGACCATGGGCGCCAAACACGTAAGTCGGTGACGTTCATCTGCCTCTGCAAAATGAAGAATATTACTTTCACAAAAATCGAATATCGCCGAAGAAAGAGAACGAAAGGTCTTATCCAGCACAGACGGGATATCCTCCACGTCAGCCAGCCGGTGAGCAAGAGCCTGAACAATGATGGGCCATCCCCCGGTATGTTCCTGTATTCGGGCGATGGCCGCAGGGCTGGCATTGGGCAATAGCTCCGCAGTTTCCTGGGTCGTCATCCGCAACTGATCTGATGAGATTGTCGTCAAGGCCCCGTTCAGTTTGGCAATGGACAGATCAAGTTTGGGTTCTCGCGGGGATACAACCAGCAGCTTCCAAGCTCGCCGTATCTCGCCCAGCGCATGGACAACCTGCGGACATTCATCCGTCGCGATCAATACACCAGACCAATCTTCGGCCGGCAGGGCACCAGCCGGTTCATGCCAAGCCAATTCATAGTCCTGTTGTGCCGCAGCCCAGCCCCGGACAAGGGCCCGTTTGCCAAAACCGGCACCCCCGACAATCAGTAAATCGCCGCGCGCGATGGCGCTGGTGATTGCGGATAGAAGCCTGGGCCGAGGCGCGACATCCGGAACGCCTCTTGTGGACGCCGGGTTCATATCCTGCACGTCAGCCACGGTGATCTCGACTTCGAGGGCCATTCAACTCCTCAACGGGGACATAATCGCAATCGACACCATACTCCCGCGGCCCAAGAATGGAAAGGCCGCGCTCCGACCGCCACATAGACGGTGCGCGCACAAGCATGACCGTAACGCGCTGGCCGTAGCGAAGACGATCGGTGCCAATCGCTTCACCGGTCTCGTTATCAAGCACAGTAATGAGATCGGGCACTGTCGCCCGTATTTCACCGTTCACCCGAGCGACCAGGTGCTCATTCTTGAATTCAAGCACCAGTTCATCAGCCCCACCGCCAAGCGACCTGATCACTGTGCGGCCAACGGTAAAGCCCGTGTCACTTCGCCGGTGGACATCGACAATCTTGCCTTCCATGAGTGTCTCCGCCCACCCGTATAGCTGTGTCTCTGTCAGTAGGTCCGTCACCGCCTTGAAGGGGTCGGCCCCCTTGGCGCGCGCCTGGCGTATGGCGCGCCCTACCTGGATTGGGTGCGTTACCGCCCCCGGCAATCCGATTTGGCGCAATTGCGCCCCCGTCACCGGGCAAAAATTAAAGATCGCGCTACCGCCCATCTCGACGATCATCGACCGCGCCAGTTTTTCTCCCTTCAGATGATCTTCTGTCTGGATCGTCACCGTATTCATGAATTCATCCACGATGACGATCGGGGAAATATCCAACTGGTTGATGTTGAAACTTGTTGCATGGACGGACGGCACACAGCGCCCAGTTGGATCGGCGTCTATCAAAGGCAGGCCCAGTCGCGCCGCCGTTACAGCCGGCAGGATGGAATTCAGCCCGCCAACCTCGCCAATGAGAATGCCAAAAACAGGTTTACCGCATTCCTTTTCGATCTGATCAATCACCTGGCGATCTTCACCGCCGTTCGGGACTTTCTCCAGAAACACGCTTGGCGCACCGATAACGGCTGTCAGTGCCACGAGCGCATCGTGGGGAACCTCTTCTATCGATAGCAGCGGGATCTCTTCGATCCGCTTCATCTCTTCTTCAAGCATCAGCTTGCCGATATAGGTATCTCCCCCACCGCCGCACCCAAACAAGCCACCGCCGAGTGCAAAATCTTCGATATCTTCTCGTCGCAGTGTCTTCACTTCACACCTCCTGCTACTAGATCGCCAGCGGCTTTAACGCGGACCCGAACCGCCTGTCCTGGCACATAGTCAATCGGCACTTCGTCCACATCAACAATGTCAATGGTTCTGGCGTCCGCCCCGGCCTTCAACGCGCGCGCCTTGGCGAGTTCTGTTGCGCTTTCCAAGGCGTTTTCCCGGCCGACCTTGCTGTAGACATAGATCTGATCTACCTCGCCACTGACTTGGGCAAGGGCCGCACCAACAGCATTCGCTACGGCACCATGTTCAAGCCTGACAATCTCCGTCGCACCTGCGATGTCGCCGTCGACCAAGATGGACCCCCCCCCAACGAGCACGACGGGGACGTCTTTCGATGATGATTTCATGCGGTCGACACCGTCTTCGAGAAGCCTGCGAATAGACTCTCGCGCGGATGCCAGCACCGACTTGTCCAGATGCCGAACCCGAGCGGCATCGCCCACGTCCGCTAGCCCGGATGCCACGGCTATGTCGGTTGCGGTCAGCGTGTCCCCGCCAAAGACAAGAGCCTGCTCTGTCAGTCTGTAGCCAACAGATTGCGGGCCAACGGATACCGCACCGCCGCTTTCGGAAACCAGACTGCCACCGCCGAGGCCAACCGACAGCATGTCAGGCATGCGGAAATTCGTGCGCACACCGCCGATATCTACAGGAATATTCGATTCTCGCGGATAACCCGCATGGATGACACCTATATCGGACGTGGTGCCGCCGATATCGATGACAATGGCATCAGACAGTCCACTCAACAGCGCCGCACCCCGCATGGAATTGGTGGGCCCCGACGCGAACGTCAGCACCGGCATTTTCCTGACAGCGGAGGCGCTTAGGATCGTACCGTCGTTCTGGCTGACATAAAATGGGATGTCCAAGCCAATGTCGGCGAATGCCTGCTTGAAAGACTCCACTACATGATCTGCCAGTCCGAGCAAGGCAGCATTCATGATTGTCGCGGCCTCGCGCTCCATCAAGCCAATTTTGCCGATACGGTTGGAAAGGGAGATCCCCAAATCCGGCACCTCATTGAGAAGGATTTCCGAGGCCCGTTCTTCCATGTCGGCATTTGTGGGGGAATAGACGGAACAAATAGCGACTGCGTCCAGCGACTGTGCCCGTATTTTTTTCGCTATCTCCCGCAGCGCCCGCTCATCCAGCGGCGTGATCTCGCGCCCATCAAACTGGTGCCCGCCACCAATAATCTCTGAGATGCTCTCGATCGCGTTCCGCATGGGGGCTGGCCAGCCCGAATAGGGCGGCAGCGCCTTTGTGGCCGGCGCCCCGAGACGTATCGCCGCCACCCGGTTGAGGTCACGCGCCTGTACAAATGCATTGGTGAAATGCGTGGTGCCGATTACCGCATATTCTATGGCATCGCTCGTGGCGGTCGTCTGCTTCAACAGCTTTTGGAGGGATTCAATAATACCGCCTCGAACGTTCGATGTGGTCGGTGACTTGCAGGCTGCAACCACACGGTTGCCGTCCATCAAGACCGCGTCGGTATTCGTGCCGCCGACGTCAATTCCTATTCTCATATGCTCTCTTCTCCAACAGTCCCTGGAAACCTCAGTGCGGGGTGCTTTGAGAACCGCTTTTCCGGATAACGCCATCAAGCATCACCAGGGAAATATTGTCCGGGTCTTCCAAAATCGAAATGTCGCTCAGCGGATCACCATCCACGACGATCAGGTCCGCGAGCGCACCCTGCGACACCCGTCCCAGTTCTTCGGACCGTTGCAGAATCTCTGCATTTACCGAGGTGATGGACCGCAGGATATCGGTCGGGCTTTCCACTGCCGCGCGCAGGGAAAACTCGTGTGATTCATTGCCATGCGTTTTGCCAAAAAGATCCGTTCCAAAACCCATGGGAATATCGTGTCGCTTGAGAATCCGCAGACTTTCATGGGCATGCCCGAGGACCATATGAAGCTTTTCCATATTGGCTTCATCCAGCCCCATTTCTTCGCCTTCGCGCTCAAGCACCCCCAACAGAGAAAGCGTGGGGACAGCAAAAGCCTTATGGGTAACCATTGCCTCTGCGGCTGCCTCATCCATCATGGTGGCATGCTCGATTACCCGCACCCCATACTCGGCGCACCGACGGATCGCGCCCGCAGGATGACAGTGAGCGCTGACATAGGTGCCGTGATTGGTTGCTTCCTCGACAGCGGCGCGAATTTCTGACTCTGAGAATTGTAGACTGTGGAGCGGATCAGCGGGCGACAGAATGCCGCCTGACGCCATGATTTTGATCTGATGGGCACCGAGCCGAAGCTCTTCCCGCACGGCACGGCGTACTTGCGGCACGCCGTCTACCACCCACGCAAACTTATCACTGCCGGAACAGCAGTTGCCCAGGGTGACGGCAATATCATGATCGCGGGGTCGCGCGTCGCCGTGCCCACCGGTCTGTGACAGGATTTTTCCAGAATAGAAAAGCCGCGGGCCAGTCACCAGCCCCTCTCGCAAGGCGCGTGCAATGCCGACGTTCGCTCCGCCCATATCGCGCAGGGTCGTGAACCCCGCCATCAACCGCCGGTCCATCAATTGAAAGGCAAACGCCGAGAGATAGCTCCAGTGGCTGCTGGTGGTATTGATGATGGGCAATTCAGCACCACAGACATGGACATGCGCATCAATCATGCCGGGCATCAAAAATTTGCCCGCAAGGTCAATGGTGAGAGTGTCGGTGTCTCCAACGTCAATAGCACCGACTTCGACAATGCGGTTGTCCGCCACCAGAACGTCCTGCTGCCGGACCTCATCATTTATGCCGTCGAAGAGCCGCGCGCCCTTCAATAGAGTTTTGTTTGTCATGTATGTGTCTCCTAGCCACTAGGATGCACAGAGTTGCAACCGACTGAAATCATCGAGATAGAGGGGGGCGCAGACCAAAAGGGTGGTTTTGCCCTTCTCAGCGAACGGCTGGAAAGCGGTCATACCAGTGACGGGCAATTTCATCGCTTCGACAGAACCAGACACGTTCAAAATGCCGCATATAATCCAGCAGCCTCCGCAACCCCTCACTTCGTGCCGGGCGGCCGATCAACCGGTCGTGCAATGCGACCGACAGGATCTTGGGGGACCCCGCCATGCCTTCTCTGTAAAGCACGTCAAAGGCATCACGTGCATAGGTAAAAAAATCGTCTGCCCGGGTAAAGCCGCGCGCA
>Ga0310345_10004277_pt1 | contig 13037 bp, 6 predicted proteins | sample HC15DNA20500_MG_FD_204667 | JGI IMG/M metagenome (GOLD analysis project Ga0310345, IMG submission 204667) | Marine microbial communities from station ALOHA, North Pacific Subtropical Gyre - HC15-DNA-20-500_MG | ecosystem: Environmental > Aquatic > Marine > Oceanic | place: Pacific Ocean: North... | reverse complement strand
CCCGATGCCCCGTTCGCTGACTTTGTCGACCTCTCGGCTCCTTCCGCTCCTCCTGTTCCTGCTCGCCCCGCTGGCGCTCGCCCAGAGCCCGGTCGGCACGTGGACCATCGACCTGATCCCGCCGACCGGCGGCGACCCCTTCGACACCGGCTTCCTGACCGTCCCCGCCGATAGCGAGACCGGCCGGTTCGTCCTCCTCAACAACCAGATCGACTCCGAGGTCGGTGGCGTGACCACGGCCACGAGCGGGGCCGACTTCACGGTGGAGGGCCGGCTCGTCACGCTCGGCGCGCCGTTCGTCTTCGAGGGGACGCTCGACGGCGACGCCTTCGAGGGCACGTTCGGCCTCGGGAGCAACCGGTTCGGCATCCGCGGCACGCGCGCCGAGGCCGGCGCCCTCGCCGACTACGAGGCCCAACAGGACTCGCTCCGCGCCGCCAACGCGCCCGAGCCGGTCGACCTCTTCGAGCCGTTCGAACTCCCGACGCCCAACCGCTACCGTGCCGCCAGCGGCCGGCCGGGCCCCGACTACTGGCAGCAGCAGGCCGACTACGACCTCGAGGCCACGCTCGACGAGCAGACCCACACCCTGACCGGCACGGCCCGCCTGACCTACACGAACAACAGCCCCGAGGACCTGAGCTACCTCTGGTTCCACCTTGAGCAGAACCTGTTCGAGAGCGACAGCCGCGGCGGGCCGATCACCGGCCGCGCGTCGTCGTCGCTGGCCGACGAGCACGGCTACCGCCTCGGCACGATCACCGTCGACGGGGCGCCCGTCGCGCCGCTCGTCACCGACACCCGCATGCGGGTGGACCTGCCCGAGCCGGTCGCGGCGAACGGCGGGCGCGTCGAGGTCGAGATCCCCTACTCGTTCGTGATCCCGGGCTCGCCGGGGACGCCGCGGATGGGCCGCCTCGAGACCGAGCGCGGCTGGGTCTACTCGATGGCCCAGTGGTTCCCCCGCGTGGCCGTTTTCGACGACGTCAACGGGTGGAACCACATGCCGTACCTCGGCTCCGGCGAGTTCTACCTCGACTACGGCGACGTCGAGATGACGCTGACCGTCCCGGCCAGTCACACCGTCGTCGCGACCGGCACGCTCCTCAATGAGGACGAGGTGTACTCCCGCGCGCAGCGCGAGCGCCTCGCAGAGGCCCGCCAGAGCGAGGAGGCCGTGATGATCGTGACCGAGGCGGACCGCGACGCGGCGGCCTCGGCGACCGGCACCACGACGTGGCGCTTCCGTGCCGAGTCCGTCCGCGACGTGGCGTGGGGCTCGTCGGCGGCGTTCATGGTTGACGGCGCCAACGCGGCCGTCACCCTCGATGACGGGAGCACGAACGACGTGCTCATCCTCAGCGCGTACCCCGAGGAGGGCGTCTCCGACGACCCCGAGAACCCGGGCTGGGAGGAGGCCACGCGCTACGGCCGCGCGAGCATCCTCAACAACTCGGTCTGGTACCCCTACCCGTACCCGGTCGCGATCAACGTCGCCAGCCACATCGGCGGGATGGAGTACCCGATGCTCCACTTTTCCCGCGTGACGGCCCGCCACTACGGGCTGTTCGGGGTGATCGACCACGAACTCGCCCACAACTGGTTCCCGATGATCGTCGGATCCGACGAGCGCCGCCACCCGTGGATGGACGAGGGGTTCGACACGTTCATGAACGGGCCCTCGAACATCGCCTTCTACGACGAGGGCGACGACCCGTCGCTGCCCGGCTACGGCACGGGCGCCACGACGCGGGCCTCGCGCGTCTACCCGGAGAACATCGCTGCGGCCTTCCGGAGCAACGAGATCACCGTCGACGACGAGATCCTGACCTACCCCGACCAGCTCGAGGGCCACGAGATCGGGTGGAACCTCTACACGAAGCCGGGCGCCGGCCTGTACTACCTCCGCACGGCGATCCTCGGGCCGGACCGGTTCGACGCGGCCTTCCGGGAGTACATCCGCCGCTGGGCCTTCAAGCACCCGCAGCCGGCCGACTTTTTCCGCACCATCGAGGACGTCGCGGGCGAGGACCTCGACTGGTTCTGGCGCGGCTGGTTCGACACGCGCCACATGTACGACGCGGTCCTGGAGTCGGTCGCCGAGGCGGACGACGTCGTCCGCGTGACGGTCGGGCAGAACGCCGGCCTCGTGTTCCCGACCGAGGTCGAGGTCGCGTTTACCGACGGCACGACGGAGCGCGTGGCGGTCCCGGTCGAGGCCTTCGGCCGGACCGAGACGCTCACGGTGACGGTCGACGCCGTCGGCCGGGCGGTCGAGCGGGCGACGCTCGATCCGGACGGGCTCCTGCCAGATGTCGACCGCGACAACGACGTGTTCGAAGCCGGCCAGTAGGCCCGCCTCGGCACGTCCGCGGGGCGCTCCGGTCCGGCCGGGGCGCCCCGTTATTCGTCTCTAGCGCTAGCGCGGCGGGTGCGGGCGTCTCGGGAAAGCGGACGGCGCGGATCGTGGCGTGGCCCTCGAGGTGGGCCTTCGGGCGCGGTGCCTCCCGTCCCTCACGCGGCCCTTGGCGCAGAGGGGGATGGGGAAGCGGAGGTCGGCACGTCGTCCTCGGCGCCGAACCAGTAGGGCCCGTCGAGCTCGCGGACCGCGGCGAGCGGGACTTCGACCACGGGCAGGCCCTCCGCCAGCCGGACGAGTCGGCGGGCGTTCCACACGAGACGGCCCCAGGGCGGCGAGCGGACGTGGTACCGCGCCGACGATGGGTCTACTCGGCGGGGAAGAGGAACCGGAGCATGTCAGGCGCGCGCTCTGCCCAGGCGCGCGTGCTGTGCCCGGCCCCCTCGGCCTCGACGTAGCGAACGAGCGCCGCGTCCCAGCCGGTCTCGACGAGGAGCGCCGCCAGCCGGCGGGCGTCGGGGACCATCGAGTCGCCCTCGTCGGTCCCGATGTCGACCCAGACGCGCTGGCCGGGCGGCGGCGTGGCCGCGGCGACGGCGTCGAGGATCGCCCTGTCGTCCCACCAGACCGAGGGCGAGGCGACGATCAGCCGGCCGAACACGTCGGGCCGGGTGAGCCCGAGGTGCATCGTGATGAGCCCGCCGAGCGACGACCCGCCGAGGCCGGTGTGGGCGGCGTCGGGGAGCGTCCGGTAGCGGGCGTCGACGAGCGGCTTGACCGTGTCGGTGAGGAGGCGGCCGTAGGCGTCGCCGAGGCCGCCGGCCGGGGGGCGGGTGGCGGTCATCGCCGTCGCGAGGCCGTCGGCGTCGCGCTCCACCTCGACCGTGATGTCGGGCTCGATGTGGTACGTCCCGTCGGGCCGCGGCGTGACCGGCGAGACGCCGCCGGGGATCTCGGCGACGAGGCCGCCCTCGGTCTCGCGAATGACGACGACCTCGCCGGCCTCAGAGGCGAACGCGCCGGTCGACGTCGCCAGCGGGCCGACGCCGGTGGGCGGCCCGGTCCGGCGCATCACGCGGCGCCACTGCCGGCGCGTCGGCGTGTGCTCGTCCGTCCGCCGGTCCGTGTTGGCGACGCCGACGAGGATCACGGGCTCGATCTCGCCGGCCTCGAGGAGCGCCGTGGCCGCCTCGTCCATCTCCCACTCGGCGCCGGGTTTCGTCCCGAACACGCCGTCTCCGTCGTGGAGGTAGAGCACGGGATAGCGGCGCTCGGGCTCGGCGTCGTAGCCGGGCGGGAGCCAGACGTGGACCGCGCGTGGCCCGAGGCCGGCGCCCTCGACGCCCTCGATCGTCTCGACGCGACCCGTGACCACGCCCGGCGGCGGCGCGACGCGGTCGCCCCACGCGAGCGCCAGGTCGGCCCCGCCGCGCCGGACGACGACGCGGTGGTTTTCGCCTTCCTGCCAGCCGTCGTGTGGGTTGTCGGGGCCATCGACCTTGATCTTGAGCTCGACGACGAGGCTGTCGCCGTCGAACTCGAACGGGACGGCGAGACTGTAGAGCCCGTCGCCGTCGGGGTCGGCGGCCGGGAGTGTGGCGCCCCACGAGAGCGGCGCGCGGTCGCCGCGGAGGCCGACCGCCTCGGTGGCCGGGTCGAGCCACCCGTCGGCGATGGGCTGGCGGAGGTCGAGCGTGGCGCGGAGCGCGTTGGGCTGCGCTGAGGCGGAGGCGGCGAGCAGGGCGAGGAGAAGACCGAGGCGGGGCATGTCGACGGGCGGGGGAGGCTGTTCGGAGGCTACGGCGCGAGGCGTGCGGACGGGATCACGAGGCGTCATCGGGTGTCACCTGTCGCCTCGGCGCCGAGGCGGGCCGCATGCCTCGGGCAGGGGCGACTCGGCGAGTCGCCCCCACGACTGTTTCGGTCGACGAGGGCACGCCGCCGGTGTGCCCCTACCCGCCCTCTGTGATCCGGCGGACGTCGCCGTCGAGCCCGGTCATCTCCCAGCGGGCCAGCGAGATCGGAATGCTGTCGATGGCGTTGAGCCGGTCGAAGAAGTCGCCGAGGCAGAGCGCCTCGCCGCGATCCTCGACCTGCCGGGCATAGTCGGCGAGCGCGCGCTCCAAGAGGTACTTCCCGGTGACGTAGCTCGTGCCGTAGCCCGGCTGGCGGAGGTAGAGGTGTTGCTCGAAGAGGAGGAGCTCCTCCTCGGTCTCCATCCACCCGCGCGGCGTGCCGGCCTGGTGGACGCGCCCGGCCTCCTCCATCGTCATCTCGTTGGCGTGGGCGTAGAGCGAGCCGAGCCCGCGGGCGGCCCGCTGCGCGAGCATGATCCAGACGATCTCGCGCGAGCGGGGGCGGTCGTCGTAGAGGCCGGCGTGGAGGAACATCTCCTCGACGCCCGTTGCCGTGCCCTCGTTGCGGCTGTCGAAGATGTTGTAGAGCAGCGGCCCGCGCATCGGGCTCGGGTGCGGCTCGGTGTCCATCCGCGCCAGCTCGAACCAGTGGTACCAGTGCGTCATCAGCGGGAGCGGGTCGTAGTGGGCGCCGATGAGGAAGAAGTTGCGTGTGGCCCCGGGCGCGTAGCCGATCCGGTGGGCCTCCAGTGCCGGACCCATGTAGTCCTTCCAGGTGAGCACCTCGCCCTCGCGGAGGAAGGCCGTGAAGCGGGCGATGGCGTCGTCGTTCATCGCCTCCATCTCCTCGGGCGTCGCGGCGGCCACGAGGGGCGGGAGACCGCGGTTGCGGTGCTCTTCGAGCGCCAGCGACGCCCACGCCCGGTCGAGCTCGCGCTGGAGCAGCCGGACCTCGTCCTCCCACGTCATCGGCACGAGGTGGACGTTCTGCTGGTACCACGTGTAGTTCTCCTTCCCGATGCCCGACGGGCCGTCCTTGGTCTCGGCCTCGGCCTCCAGCCACGCGACGAGCGCGTCGGTGGCCGCCTCCGCTTCGGCGATCGCGGCGAGGAGGTCGGGGCTCGCGCCGTCGCCGGCGCGGTCGCGGATCGAGCCGAGGATCTCCCGCTGCGTCCGCATCGGGCGGATGCCGGCGATCCAGAGCTCGCGGGCGTTGCCGGTCAGGTTCTCCTGCGCCTGCCGCATCAGCGGCGGGATCACGCGGAGGTCGGCGACGAGGCGGGCCTCCTCGCTCGCGGACAGCGGGAAGCTGTACGTCCAGAGCTCCGTGACGGCGTGGTGCGTCGGGCCCTCGTGGGCCGGCACGTCGCTGCGCGAGGGCCAGACCGAAAAGTAGAACGCCGGGTCGCGCGCCCACGGCCTCAGCACGCGGCGGTTGAAGTCGTACCCGTTCATCTCGGCCCACACGAGGTGCCAGTCGACCTGCTGGGGGACCGACCAGCCGGCCGTGTCGAGCGCGGTGAGGCGTGCGCGGAGGGCGCGGAAGTCGCCGTCGCGCGCGTCGAACGTGGCGGCCGTGTAGTCGGGCGCGCCGTCGCGCGTCGGCGGGCGCTCGAAGGCGCGCCAGTCCTCGAACAGGTCGAGCAGCGCCGGGTATCCCTCGCCGGACTGGGCCTGGACGCCGGGCGCGAGCGCCAGGGCGGTGAGGAAGAGGACGAGATGACGCAGGCGGGGCATGGGCGCGGACGGGGGTGGGGCGGCGGCAAACTAGATCGCGCCCCGCGACACGATTCCCCCGCCTCGGCAGCCCGGTCGAGCGGGTCGCCGAGGCGGGGCCGAGCGCGCGTCGTTCTGGACTGGCCGGTTCGGGGGCGACTGGGACCTCTCACTGTTCGTGGCCGGCATGGCCAGCGACGCGGCCGGCAACACGGGCGTCTACCGCGGCGGCGTGGTCCTCCCGCCGCTCCGCGTCCGCGCCGACGGGACCTACACGTGGGTGATCGACGGGAGCCGCAGCGTCGAGTCGATCGGCGGGACGTGGTCGCTCGCCGACGATGGCCCCGGCATCACGCTCCACGGCGGCGACTACGGCAACGACTGGATGCTCTACAACGCGAGCGACGAGTCGAGGCGGTCCGTGTTCGGGCGCGACCCAATGCGGATGACGGACGGCCGAGGCGGCTCGCGGATCGGCCACCGCCGCTGACCCGGCCGGCTCGTCGCGGCGCGCTACCCGGTCGCCAGCGGCGCGGGCTCGAACGCCTCCGCCACCAGCTCGAACGACCGGAGCCGCGCGGCCGGGTCGAACACGTTCGTCGTGAGCATCACCTCGTCGGCGCCGGCGGCCTCGGCGCGGCGCGTGATCTCGGCGCGGACCGTCTCGGGGTCGCCGACGATGGACAGCTGTCGGTACAGGTCGACGGCGTGCCGCTCGGCCGGCGAGTAGTCGTGGGCGAGCGCCTCCTCCGGCGACGGCAGCGCCTCGAACCGGCCCGTGCGGATTCGCGCCCAGGCCAGCTCCATCGTGCTCGCGAGGCGGCGCGCCTCGGCGTTGGTCTCGGCGCAGACGACGGCCGCGGCCAGGATCGCGTGCGGCGCGGGGAACGCCTCCGACGGCGCGAATGCCTCACGGTAGGCGCGGAGCGCGGGCGCGGCGGGCGTCGGCGAAAAGTGGCTGGCGAAGGCGTAGCCCAGACCGTTGGTGCCGGCGAACTGGGCCGAGGCGCCGCTCGACCCGAGCAGCCAGATCGGCGGGAGCGCGACGCCGCCGGGCGTGACCGTGACGCCGTGGAACGGGTGGTCGTCAGGGAACGCGCCGCGCGAGAGCGTGACGAGCTCGGCCAGCTGGTGCGGGAACTGCTCGGCGTCGAACGACCGGAGCGCGCGAATGTGGGTCGGGTCGGTGCCGGGCGCGCGGCCCAGGCCGAGGTCGATCCGCCCGGGGAAGAGGGCCTCGAGGGTGTGGAACCGCTCGGCGACGAGGAGCGGCGCGTGGTTCGGCAGCATCACGCCGCCGGATCCGACGCGGATCCGCTCCGTCGCCCCGGCCACGTGCGTGATGACGACCTCCGGCGACGAGGACGCGATGCTCGGCATCCCGTGGTGCTCGGCGAACCACAGGCGCGCATACCCGAGCCGGTCCGCCAGCCGGGCGAGATCGACGGTCCGGCGGAGGGCCTCGGAGGCCGAACCGCCGGCGGTGATCGGGACGAGGTCGAGGACGGAGAGGGCGGGGAGCATCGGGGCAACTGTTCGTTCCGACGAGGAACGCTCTGGGGTCGTCGCCGGTCCCCTTGAAACCGATGGGGCGCCTCGGTCCCCGCCCGGCGTCAGTGAGGGCCGCACGATCGGACACCGGGGAGACCCCGAACTGCACAGCAGGGGGATGCCGGAGACCTCGGCAGAGTCGGGCCATTCTGCGTGCCTGCAGAATCCCAGGGGGGCGCGGCCCGTTAAGATTTCCGCACGGACGGCCGACGCGCGCACATGAACGTGCCGGCCGCCGCGTTTTCCGCGCCGCACGACCTGCCGCGATGGGCCACTGCACCCCCGTCCGGCACCGCCGCCGCCGCTCGCGCGCCTTCGGGGATGGAGGCGCCTGGGAGGCGGCGGCGCTGTGGTGGGGGGGCGGCCTCGGCGCCGAGGCCGAGGAAGTGGGGGTGACAGGGCGAGCGGCCGTTTCTTGTGGTGAGGGCGGACCCCCAGCCTCCATCCCCTATGCCCCGTTTGTCTCTCCTCGTCGCCCTGGCCTTCGTGCTCGGCGCGTGCGACTCCGCCACCCCGTCGTCGTCCGCCGACGCGACGGCGCCCTCTGGCTCGATGGCCTACGCGTCGGCCGAGGGCGCCTTCACAGTGTCCAAGGCCGTCCAGGTCGAGGCGGCCGGTGAGGCCGTTCTCCTCCACATCGACGGGAAGACGTTCGCTCTTAGCGCGAGTGACGCCTACTTCGCAGGCGAGGCCCTTTCCCGGGCCGGCCACGCGACGCTCGACCCGAAGGCGGCCGAGGTGATCGGGCCCGGCGGTGACCGCTGCGAGCCGCCCCCGCCGGGCAGCTTCGTGGCCCGTCACGGCGAGGCGGTGTTCGCGTATGGAGGGGGCGGAGGCAAGTGCCCGCCGCCGCCGCCGCCGCCGTTCCTCGAGGCCGACCTCGCCCAGATCGCGTACGGCGATGGCGTCGAGATCGTCCGGGTCGAGGATGGCCTCAACTGGGGCGAGCCCGTGCCCGGCCTCTTCGTGGCCCGGCCGTAGGGCTAGCCCGAACTCCCCTCTGCCAGGGCTGCTCGCCGCTCGGCGACGGCCCTCGCGTCCACTCCGCGGCCGGCCCCGCGGAGTGCGGTCGTCAGCTTCTCGAGCAGGGCGAGGCGGAAGGCCCCGCCGGGCTCTTGTCCTGCAAGCGCGGCATCAACGTCGCGGACGACCGCGAGCCCCCTGTCGACGCGGCCGGTTTCGATGAGGGCGAGACCCCACCCGGCACGCGCCTGGAGGGTCCGCACGTCGTCGGCTCCGAGTTGATCGGCGAAGGAGGTCGCCCCGGCTTCGAGAAGAGGGGCCGCCTCGGCCGACCGGTCGAGCTGGCGGAGCAGGCCGCCGAGTGCGACACGCGTGTACTCGGTCCAGAGGTGGTCACCGGACAGCGTCGATTGCTCGAAGGCCCTGAGCGCTTCGCGGTAGTGGCGCTCGGCGAGGTCCGGGCGTCGGGTGTGATAGAGGACGGCCAGGGTGTAGAGGCTCGTGGCTGTCCGGTAGTCGCCACGGCCGTAGGCGCGCTCGTACGTGCGGAGGGCCGCTTCGTGGAGCGCCGCCGCTTGGGTCGTATCGCCAGTGGCGAGGAGCGTCTCGGCGTACCCGTAGAGAGCGTCGGCCGTGCGCGGGTCGCCAGGGCCGAACGATGCCGTCGCGAGGTCGACGGCCTGGCGGTAGGCGGGGAGCGCATCCGCGGGGCGAACGTCGGCGAGCACGCTGCCGATGCCGGTCAAGGCGGAGACCCGGAGGGTCGGGGCGTCCGCGACGTCGAGGGCGGAGCGGTAGAGGGCCTCGGCCTCGTTGGAGTCGTTGCGCCGGTAGCGGACGCCCCCGAGGGTGACCTGAGCCCGGGCGAGGCGGTCGCCGTCGTCCGTCCCCTGCAGGAGCGCCACGGCCTGTTCGCCGGCCTCGACGGCCTCGTCATACCGGCGCTGCTCCGTGAAGGACTCGGCGAGCAGCGTGAGCGGCGCCGCGAGGTCGGGGTGGCTCGTCCCCTGCACCCGCCGGCGGACGGCGACAGCGCGGCCCAACACCGAGTCTGCCAGGGCGAACTCGCCGAGGCTGACGCCGAGGCGGCCGAGGCCCTCCAGCAGCGACGCCTGCACGAGCGGCTGGCCGTCGAGCGCGGCGGCCTGGCGGAGGCCCGGCGCCAAGAGGTCGGCCGGGCGGAGCTGGCCGCCTTCGAGCTCGACCGGGTCGACCGACTCGAACATGCCGAGCACGTAGTCGAGCGTAGCGTTGGCGCGGGCCGCCTCGCGCGCCGTCTCGCGCGCCTGCCACAAGACGGCCGCCGCGCCTCCGACGAGCGCGACGAGGAGCGCGGCCGCCGCCGCCACGCCGACCCGGTGCCGCCGCACGAACCGCGAGGCGCGGTAGCCGAGCCCGTCGCCTCGGGCCTCGACCGGGCGGCCCTCGACGTGCCGGCGGAGGTCGGCCGCGAGCTCGCCGGCCGTGGCGTAGCGCCGGTGCGGCTCCTTCCGCAGCGCCTTCAGGACGATGGCGTCGAGGTCGCCGCGCAGCTTTTTCGACGAGGCCGCCCACGTCGCCGAGGCGGCCGGCCTCGGGGGCTCCGTCGTCGTGGTCACGGCCGCGCTGGGCCGCGTCGGCTGGGCCTCGCGGACGACGCGGGCGACCTCGGCGAGCGCTCGGCTCGGGAACGAGTACGGCCGACGGCCCACGAGCAACTCGTACAGCAGCACGCCGAGCGCGTAGACGTCGGTGGCCGCCGTGACCGGATCGCCCTCGACTTGCTCGGGCGCGGCGTAGGCCGGCGTGAGCGCCGCGCCCGTCCGCGTGAGCGCGTCCTCGTCGTCCTCGTCGAGCGCCTTCGCGATCCCGAAGTCGAGGAGCTTGACGTGCGGCGCGCCCGTCTCGTCCTCGGCCACGAACACGTTCGACGGCTTGAGGTCGCGGTGGACCACGAGCAGCCGGTGCGCGTGGGCGACGGCGTCGCAGACGTCGAGGAACAGGGCCAGCCGGGCCTCCAGGTCGAGGTCGTGCGCCGCGGCGTAGGCTGTGATCGGCTCTCCGTCGACCCGCTCCATGATGAAGTACGGCCGGCCGTCGGGCGTGACGCCGCCGTCGAGGAGCCGCGCGATGCCGGCGTGGTCGAGCCGGGCCAGCACGCGCCGCTCCCGCGCGAACCGCCGCGCCGACTCCTCGGTCGCCTTGCTCGACTGGACGAGCTTGAGCGCGACCGTCTTCTCGAACGACCCGTCGACCCGCTCGGCGGCGTAGACGACGCCCATCCCGCCGCGGCCGAGCTCGTCGAGGACCCGGTACCCGCCGACGGCCTCGACCTCGGGCGGCTTGGCGTCGAGCAGCCCGGCGACGCCCTCGTCGAGCAGCGTGTTCGACCGCTCGTCGAAGGCGAGGAGGTCCTCGACCGCGAGGCGGAGCGCGTCGTCGTCGCCGCACGCCTCGGCCACGAACGCGCGGCGCTGCTCGGGGGGCACGTCGTAGGCCTCTCCGACGATTTCGAGCGAGCGCCGGAGGCGCTCGGCGGCGGGCGTGGGAGCGGGGTCGGGCATGGTCCGTGTCAGGGACCGCAGTATCGCGACCGCCGCCCGATCCGCCAACCGCCCCGAACCGCTGCGGCCCCGCCGGCCTCGGTGCGTCGAGTGAGACGCCGAGGCGGGCAGGGCCCCAAGGCAACACCGACTAGGGACGCACCGCCGGTGGGCCCCTACCGGGTCATTCGGCGCCCTCGGGCACGGGGAAGCCGCGGTCGCGCATGAGCGGGGCGATGTCGGCGTCGCGCCCACGGAAGAGGCGGTAGGCCTCGCTCGGGTCGAGCGCGTTCTGCGGCGCGAAGAGGTACCGGACGGCCCGGGCCGCCACGTCGGCGTCGTAGAAGCCGCCCGGCGCCTCCGTGAACGCCTCCGCGGCGTCCGACGTCAGGACGTCGGCCCAGAGGTAGCCGTAGTAGCCCGTCGCGTAGCCCTCGCTCGAGAAGACGTGCGCGAAGTGGGGCGTCCGGTGGCGCATCACGAGCTCGCTCGGCAGCCCGAGCTCGGCCAGATACTCCCGCTCGAACGCGTCCGGGTCGATGGATCCGGGGTCGTCGGCCGTGTGGAGCGCTAGGTCGACGAGCGCCGACGCGAGGTACTCCGTCGTCGCGAACCCTTGATTGAACGTGCCGGCGCGGCGGATCTTCGCGACCAGCTCGGCCGGGATCGGCTCGCCGGTCTCGACGTGGACGAGGTAGCGCTCGATGACGGGCTCGGTCAGCAGCCACCGCTCCAGGAGCTGGCTCTGGAACTCGACGTAGTCGCGGACGGCCCCGTTCAGCGACGGGTAGTCGACGGCCGACGAGAAGTAGTGGAGCGCGTGGCCGAACTCGTGGAAGAGCGTCTCGGCGTCGTCGAACGAGATGAGGACCGGCTCGCCCGGAGCCCCCTTGACGAAGTTCGAGTTGTTCGAGCCGAGCACCGTCTCCCGCTCGCCGAAGACCGTCGAGTGCGAGCGGTAGGTCGTGGCCCAGGCGCCGGACCGCTTGCCCTGACGCGCGAACGGGTCGAGGTACCAGAGGCCCACGGGCTCGCCGCTCTCGCGGTCGGTCACCTCGTAGACCGTCACGTCCGGGTGGAAGACCGGGACCGAGCCCTCGGGAACCGGCTCGAAGGCGTAGCCGAACACCTCACCCGCGACGTAGTGGAGCGCGTCGACGAGGTTGTCGAGCTGGAGGTACTGCTTGACCTCGTCGGAGTCGAGGGCGTAGCGGTCCTGGCGCACCTTCTCGGCGTAGTACCGGTAGTCCCACGGCTCGATCGTGAGGTCGTCGCCGCGCGCGTCGGCGACGGCCTGCATGTCGGCGACCTCCTCCTCGACGCGGGCGACGGCGGCGGGCCAGACGGCCATCAGGAGGTCCATGGCCCGCTCGGGCGTCTCGGCCATCCGGTTCTCGAGCCGCCACGTCGCGTAGTTGTCGTAGCCGAGGAGCCCGACGCGCTCGTCGCGGAGCGCGAGGATCTCCGAGATGATGGCGTTGTTGTCGTTCTCGTCGGCGTTGTCGCCGCGGTCGTAGTACGTCCGCCACACGGTCTCGCGGAGGTCGCGCTCGTCGGAGTACGTCAGGAAGGGGTCCATGGAGGACCGCGTGTTGGTGATGGCGTACTCGCCGGGCCGCCCGCGCTCCTCGGCCGCCGCTGCCGCGGCCTGCACGAACGAGGCCGGCAGGCCCGAGAGCTGGTCCTCGGAGATGTACGTCACGTAGCCCTCCTCGTCGGCCAGGACGTTGTTGCCGAACTGGGTGTAGAGCTCCGCGAGGCGCTGGTCGATGGCGGCGTAGCGCTCCTTGGCGTCGCCCTCCAGCGTCGCGCCGTTGCGCGCGAACCCGTCGTAGACGAGTTCGACGAGCCGGACCTCCGCGTCGTCCAGCCCGAGCGACTCCCTGGCCTCGTACACCTGGCGGATGCGGCCGAAGAGCGCGGCGTTCTGCGTGATCTGCGAACCGTACTCGGCGATCTTCGGCGCCAGCCGGCCCTGGATCTCGCGGAACTCGGGCGAGGAGAGGTTCGAGGCCCAGATGCCGTAGTACGTGAACGCCCGGTCGAGCGGCCGGCCGGCCCGCTCCATGG
>Ga0310345_10004276_pt1 | contig 13039 bp, 9 predicted proteins | sample HC15DNA20500_MG_FD_204667 | JGI IMG/M metagenome (GOLD analysis project Ga0310345, IMG submission 204667) | Marine microbial communities from station ALOHA, North Pacific Subtropical Gyre - HC15-DNA-20-500_MG | ecosystem: Environmental > Aquatic > Marine > Oceanic | place: Pacific Ocean: North... | reverse complement strand
CAACCTCTTTATTTCATTTAAAGCAGGCTCTAATCTAATATATACAGTATTCTTATCTCTAGCTCTACATTTTTGTTGAAATTTACATTCTTTTATATGATTTGTAATAAAATTAAATAGATTAATTTGCTGTTGATATTTTAATTTTGATGGTAAAATACTACTACTATATACATAAAAATCATCATAATTAAATAATTTAAATGTTTCATAACAATCTACAAAACTATTCCAACCTTTTTTCATTTCATCAATAAAAAAATTAATAACAATTTTTTCTTTGGTGTTATAATCTCTTACCCATATAAATGGACCACCTCTAACTTTATTAATACCACGATAATTCATTCTTTCTAATGTATAAAACATTTCGTGTGCAAATGCGTTAGTATTTGCTTCATGAATAGTACATTGTAATATATTTTCCTGAATTTTTGGTTTATATTTTTTAGTATATTTTGCTCCTTCTTTATGGATATGTTTCCATAATCGTTCTGGTAATTTATTTATTATTTTTTTATTTTCAAAAAAACCAATATATTCTTTTCTCTTTTCCAAACATAATTTGTAAATATACCTTTTATTCGTAATTAATTCATATGAAATTTCTACTTTATCAAAATTTTTCCCCATAATGTAAGTTTAATAATTATATTAATATTTAAATGCTTATTTTAAATTTTATAAATCTTGATTAGCAAATTTCCCAGAATATTTTGCAGAACCATCCATATTTATAAATATGAATTGGCAAATTTTGGTTCCAGGTTTTAGTTTTAATACATATGGTGAGGAATTATGAATTTCTAAAACTTGTCTGTTAGATATACCTGGATTCATAAAGAATGCTGTAATATGTATAAATAATCCCATTCTAGCAAATCTCGATCTTCCATTTAGTAATCCACATAAATTATCACTTAATGTAATTTTTTCTGTAGTAATTCCTAAGACTGTTTCTTTAGGCAATAAAGTAAGATAACCCCCATCTTTTACAATTAATTTTTCTGTATAATTTATATAATCTGTATCTTCTTTGATAATAACTTCTTTAATTTCTGTTTTATAATATCTAAATTCATTTGATAAAGTTAAATCATAACCTGCTGGACATACATTATCAATAGAGTATGGCGAAATTTTAATATCACCACTATCTATTTTTTCTAATATTTTATCTCTGCTTAAAACAGAACCTTTCATTTAAATTAGTTTTATTCATTGATTTAAAAAATCAATTTTGATTTAAATTAAAATTGAATAAGTAGTATGTTATTTAATTATATTAACGATTTATTGAAATATGACTTCTAATAATATTACTGGTACGAAAAGAACTCTTGAAGTAGAGGAAGTAAATAATAAACGACGAAAGGTTGTATCACAATGTAAATTTGTAAGTAATAGTATTTTTCAAGGACAATGTACTAAATATGTTTGTGAGCATTGTTGTGATTATCTTTTCGCATTCAATACAGAACAACAAAAAGTAAAAGTTCCTGTGTGTAATACTCATTATTCTAAATATGCAACTTGTGGTAAATGTCAGGACAAATTTGTTCCTCACGCTACTAAAAGTTGTAAGGATTGTGATAAAACTTATTGTAATAAATGTCTTTCTGAATTTAAAATTCCATTAAGACCAATTGTTTTACCAGCACCTAATATGTTTATTCCACATGATTATCTCTGTATGCATTGTTTTCTCAAAAATGATAAATATGGATTTTGTATAAAAAAGGATTTATCATTTCCTACATTATTAAAAAGAACTTTCTCATTTTCTGCTTTTAAAACAAATGAATCTGATGAAGAAACAGAAGATTCCCAAGGTATAGGACCAGAAATGGCTCTATTGAATGATCCAAATTCTTTTTCTCTTACTAGTTTTAAATCAGTAGGAGAATCAAGAAAATCTCATTATTAAAATTGTTTAATTTAATCTTTATAAATGGGACTGGATTTATCTGGATTATTCAGTTATATGTTCTAAACAAAAACTATGTTCACTTGGAACAGTCGCCTTACATTGGAAACAGACAGTTTTATTACAATCATATCCACTAATTTGAAAACAACATTGTGTAATATCATCTTTTAATACATTTTTTCCACAATTACAAACTAATTCAATTGTTTTATCATATGATATATATTCATTAATAATTTTTAAAGAACGTTCACTAAAAAAATTTCTTTTATATTGTTTTTTCACAATTTTATCAAATTCATTAAGTCTACGATAATTTCGTAATTCTTCATATGTTTCAGTAGAAAAGACATTCATGATTATTAATATTTAACTAACTTTTGAAAAAATCGATTTTATTTTCAAAATTTATAATATTGCGTTAGAATATAATATGAATAAAAAAACTAGTTCAAAAAAATCATTACAAAAAAGTAATACTCGTTATATTTTTGTTCTTGGGGGAGTTATTTCAGGATTAGGAAAAGGTGTAACTAGTGGTAGTATAGCAGCAATACTAAAAGAAATGGGTTATAATAAAATAACGATCAAAAAATTAGATCCATATTTAAATGTAGACCCAGGGACTATGAATCCTGTAGAACATGGTGAAGTATATGTAACAGATGATGGTGCTGAAACAGATCTTGATTTAGGATATTACGAAAGATTTGGAGAAATAACAGTTGGAAAAAATAATTCCGTGTCTTCTGGTAAATTATTATGGAATCTTCTTAATGCTGAAAGAAAAGGTGATTTTTTAGGAAAAACCGTTCAATTTATGCCACATTTTACAGGTTTAATTAGAAATTTTATTGAAAAGGATGCCAATAAGTTTAATTTTGTGATTTGTGAAATAGGAGGTTCTGCTGGTGATTATGAGGCGACTTATTATTTTGAAACAATTAGAAGAATGATTTTAGATTATGGCAAAAAGAAAATTATGATTTGTTGTTTAACATATATTTTATTTTATAAAGCATCAAAAGAACTTAAAACAAAACCTACACAAGTAGCAATTAAACAATTAATGACAAGTGGATTACAGCCAGATGTATTAGTTGCTCGTACAGAATATAAACTTAATAATAAAATTAGAAAAAAATTAGCATTATTCACAAGTATTCCAGTCGATAATATTATTCAAGCAATTAATGTACCAAGTATTTATCAAATTCCATTAGAATTTCGTAAAGAAGGATTAGTAAAATGTTTAACAAAACATTTTAATTTAAAATCATCTAAAGAACCAACATTTAAAAAATGGATTAGTTTGAATAAAAAGATTACAAATACTAAAAAAACAGTAACAATTGCGATGGTAGGTAAATATGTTGAATTAGAAGATGCTTATTATTCAGTTATTGAAGCATTAAAACATGCTGGTTGGAAATATAATTGTAATGTTGAAATTGTTTGGGTTAATGCTAGAAAGACAAATGATATGTATAAAACATTAAAAAAAGTAGATGGTGTTGTTGTTCCAGGAGGTTTTGGAACTTCTGGGATTGAAGAAATTATTAAAGGTATTAATTTTTGTCGTGTAAATAAAATTCCAATGTTAGGTATTTGCTTAGGTCTACAATTATCTATAATTGAATTTGCTAGAAATGTATTAGGAATCAAGAAAGCAAGTTCTTCTGAATTTGGAAAAAAAGGAGATACATTTATTGTAGATATTATGTCTGAATGGATTAGTGAAGATGGTTTAAAAAAGATTGTAGAAAAAAATGGAAATTTAGGAGGAACAATGAGATTAGGTGAATATGTTGCTAGATTAAAAAAAGGTTCATTAGCATATAAATTATACAAAAAGTCAATAATTAAAGAAAGGCATAGACATAGATATGAAGTAAATATTAATTTTAAAGAAAAATTTGAAAAAAAAGGAATGATATTTTCTGGTTTATCCTTAGATGGATTACTCCCAGAAATAATTGAAATTCCAGAACATCCATTTTTTATTGCTGGACAATTTCATCCTGAGTTTAAATCAACTCCATTCAATCCCAGACCCTTATTTCTTGGATTGATTAAAGCGGCTTTAAAAAATTAATTTACATCTTATTTTATTATATTTTATTCATATTATAAATAAAATATAATCAATATTATATTAATATATAATGCCCAGAAAAGCAAAGCCAACAAAGCACTCAGCCAAGGACCTCAAAAAGAAGGCTGCATTGGCGAGTACGGACAGGGGTGGTGGAAAAAAAGGTATGAAGGCAAGGTCTGGGGGAGGAACTGGGGGTGCAAAGTTCCGCTGCTGGATTTGTGCCACCAATGCTCCAAGCGAGAAGTCCATGATTATTCACTTTGATGCGAAACATCCAAAGGAAACTTTTTCCCTTGAGAAGTGTACCGTGAATACAGTAAAGAAGGACATGGATGCAAAGAGAGCTCGTATCGGTAATGCTGGTCCTTCTGCAATCTGTGGTAAGGGAACTCGGCAGAAAAAGAAGGACGAAAAACGACTTAAAAAAGCTGGTAGAGGTGATAAGGAAATTATCGAAAATGATTTTAGATTATGGAAAAAATAACGAAAATAAAAAAAATTAATTTACATCTGTTGTAATATCTTTAAAATATTACATTCTTCGTTTTTATAAGCATTTTCAATATTATCATAAAATGAATCAAATTGATTATTAAGTTTTTTAATTAATTTGTCTTTTTTACTGTTTTTAACTTTTTCTAGTTGTTTCATAACACTAATTTCATGTTCTAGTAAAATATTTCCTTTTTTATTAACATATAAATTTTTAAATAGAGTAATAGTATCTTTTCTTGGTTTTTTATCTTCATATGTTTCAAACATATGACTATATGTATCTTCAATATTAACAATTTGTTGTTTTGTTTCAGCAATAGCAATTTGTTTTTGAAGTCTTCTTTTTGCTACATTAGATAATGAACCACTATTTAAGCGGTAGTTTAACTTATTTATATCATATTCATTATCTAATTGAATAAGAAGAGTTCTTTTTTCTAATGCTCTATTTTTCTCAAATATTTCAAATGCGAAATTATAAATATATAAAAAGTAATTTTTCTCAAATATTTCTTGGAAATCCATTTTTGATGATGGATTATGGAATATTTCAAGAATATAATATAAACATTTTGTATAATTAGCTAAAGTTTTAGAACCAGAGAATTGTTCTTTTACTTCTTCAAATTTATTAGTAATAGAAGTATTTAAACCAGATTGAGATACTTTAGAAAATTCTACATCTTTTAATTTTAATTTAATTTGTTTAATATGTGGAACATATTTATTACCATTAATACCATATCTATCAATAGTTACATAAATATCATTATTTTTGAATTCAGTAATTTTTTCAATTAGTTTTTTTTTAATATTAGCAATAGATTCATCAATATCTTTAGTCATTTGTTCTGTTTTTTTATTAATAAATTCTTTTTGATTTTCATTTTTTCTCTTATTAATTGTGTTAGTATTACCTAATTTTTTAAAATTAGATAACCAATCTTGTTCTACAAAAGTTTTTCTTAATTTTTTATAATATAAGATACAAGATTTAAGATTATTAATAATTTTCTTTTTAGATTCAATTATGTAATCTTTATTATTATTTGATACAACAGTAGCAGTATATCCTTTCCATTTTCCTGAGAGAATAGATACAAAATTACTTAAATCAGTAGTTGTTTTGATAGATATATATTGGTCTTTAATGAAAGATTTAATTTTTTTAGTACTACAAATAGAAATTTTTTGTTTAACAATATTATCTAAATTATAAATAATTGTATAAAAAATTAACAGTAATCTAAAAACATCATATTCAACTTGAGTTAAAAATTCATAATGCATTTTTCTTAATTTTTTATCAAATTTTAATTTTTTAACATTATTAAAAGTATGAGTAGATAAATATGGATTTTTTAAAAATTTAGCAAAATTATCGTGTATTTTTTTTTGATTACTATTTTTATATTCAATATTATTAATTAAATTTAATACTTTTGTCATAATTTTATCTTTCTCAGAAGTTTCTAAATAGTTTGACAAAGTATTAGACCATTGTTTTAATAAATCATTTTTGTTTTTATCTCGTTTATCAAGAATATCTTGAATATTAATTTGTGTTTGCTGTTCAAAATCATTAAATTCATATTCAGGAGTATTAATTTTATGATAATTTATTTCATCAGGTTCTTCTGTTTCTCCATATTCATATAATTCTTCATCATCATCTTTATAAAAAATATCTTCTTCTTCGATTTCTTTAATATTAAGTTCTACTTTATTAAGTTCAACTAATAATTCATCATTAGTATCTAATTCTTGGCGTTCAAATTTATCCTCAAATTTTTTGCTTACAACAATTTTAAAAAACTGTTTTTTTATTTCTATTAAATTTTCTCTATTTTTAATACTATCTAACATTTCATCACTTCCTAATTCTTCTGCTAATATTTTTAAAAATGTGATATCTTCTTCTTCTTTAGTAATTTCAACTTCAACTTGTGCAATATGTTTAGAAATAAGATTGAAAATATTTTCATTAGATAAACAGATATTAAATAAATTATCATAAAAGTTTTTCTCTTTTGTATAAAAACTGAAGTAAGAAGAAACTTTAGTTGTGAGAGATAAAACATTTTGTTTTTCTAAAATTAATACCAAAAACTCTTTTTGTTGTTTTTTTGTTTTAAGTTTTTTATAATATTTAATCTCATCTTTAGTATTTCCTAAAATAATTCTATTATCAACAATTTTGTATAAATTTTTTTCAATATATTGTTCGTAAACATTAATATATCTATTAATGTAATCGGGTAATGGCAATAGATTTGATATTTCCGCTATCCATCTATTAAAATTTTTTTCATAACAAGATATATATTTATTTTCCTGTTGATATGTACATTGATTAGTTTTATTAAAATATTCAAATGAATATAATTGATTATTTCCATCAGAAAAATCAACTTGAATTTTATGAAACATATTTGAAAAATAAGCAATAAAAAGATGATAATTATGATTGATTATAATATTCCATTCTTCATCATTATTTTTTTCATTAGTAATAAGTTTTTTTACTAATATATTAGTGCTTGGTTTTTTCTTAAAATATGCTTTTCTTAATTTTTCAATTTGTTTTTGATTACAATTACTGATAAATTCTTTGTACATATTTTTGACTTGTTTTTGTTTTATTTTTTTATTTAAAGCATTATTTCTTGTAGGTATATTATAATCATCCATATTATAAATAATATTTTGAATTAAATCACTCATAACAGATGTAGATTTAACTTTATTTTCTAAATAATTTTGCATATTTTCAAATTGTAAATAATTGTTTTCAAATAATTTATCAAGATCAGTATTTTCAATAGATAATTTAGTAATAATACCTTTTAATTTTCTAATAATTTTATAATATGATATAATCATAATCATACCTTCTTTACATGTTTCATATATACAAGAATCTATGGTAGTAGGATTTTTAAAAATTTTAGTAATATAATCAAATATTTTGATTAAAATATATAAATAATTTTGAGTATCATATTTATAAAAAGAAGATGGATATATTCCAATAGGTAATATACTTTGATATTGTTGAGTATTATTTTTATAAGCTAATATTTCAATACATTTATTAGCATAATTAAATAATACATTGTATGAAATTCTTTGTTTATCAAATTTTTTATCATAGTATTGAATTTTAGATAAATCATTTTCAATAGTATTAAAATAATCTGTTTGTGAGAGAATTTCAAATCCAGTATTGTAATTAGAATTAATATTTGTAAATAAGTTAGAAATAATATTAGAAATCATATTTTGAATTTGATTTAATAATTTCTTATCTGATTCAGGAATATTTTGTAAAAAATTAATAAAATTATCATCATTATCAAAGTTATCATTATTATCATCATCATAATATGGAATATTAACAAAAATAGATGTTTGTTTTTGTAAGAATTTATTATAATTTTCTATTTCTGTGATTAATATTTTAATATTTTCAGTATTAATCATAAATTTTAGTTCAGTTTGTTTAAGATAATTAAATAGTTCTAAAAAGTGTAGAAAATAATTATTTGGATCTCTATCTAATATTACTTTTTTTTGGTCATTAATTAATTCTTGCCAAATATGTTCTGCATTTATATTATCATTTGCCATTATAGATATATCATTTGGTTTAAATTCATCAAAATTAAAATCAACTTCTGATTGGTTTTCTAAATTAGTTAAATTAGTTAAAAAATATGTAATTTTATTTTCAATAAGACTTTTTTGACTCATAATAAATATTTCTTTATCATTTGTAGTATAAAATTCTTTAATTGTTTTAATTTTATTTTGTATTTTATCAATATTAAAACTAATATATAAATCATTAAATTCTTTTAATGAATTAACAATATTTTCAATCTCAGATTTGATTTCTTCATTAAATGTTTGATATATAAAGTTAATAACTTTTTCATTATATCTGATATTATCATATAAAGTTTCATAATTATTTAATAATGGGAGGACATCGATATATTTATTATTTAATCCCGATTTATTTATAATAAAATTAATACCTTTAACTTTTTTTTCTGGATTATTATTTTCAAAGAATAATCTTATATTGTATAAATATTTACTAAGTTTTGGGTTAGGTATATTAATATAATTCATTGATTTTGAGAATAATTTAGGATCATCGAAAATTATAAATAATTGTGTTTTTAATAATTTATTACTTTGGTCGATAATTTGCTGAGAATATCTATCATCATTTTTGTATTTTTCTAAAAAATTATTTAAAATATTTGTTAATATAATTTTGGTTCTATTTGAAAGATTTTGTAAATCTAGAGTATCCATTTTAAACTATATAATATAGGTATATACAATTTTTCAAAAATTTTATATGTAAAAATAAAGATTATATAGTTTTTATTTCCTTTATCAAAAATATATATAGACAACAAATCTATAGAAAGGTAATTTAATTATAATATTTTATCAATTTTATTAAATATAAATTTTCTTTGATTAATATATAATATACTTACCTAATGATGAAAATTGTCAAAAAAATAACTGGTGTTTTCAAACCATCTAACGTACTTTGCCTCATTGTCGGCATTGTTCTCGCTGTCGTAGCTCTTTACTGTATTAGAAGATTTGCTACTAAAGATCTTGTAGGTGATCTCCTCGCCGCAACTGGAGCAGAATCTTTTGAAGATTCTTATGAAGATGAACCAGAAATGGAAGGATTCGAAAATGATGAAGATGAAAAATACGAAGATGAAGCCCCAGAAAAAAAAACTGGAGCAGCAAGACTTCTTGATGCCGTTGGTATTGATCTTGGACAATAAATAAATTATAGAATTAAATTATAGAACTAAATTTATATAAATTTTTATTTTAACTAAAGAATAGTTTAAATAAAAACTTACTTCATAAAATACTTAAATTTTGTTTACTGATATTGAATTGTATATTCTTGAACGTGCCTGAATTTGTTGTTTTCTTAATTTCTTTTGTTGTTGTCGAGAGATTTTACGATTTTGTCTAATACCTTCGTTATCATCACCTAATTGTTTTAGTTTTAATGCTGGAAATTTAAAAGAAGATTTTCCACTTTTTGCTTGTTGAAATTCTCTTCTACGAAGTTCCATCATTTCTTGTTGCTTTTTAAGTTTTATTTGTCTGTTTACTTCATCTTCATTTTTTCTAATTTCTGCTCTTCTTTGTCTGTCCATTCTATCTAATTCTTTTTGATATCTATACAATTTAATTTTTTTTTGAAGATCTGGGGTAGACATTCGATTTGTTTCGATATCCATATCCGTATCTTCACTATCTTCATCTTCGGGGTATTTGAATAAAACTTTTGTAATTATTTTAAATTTTAATTGAGTTTTAGCCAATATTTTCCAAAGATAAGCCATATCTTTATTAATTAATTGATTACTATTGCTACTGATATTATCATCTAAAATATGATTCCATACATTTCTATTAATACATACACAAGCACTTTCAATTAAATTAATATTATTATCAATGAACCAGCGAATATTTAATTGTTCAGTCATTTCAGAATTATTTTCAATCATTAAGATGAATAAAAGAATGTAATGACATAATTTTTTAAGAACACTTAAATCAATATCACTTTGATTTCTATCTTGAATAGTATTCATAATTGAATTAATAATACATTCTCTATAATCATCCATTTTTTCAAATTTATCAAATTTTCCAAAATTACTTCTTAAAGAATCAATATTCATAAAACAATGTCTTAATAAATCAATAAAAATGTCATCACTTTTGTTAATTTTTTGGACGTTGTGAGATAATTGATGAATTTGTTTATATACTGGTGGATAAGAACATTCACATTGAGTACAGTAAAAACGGTCTTCTAAATGTTTAGTAATATTTAATAAATTTTGTGGTTTATTTGTGTTTTTATTAGATAAATGATTGACAGAACTGATTATATCATAACCACGTTGTATCGCTTCAACTTGATATTGAAAACGATCTAAATGATAGAATTTATCTAATTGAACGTTAAATATAATATCGAATCCCATTTCATGAAATGCTTTATGTAATAAAAATCCTCTTGCTTCATGATGGTTATTAAATCTTCGATTCCAGAAGTATTTTTTATTTCCAATTGTTGCTGGAAATAATGAAAGATTAGTTCCTCCATAGTTTAATTCAAGTATGTCATAGTTTATAAAACTTTGATTGGTGATAGAGTCTATACATTTGGTGATCCATTTTTTTTGATATATATCAAATATATTTTTATGATAAACTAGAGCAGCACACTTAAATTTTAAATTATTTTTCGTTTTAGATTTGTGCATTTGATTATAAGTAATATAGATATTATTTGTTACTCTACTAACATACCTTAACTTTATTATACTTTTAATGTAAATAAGTTTTCATTTTCATTATATTCTAAACAACCTATACTTAATATTTTACAATTATCTTCATCATATTCAACATGTCCAGATTTAGTAATTATTCTTTTTGTGACTGCATAAAATAAATCTTTTTTCAAATTTTCAGCATGCTCTTTAGTTAAATTATATTCTATTCTTAAACTCTCCACGTATTTATAAAGTCGATTAAATTTTAATGATTTTGCTAGTCGAGTCCATTTATTCTTATAGATGTGTTTGTTTGTTTCTTCTATTAATTCATCGATGTTATCATCTTCGAAATCCTTAATGATTTTCCTCCCTGCCGCCATTGCCCGATAATGTCTTATTTTATCGGTTTTTTTTTGTTTCATAGAATACTGTGATATATATATAGGGATATCAAATTTCTTAATCTCTGCTTTTTTTCCTTGTAATTTTAACTTATCAAGAATTTTTTGTTCCTTTTCTTTTTCTTTTAAAACAAGTTTTTTTTTTTGTAAATTAATAAAGAAATATCTATGTTTTTCTTTTTTTGCAGTTTCATTATAATTAATTTTTTCTAAATTACTATAAATTTTTTTAATTACATTAATTTCACAGTGAAAGTTTTTATTATTAAAGTTAGATGGATTAATATCACTAATATCCATATATTTTATCTCTTTTACAAACATTTTAATTTTACTTTATTTTTAATTATTCTATTTTAAGTTAAATTATTTAATTCCTTTTTTTTTTATCCTTATATTTATATACATAAACTATGATAAACAATTTTGGGTGGGATTTCGCCGCTGCGAATAGTGACAATAATGCCAAGCTATATCCAAAATTAGCATCGCGTAAAGATAAAATTCTCAAGAGAGAGGTTCAAAAACCTAGAGAAATTAAAATTGTACACAAACATGTACATTTAGTTGATGGTAAAATTGGCAATAAATCACAACAAATAAATAAAGCTACTCTATCTGCTAACGTCGCAAATGATGAACAAGCAGCATTAGAATTAGTTGAAAGTATTAAAGCATCTAATAATAAGATTGTTCTTATGATTAACAGATTACAATCTGAAGCAGCAAAAAAGAACGAACTTATAAAAAAAATTCGCGATGCTACTAACAATATTGATCTTAAGCAAAATGCTAAAGAAATGAAAGACAGCAAGAATAAACAAAAAAAATCTAAAACTCAATTAGAAAAAGAACTTAATAAAGCAAAAAGTTTAGAAAAAAAAGCAAATAATCAAATGTCAAAAAAAATTAATGAAATTACAAACCTTAAATACGCAATCGCACAACACCAAAAAGCAATTAGAAGTTTACAATCTTCTGTTATTTCTTTAACTAAAGGACAAAATGCTACTACCAGAACTATTAGAACTACTCAAAAACAACAACCAACTGCCGCTCAACAAACAGCAGTTAGAAACGCACAAGTAAAAATCACAGAATATAAAAAATTATACGAACAAGAAAAAAGCAAATATAACATGAAAGTTGGTGAATATAATGCTTTAAAAAATACTTGTAGTAAACATCAAAATGCTGTTTGTGCTGCTAAAACTGAAGTTGCAATTAGGGGAACTAGACAAGAAAAAGAAGTTGTCAAAGCAGAATTAAATACCACTAAACAAACCGTAGAACAAAAATTAGTCACACAAACCAAAAAAGTTCAAACTAAACAACAAAGATTAAATCAACTTAAAGCACAACTTATTAAATTAGAAGCTAGACTTAAAGTTCTTGAAGCAGAACTTGCTAAATTAAAAAGAGTTGAAACTTTCGGAAACAACAATAGCGAAACAATTAAAAAATTAGAAGCAACTAGAATCCAAATTCAAAACGAAATTAATAAAATTAGAGCTGAAATTATTAAAATGCAAGGTTCTCTTGCTGGTGATATTAAAGAAACTAAAGTTCAACAAGCAAAATTAAGAGAAGTTAAAGTTCAACAAGCAAAAGTTGAATCCGCTATTACCAAAAAACCTGTTGTTCCAACTAAACCATCTAAAGCAGAAGTTAAAGCAGCAATCGCAGTTGAACAAGGAACTATAAATGTTGTTAAAACTAAACAACTTGCAGCAACTAGACCAGAAGCAGCAGCAGCAAAAAAAGC
>Ga0310345_10004275_pt1 | contig 13040 bp, 13 predicted proteins | sample HC15DNA20500_MG_FD_204667 | JGI IMG/M metagenome (GOLD analysis project Ga0310345, IMG submission 204667) | Marine microbial communities from station ALOHA, North Pacific Subtropical Gyre - HC15-DNA-20-500_MG | ecosystem: Environmental > Aquatic > Marine > Oceanic | place: Pacific Ocean: North... | reverse complement strand
GTCCGCCTACCTCGGAGAATACGATATATGGTTTCCATATCGGGCCTTGATTCGCTCGCACCAACCGCTTTGTCATTCACCGAATCTTCTCCTAGACCGATGGTTAATCCGACAGCCAACGGGGTCTGTCCCCAGCAGTCTCATCTACTTTCATTCTCATTAATTTGGGTTTGTTTACATCTATCATAGTGTGATCACCACCGATTAGACTTTCAATTAAAAACTCCGGTTGTTCCCTAAAATGCAGACGCGGAAGCGATCCACCGTCACACAAAAAATGCTCGTGCCGTACTGGAGAGCCGTACTTTCCCCCTACTTTCGTTATTATGGGCTGCATGGCTAGGTATACCAACTGCCATGCGAACAGAGGCATAGATGTAGATCGGCAGGACTTAGGATGAAATATCACCTCCGTTGGAAAGAAAAATGTTGAGTATGTTTGATCCCGCCACGTCATTTCGTCGCTGTTACAGCTCTAGCAATGGCATTAATTTTGGATCGGGACTTTAAGTGTGGAGATTTACGAAGTTGGTGGTGCGGTAAGGGATTATCTCCTCGGGGTGGAGGTCAGAGATCGAGATTGGGTGGTAGTTGGGGCAACAGCGGAGGAATTACTTAATCGTAGCTTTAGGCAGGTTGGGTCAGATTTCCCGGTGTTTCTACACCCAGAGTCCGGAGAACAATACGCGCTGGCGCGTACGGAGCGCAAATCAGGGAAAGGGTATTTCGGATTTGAAACAAATAGCTCCCAAGAGGTCTCGTTAGAACAGGATTTGGCGCGCCGCGATTTCACGATCAACGCAATGGCCATGTCTACCGATGGGACAATCGTCGACCCATTTGGGGGGAAAGCGGACCTTGAGCGGGGCATTCTCCGTCACGTTAGCGACGCTTTCGTTGAAGACCCTGTTCGAGTGCTCCGAGCAGCGCGCTTCGTGGCACGGTTTGGGTTCTCAATAGCGCCGGAAACTTTGACCCTGATGGGGCGAATTTCTGACTCTAGGGAATTGTCGTCGTTAAGGCCAGAACGGGTGTGGAGCGAACTTCGGCGAGCACTTAACGAACGATATGCCTCACGATTTTTCGAAGTGCTTCGGAGCTGTGGGGCAAATAGCGAGGTTTTCCCCGAACTCGACCGCCTTTTCGGGCGACCAAGAACCGAGACTAGCTGTCCAGTGAATGATATGGGCCAACATCTTTTGCTGACGTTAAAGCAAGCATCGGATCGGGAGGCTAACGAAATCGTCCGTTTGGCTGTTGTCCTCCGAGATCTGGGGAAAGGGACAAGTGCAACCGCCCTTCTTGTTAGCCAAATGGAGGAAGAACCCCTGCTCGACCCAATCAAAGACTTTTGCACTCGTCTAGTTGTCCCGCGGGCACACCGCGACCTCGCTGTACTCGTAGCACGTTTCCATCGAGACGTTCATGCCGCCGTCGACTTAGAACCGGAGGCCCTGCTGTCGATGTTACAAAAAATAGACGCTTTTCGCAGACAGGATCGATTTACCGATTTTCTAGAGGCATGCACCATCGATGCCGTGGTGCGGATGCGACCTCGGGATCAAAAGTACGCCCAAGTAGAATTCATCCGGGATATTTGCAAAATTGTCCTCAACGTTGATTCTGAAGACCTGCTCAAACAGGGCCTTCGCGGGAGCTCCTTAGCGGACGCCTTATTTGAGGCGCGCGTGAGAGTAATAAGCGACACTAGAAAATGATCGACGAATCACGCCTACCATCTAATTGATAAAGCAAGGGAAGGCACGTCAGTGCTGAGATGCCGGGGCCGAATAGGTGCTCTTGTTTACTGTATCTCCCCACAACTGACGAAGACGTCTGTCACGGCCACAGTTGAGCCGATAGTATTGATAACGTATGGGATTTTTAAGATAAAAATCCTGATGATATTCCTCGGCTGGAAAGAACTGCGTCGCGGCAACTATTTCGGTGCGTATTGGCGCTTCAAATGGTTTGGTTTTCTGGAGTTGCTCAAAGGACCTGAAAGCGGCCTCTTTTTGTGCGTCATTGTTGTAGAAGATACTGGAACGGTACTGCGGACCTACATCGCAAAACTGACGGTCCGAGGAAGTCGGGTCTATATTTCTCCAGAACACCACCAGCAACTCCTCGTAACCAACCTCCTTTGAGTCGAAAAACACCCGAATGGCTTCGGCGTGATCTGTTTTTCCGGAGGCTACTTGTTCGTAATCAGGGTTATCGAGACGGCCGCCAGTGTAACCGGGTATTGTTGATAAGACCCCTGGAATACCATCGAAAGGTGGCTCCATACACCAGAAACACCCTCCGGCAAAAGTCGCTACAGAGTACTGATCGTAAGATAGACCTGCCTGCTTCGCGTTGGCTTCCCTGCATTCTAAATCTAGGATGATGGCGCCTACAATTGTGACAGCCAGCGTGACAATCATCCACCGTACACCGGTAAAATTATGTTCCGTCGTTTCCATACGATTTTTTACCATTCATCGATCATTCTAAAGTAGGGGATGATCACCCAGGGCATCAAATTTTTTGAGATCACGCGAAATACCATAACAACAAAAGTCCGAGTGCCACTCGGTAAATCACAAACGGCAACATTCCGACATATTCGATAAATTGAAGGAAGGCATATACACAAACGTACGTACTAATACCGGCGAATAGCACTATAAGGCCGAGATCCATCCATAAGTGGGGGGCGATCCCCGTGTTCAACTGCCAACACTCTAAAGCGCTTGCTAGTCCGATCACAGGAATTGAGAGTAAAAATGAAAACCGTGCCGCCGCCACTCGGGTTAAACCAAGTGCTAGCGCAGCTGTCATAGTTACACCAGATCGTGAAGTGCCGGGTATCAATGCGAGCGCCTGAGCGCAACCAATTAATACCGCGTGGCCCAACTTCATAGAGTCGAGAGCTCTTGTTCGCCTGCCACAAGCATCCGACCACCACAGCGCCAAGCCAAACAGAATCGTCGCGACAGCAATGATCTGTGGTGATCGAAATTCGGTCGAAACTGTATCTCGCACGAACAACCCCAGCAGACCAACCGGCACTGTCGCGATCAAGACAAACCAGCCTAACTTCGCCTGGGCGTTGGCTACTCCGCCAATCACCGATCGACCCCATGCGCGCCCTATGATTGATATATCTTTGTAAAAATAGAGACACATCGCACTTAGGCTACCGAGATGTGCACAGACATCGAACAGGAGTCCCTGATCGGGCTCTCCCATAAACCTCGGCAATAAAATTAAATGGGCAGAACTAGATATCGGTAGAAACTCGGTAACACCTTGGATTATTGCTAAAACGATCAAATGAAAAGTCTCCATGCATACTTTCCATTCAAACTGGAGCAAAATCGGTTAGCCTATGGCGTTCGTCCGTCCCGAAACCCAACAACGGATGATTGAACTGCATCGCCAACGCCATTACCTTACAAGCTTGGCCCATTTCGGATGGCAGGAGCAAGCGTTTCGCCTCCTGTCCGCGTTCATAGAGCAAAACTGGGTCATCGGTCTGATCATTTTTCATGACACCTTCGAGCCCGCAACTGATTAGGAAGCGTGTCTGGGTTGTAAAACCTACAACATCAAAACCAAACTCTATAGCCGTTTCCGCAACGGTCGTAAAATCTACCGCAGCTGTTATATCTTGAAGACCGGGATAGAGAAACGGATCACCGTGTGTGCGGTGCTGGTAATGGCATTTCAGAGTCCCGTTCGGGCGCGATTCGTGCAGATATTCGTGACGGGGATATCCATAATCTATCAACAGCACAACACTTTGCCTTGCGTTTTTAGCCACGCCATTTAGCCATTGAACAAGGTTTGGGTTGAATTCGCTGACATAATCGTCTGGTAGTCGGAGCCAATAGTTCCTCGCGCTATCTGACGCGGTAGTTAGGGTTGTTTCCATGGGTCGCCAGCTAAAGCTGTCGCCTCGTAATCCCACGCCAAGTTCTCTGATCTCACCCTGTGATACGGTGAAGCGTTTCACGGGCATTGCGTCTAGCAGTTCGTTAGCTATGACAACGCCACACATTCTTTCCTTCGGATGTTCGTCGTACCATCGCACGCGATCAAATAGTTCGGGTACACATTTCCGAAGGAGTGCTCTTTGGCGTCGTCTCATCCGCGAACTTTTCTCGACGATCAAGTAACGATCAGGCACAAAATCCAACTTCTGTAACGTTTGCAACAACCCGCACGCTAGACGCCCACTCCCGGCACCGTATTCCGTGATTGCTCCTCCGAGGCGATCTAAAACTTCCATGCATTGCCGGGCGATACAGTTAGCAAATAACTGTCCGCTTTCCGGAGCGGTAATATAATCCCCAACGGCACCAAAAATTGGCGAATCACTTGTGTAGTATCCGAGTCTAGGATGGTATAGCGCTAAGTCCATGAATCGATCGAAACCCAGCACTCCCCCTTTTTGGTCTATTTCATGGGCGATCAACGCGCTGAGAGCACGCGATCGTTCTAGCGCGTCGGGCTCAGGATCCAGTAAGCTTGTCGCATCCATAGCTCAGAGTGAACCTCGTAAAAGTTCAAATCAAAACTAGCATGTCGTGTGAGAATCGCCGGGTTGCACTAGTGACAGGAGCCGCGCAACGCCTAGGTTCCTGCATAGTACGTACCCTTCATGCCAGAGGTTACAACGTCATTGTGCACTACCATGGATCCCGATCGGAAGCACTTGGTCTTGCGGCTGAACTAAATAACTCCCGCCCGAATTCAGCGGCCACCCTATGTAGCGATTTCTCGGTCGGCGATCCTGCTGAATCGTTGATTGAGTCAGCAGAAAAAGCATGGTCACGACTTGATCTCTTAGTCAACAATGCCTCTGTCTTCGACAAGACCCCCTTAAACGCGATGGACGTTAATACTTGGGATCGTATCCAGGTGATCAATCTTCGTACACCGTATTTTCTGTCGATCGCTGCAGCCCCGTTGTTAAGCGAAACCGGCGGTTCCGTGGTGAACATCGCGGACATCCACGCCGACCGCCCCCGTCTTGAATATTCGGCGTACTGCGCATCGAAAGCGGGTCTCGTCGCAGTGACCCGGTCACTTGCAGTCGAGCTGGCGCCGGCTGTCCGGATCAATTGCGTATCGCCCGGAGCCATCCTATGGGCACCTGATGAAACTGAAGTCTTCCGAAAGGAAACTATCGAAAAGACACCCCTGAAGCGCCACGGGCGCCCGGAGGATATCGCGGAAGCTGTTTGCTTCCTAGCCGAATCTGATTTTATCACTGGGCACACCATCAACGTTGATGGCGGTCGCGCCGTGAGGAACTAATACCCGTTACCCCCTTTCCTCGGGTTCCCACGATTTATTCACTCCAGAATTGGGGGAGTACAGACTCCAAATACCAACGCTTTTCAACTTCGTCATACCACCAAAACTGTTCATCACGCAATGTACTCAATATTCCATCATCGAGCTCATAATATTCGATGGTGGCGACAACCCATGCTTCCTCTCCATCGTCCGTTAGTAACCTTTTCTTCACGTCATAGTCTGTAACCCTATAACGCGCGATTTGAGTAATATCAGTGAGTATCTTCGTTCCATCACTCGAACGAAGATACTTCACCGCCTCATCGTAATGTCCCCAACTGATCATGTTTTCGTATCCAGACGTGTATTTCATGAGCGACGCGGTTCGTTCCTCAAACCGAACGGGTTGTTTCTCCGGTGTCGGACGAAGCAACAACGCGCAGGAAGGAAGCATCATGATCACGGAGAAGAACGCTGGTAGAAATTTTTGGTCGAACATCACAGCGCAAATACAAAATTCACCGCGCCAATAATGGCGTCACACACCAGTTGCGGCAGCTACCGGCAGAGCTCCATCCTTCACTCAATCACTATCCCCTCGTTCGATGACTACCCCTATGTCGCGCACATTCCGCACGACCCCTTGTTTATTAATACAAACCCGAACCCATTGGATATCAAATTCCTCTAAGACGGTCTGCGCGATCTGCCCCGCCAAAGCCTCAATTAAGCGAAATTCACTGGTTGAGGAAATGTCCACTACACGGTCGCTAACAGCCTTGTAATCAACCGTATCTTCAATATTGTCGGACTCAATCGCCCGCGACGCGTCAGTACCCAATTCAATGTCGATTATCAAGCGTTGCCGAATCCTGCGCTCCCACTCCCATACGCCGATAACAGTATCGACGTATAAATTTTTCAAATAGATAATGTCCATACGTCGTTGAACTCCGCGGAGAGCTCGATGGTAGCAGAGTTATCTGCACCTTGATCCGTGGTTGCCCATCAGTTGCAATACAAAAATGATTGTAAACCCCGCTCTCGTCATAATCGCCTATTTGCTTGGCTCTGTATCGACGGCCATCGTCGTTTGCAGGTTTCTTGATAAGGCTGATCCGCGTGAAATCGGTTCAAGAAATCCAGGGGCGACAAACGTACTGCGATACGCCGGGAGAGCCGCTGCCATAGCCACTTTGGCTGGTGATATAGCAAAAGGCACCCTACCAATACTTGCAGCACAACTGATAGGAATGGCGCCTCCTATACTGACCCTCGTGGGTTTAGCTGCCTTCCTAGGACACTTGTATCCGATCTACTATAACTTCCGGGGAGGAAAGGGAGTGGCCACGTTTCTCGGGGTCAACCTAGCACTTGATCCGTGGATCGGACTAACTTTCGTTACGATCTGGGCGTCAATGGCTTTGGTGACGAGATATTCTTCGGTAGCCGCACTCACGGCAGCGACTACGGTCCCACTCCTCGCTGTCTGGCTGGAAAAATCGACTACATCCGTGATTTTTCTCGCCATTATGGTTACTTTGGTGTTTTGGCGGCACAGAATGAACATCTCTAGCCTAATTGACGGTACCGAAAAAAAAATTGGCCAAAAAGACTAGAACCGCGTCAACCTACTTTCACAGGTGCCCGTAGTTCTGTAATTGGCCAACGCGGGCGAACCTTAAACTCGCTAATATCATGTTCTCCGACCCTCAATCGCCTGTAGCCGGCATAGGCAATCATCGCCCCATTGTCCGTCGCGTACCTTATAGGGGGAAAATAGACTGTGACGTCGTATCTTTGTTCTAAGGTCCTCAACCTTGCGCGCAAATCAGTATTAGCGCTTACGCCACCAGCGACTACCAATCGTTTGCGACCCGTATTCTGGAGCGCCCGGCTGCACTTGATCACGAACGTGTCACATATGGCATCACTAAATGCTCGCGCCACGTCAGCTTTTGCGTTCGTATCATTAGGCATATCACGAATTATGTTCATCACGTAGGTTTTTAAACCACTGAAACTCATATCGAGCCCCGGACGATCGGTCATCGGCCGTGGAAAGTGGAAACGTTTCGAATCTCCCGATAACGCCAGCTTTTCAATGGCGGGTCCACCCGGATATCCGAGTCCCAGCATCTTTGCCACTTTGTCAAAAGCCTCACCCGCGGCATCGTCCAACGACTCGCCTAATATTTTGTAGCGCCCTAAACCCTCGACGTCCACCAGCAACGTATGTCCACCCGACACCAATAGTGCGAGGAAAGGCATTTCAGGTGAGTCTTCAAGTAGCATCGGTGCAAGCAAGTGTCCTTCCATATGGTGTATACCAAGCGCCGGAATTTGCGCTCCCCATGCCACTGCTCGAGCAAAACAAGCGCCAACCACCAATGCACCAGCTAGGCCAGGCCCGGCCGTATAGGCCACCCCGTCCAACGCGTCAACATCAACCGACGCATCCGCTAGAGCCTCTCTCACCAACGGTACTAATTTGCGAACGTGGTCGCGTGAGGCCAGCTCCGGGACTACTCCGCCATAAGCTGCATGGACCGGCGCTTGACTGAATAGTCGTTCGACGATGATACCTCGACCCTCCTCGAAAACAGCCACACCCGTTTCATCGCAGGACGTTTCAATCCCTATAATGCGCAAATCTCAATTACCTCGTACGTCTTGTCGACTTCACTCGAAATGAATCTTATAATTAATTGTTGTCCAGCGAAAATATCAGCCAGCCACGGAATTTAATCAGACCCATGCCTACCGTTCGTATTCGAGAAAATGAGCCATTCGACATAGCTATGCGCCGTTTTAAAAGGGCATGCGAAAAAGCGGGCGTGCTCGCCGAAGTCCACCGTCGCGAGTATTACGAAAAACCCACTCAGGTCAGAAAACGGAAAGCCGCAGCGGCTATAAAACGCTGGCAGAAAAAAGCCTCCCGACAGATACTTCAACGCCAACGCCCCTACTAGAGCCCCCCCGCAACCTTGCGCCCCAGCTTGCAAGATTGTCAGTATCGCGACATTTAGACGGCACTAAAGGCCGGGGGGGAAGTAAACTCCGTATGCTCGCTATGATACTCGCGGGGGGATCAAACAGCACGAAGTAGACCAGTGATCCGAGCTGGATGAAGCGGCGGGAATCACCTTACTCAACAAGATGGCCAGATGACGCCGTGAATCAATTAGCCAATTTGATCCCGCCGGGAGGACCGACCCAGGCAAAGTGATGGGCAACTCAGGGCGGCGCTCGAAGGACGAGCCGATATAGGAGTTACCAGTAACAGAATAAAAATTCACTTATCCCCAGAAAATCGATGATTTGATCACTTCTTTCCGACACCGTGACTGCTTACAATCCCCTCAACTGAATCCTACGACCGGAGCCCACATGGCGGGTCGGATCCCCGAACAATTCATCGACGATTTGCTGGCACGAGTGGACATCGTCGACCTCGTTGAAACGTACCTCCCTTTGCGGAAGGCCGGCCGTAACTTTCAAGCGTTGTGTCCATTTCACGATGAAAAAACACCGTCATTTACAATCAGTCGGGAAAAACAATTCTACCACTGCTTCGGTTGCGAGGCGCACGGCACGGCCATTGGCTTCGTTATGGAGTATCGGAACCTTGAGTTCGTTGAGGCCGTTGAAGAAATCGCTGCGTATGTCGGATTAGAAATACCTCGCGGGGCTGGAAACACACACGGCGCCCCGAAGCGCGAAATTTTTGAAATACTCGAACAAGCCCGAGGTTTTTATGAGACCGCGTTACGTAAGCATAGCGAACGTGAAAGAGCAGTAGGCTATCTAAGAGGGCGCGACATCGAAGGGCGAGTTGCTAAAACGTTTAGACTAGGTTACGCGCCCGACGGTTGGCGCAACTTGCTCGATTCTTTGACTTCACGCGGATTGAGCGAAGATCAAATCGAACGTAGCGGACTGGCAATTCGACGCGAACACGGCGGCTTCTATGATCGATTCCGAGACCGTGTTCTTTTCCCAATTCATGATCGACGCGGGCGTGTGATTGGGTTCGGGGGTCGGGTTATTGACACGGGCGAACCGAAATATCTGAATTCCCCTGAAACTGATGTTTTCCACAAGGGGCGAGAACTCTATGGTTTGTACGAAGCGTTAACCAATTCGAAACAAATCTCTACATTGATCGTGGTAGAAGGATACATGGACGTAATTGCTTTGCACCAGTTCGGCATTACTAATGTCGTCGCAACATTGGGAACAGCGTTAACCTCCGTGCATCTCGAACAGTTGTTTCGGCATGTGCCAGAAGTCGTATTCTGCTTCGACGGAGATGATGCCGGTAGGCGCGCGGCATGGAAAGCATTGGAAGCCACACTCCCGTTGATGGAAGGTAATCGGCAAGTGCGATTCGCCTTTTTACCCGACGGGCACGACCCGGACACCGCGGTCCGAGAGCATGGACCGGCGGCTCTATTTACGATATCGAACAACTTCGAGCTGTCGGAATATTTGATAGAGAATTTGAAAACCGAGTTGGATCTCAGTAGCGGGGATGGGCGCGCCAGACTAGTTTCCCGCGTGGAGCCATATTTGTTGAAAATTCCCACCGACGGGCACCGTGGCGCCGGGATTCGCCTACTTCATCAAATAACGGGGATCGATGAACGGATTCTCCGCGAGGATCTCCGGAAAAGTATGAATTTTGATGGACAAAGGCCTCGTAGTCGATTGATTCGTTTCACTAGTCGCACACTGGAAGAACACGCTCTCGCAATGCTTCTCCAACATCCCTCCTTGGCACAACATCTGCCGCAAGAAAGCGCGACCTTCCTGGCGCAGGAACTGGATGACTGTGCTCTCCTATTACAGACATGGAAGCGCCTGCTCGAGACGAAGGGGATTACCACTGCAGGAATTTTAGAGCGTTCGCGCGGACTGGAATACGAAAGCCGGCTAAGCGAACTCGCGGCACTTGAGTTAAATATCCCGAGGGAGGCCATAGAAACTGAGCTCAAAGACGCCATCGCTCGCCTAGTGGAAAAGGCTGAAGACAACCAGTTCAGACGTCTAACTTCGATTCCGCTAGATGAGCTGACGGGGGACCAAAAGGAGATTGTCCGTAACTACGCTCGCAGGAAATCAAGCCCCAGCTCCTCACCATAACCGAGCCACACTAGGCAAATCCAACTAAAACGGCCTATAATTGCAGGCCATTTCCCTGCTTTACTGCAACCAGACGACTCTTAAATTCTGTACTAGGACTAATAACCGCCCCACTAGCGGACGTATTCGGGAGGCCGTTTCAGATTGACCACAAAAAAACGCAAGCAAAAAAAGAAAACGGGTAAAACCGCGCTGGTGGAAGCACCCAAGGATATTGACAAGACCAACAAGCAGTCCCAGCTCAAGCTGCTCATTTCCAAAGGAAAAGAGCAAGGCTTTTTAACCTACCACGAAGTCAATGATCATCTGCCGAACGACATCGTCGATCCCGAGCAGATCGAAGACATCATAAATATGATCAATGATATGGGTATCACGGTACACGAAACGCCGCCGGACCTTGATTCCATGTTGCTGAATGAAAATGACGTGGATGAAGAGGCCGCCGAGGAGGCGGCAGCGGCTCTCGCCGCGGTTGATCAAGAATTCGGTCGCACCACAGACCCCGTGCGAATGTATATGAGAGAGATGGGGACCGTGGACCTGTTAACACGCGAGGGCGAAATCAAAATCGCCAAGCGTATCGAAGATGGACTCAATCAAGTCTTGTCCGCGCTCGCCGATTTTCCACCTACTACGGCCATCTTTCTTTCCGATTACGCCCGCGCCGAAGCCGGGGAAATCAAATGTTCGGATATCATCAGTGGCTTCATCGACTATAGCGAAGAGGCAGCGATTCCACAGCCCCAACAACCCCAAGTAGCTAAATCAGATAACGAAAATGACACCGAAGACGAAGAAGAACCTAATCCGCTCGATCCCGAAGAAGTCGCGGAACGGTTCACGGGGTTCGCCAAGCTTTTTAAACGGACGCTGAGTTCGATCAAACGCAACGGGCGTGATCACAACCGCTCTGCGACGCTGCGCCAGAGCCTTCAGGAAAAATTCCTTGAGTTTAAACTCGTGCCGAAAACTAGTGAAAAACTCAATCGGCATGTGCGTATGATAGTCGGCGAGATCCGCCGACAGGAAAAAGTAATTCTTGATATCTGTGTAAACCAATCCGGCATGGCACGTAAGGAATTTTTGACCGTTTTTTTAGGCTTTGAATCAGATCCAAAATGGCTTCGCTCGATCATAAGGCAAAAGAAACCGCACGCGGCCGCGATTAAAGAAAATCAAGCGGAAATACAGACCGCACAGAAACGATTGGGAGAAGTAGAGGCTCTCAACGGTACCACCATCAAAACCATCAAGGAAATCAATCGACGCATGTCGATTGGGGAGGCGAAAGCCCGCCGCGCTAAAAAGGAAATGGTCGAGGCCAATTTACGTCTCGTAATTTCTATTGCCAAAAAATATACGAATCGAGGACTTTTATTTCTCGACCTGATTCAAGAAGGTAACATCGGCCTGATGAAGGCAGTCGATAAGTTTGAATACCGTCGGGGGTACAAGTTCTCGACCTATGCCACTTGGTGGATAAGGCAAGCGATCACTCGCTCAATCGCCGATCAGGCTAGGACAATACGTATCCCGGTTCATATGATCGAAACTATTAATAAACTCAACCGGATATCCAGACAGATTCTGCAGGAGAAGGGGCGTGAGCCAAGTCCGGAAGAACTGGCTGACAGAATGGAGATGCCGGAAGATAAGATTCGGAAGGTCCTAAAAATTGCGAAAGAGCCGATCTCAATGGAAACGCCAATTGGGGATGATGAGGACTCGCACCTTGGAGATTTCATCGAAGATGAGAAAGTAGATGCTCCGGTCGACTTAGCAACCTTTGAAGGTCTATGCCGCAGCACGCGAGAGGTGCTATCGGGCCTAACACAGCGGGAGTCCAAAGTGCTGCGCATGCGCTTTGGCATTGATATGAATACGGACCACACTCTTGAGGAAGTGGGTAAGCAATTCGACGTTACTCGTGAGCGGATCAGGCAAATCGAAGCTAAAGCACTGCGTAAATTGAGGCACCCGTCACGTTCCGAGCGCCTGCGAACGTTCCTAGACTAAGTGAACGGCACGGAGAGGTAGGAGAACGGATACCAGCCTCCCATTGCGCCTCGTTCTGACTTAGACTCCGGGGCGTCGCAACCGGCTAGCTGAGATACTCATGTTTTCTCGATTTGGGTATGATGCAGACGTGTCCGGTTTGGGTTCATCAAACGTGTGAGAACTCTGCCGTTGGAGAGTAAAATTATCCGATTACTAGCGCCGTATGTTTTATGCGGAACGGGAGGTTCTACGAGAACAGCATAAGGTATAGCTGTGGGCCTGTAGCTCAGTTGGTTAGAGCAGGGGACTCATCAAAATGGTGCGTTCGCACCGAGAGGTGCGTATTGAACGGGATGAATTCAGGGAAACCTCATCAGTCCGGCTGGTGGCAACCCTGAGCCAAGCCGGGGGTACACCCCCGGAAGGTGCAGAGACTACCTGAGGGCTTCAGGGCCCTTAATAACAGGCATTGAGCGTCCCGCACCCAAACGAATTGAAGTTCGGCGGGTGATGAGATAGTCCACTCCTGACGGAAACATCAGGGCAAAGTGAATCCCTTGGTCGTAGGTTCGAGTCCTACCGGGCCCACCACTCATACATCATCG
>Ga0310345_10004274_pt1 | contig 13041 bp, 15 predicted proteins | sample HC15DNA20500_MG_FD_204667 | JGI IMG/M metagenome (GOLD analysis project Ga0310345, IMG submission 204667) | Marine microbial communities from station ALOHA, North Pacific Subtropical Gyre - HC15-DNA-20-500_MG | ecosystem: Environmental > Aquatic > Marine > Oceanic | place: Pacific Ocean: North... | reverse complement strand
GCACGACGCCCTCGCTTGGCTGTGGCCCTTCTAGCACACGGAGACTCTGAATCATGTTGACCACCCTCCTCCTCGTAGTCGCCACGACGCTCCCCCAGGACGCTGACGACCCGTCCGCCTCCGAAGACGCCCGCTCCTGGCCTTGGGGCGCGGTCGAGTCGCCGATCCAACCCACGGGCCGCTCTACAGCGGACGTCATAAAGACGCCCCGGTTCACGCCCAAGACCAACCGTCCGATCTTGGACTCCCTCAGGATTCCCGTGAAGAGCCTCGTCGCTGTTCGCGGCCAAGAGGAGAACCATGTCATGGGCGTCGGTCTCGTAACCGGCCTCGCCGGGACCGGAGACACGAGCGACACCGCAAAACAGCTGGTCAAGAACCTGCTGCTGACACGCGGGATCCACATTGACATCCAGGACCTCAACGCAAAGAACGTCGCCATCGTTCGCGTCGAGGCCAAACTCCCCGCGGGCATCAAGCCCGGCAGGAACCTCTCGGTCCGCGTCTCGGCCATGGGTGACGCCAAGAGTCTCGAGGGCGGCACGCTCTCCTTCACCGAACTCACGGATGTGACAGGTGAGCACGTGTACGTGACCGCGGCCGGCTCCCTGACGGTCGGCGGCTTCCGCGCTGAAGGCAACGGCGCGACGGCGATCCGCAATCACGTGACCGTCGCCACCATCCCTGCAGGTGGCAAGGTCGAGCGCGAGGTTCCGACCTCCATCGTGTCGGACCACGGGTACATCTACCTTGACGCGCGCATGGGCCAGGACACGTTCGGGAACACCGTCCGCATCACTGAGGCAATCAACGGGCTGTATCCCGGCGCGGCGATAGCCCTCCTAGACGGAAAGACCATCCGCGTCGCGGTGCCCGGAGACCTCCCCGAGGAGCTGTACCTCGCGTATCTCTCCAGCCTCCTCGACCAAGAGGTCCAGTCCGAAAACGTCGCTCGCGTCCTCGTCGATGAATCCAGTGGGCTCATTGTCATGGGCGGCGACGTCCGCCTGCGCCCGGGCCTCGTGGTGCACGGAAACCTGACGGTCACGATCACAGAGACCCCGCAAATCAGCCAGCCCGGCCCGTTCTCCAACGGCACGACCGAGGTGGTGGACCGCACCGACCTGCAGATAACAGAAGAGAACAACGGGCCCGTGCTGATGCCCGGTGCAGCCAACCTCAAAGAGGTCGCCGACGTCCTCAACCTGCTCGGCACGACGCCGCGAGACACCATCAGCATCCTCCAAGGGATGCAGCGCAACGGCCTGTTGGTCGCAGAGATCCAGAGGCTCTAGAGATGGACGTACTGAACTCCACAACGACCGCCGCCAACTTCAACGCAGAGGGCATCGAGCGAGGGCTCGCGCGCCTCTCTGCCATGGGAGATGGCGCGGACCCGACCGAGGCCGCCGAGATGTTCGAGGCGCTCCTCGCGACGATGCTCGTGAAAGAGGCTCGCAGGAGCCTCGGTGAAGGCGGGTTCTTCGGAGAAGGACCGGGGGCCGACGTCTTCAACGGATGGCTCGACCAACACGTGGGTCAGGCCCTCGCTGATGGCTGGAACCTCGACCTCGCTGGGATGGTACGCACGGGTCTGATCGAAAAGCAGGAGGGTTCGAAATGAGCGAGCAGAAGCTAGCCAATCAACTCGAGGCGCTCCTGGACGAGGAGCTCGCCGCGCGCGGACGCACGACGGCGATCCTCAATGAGCAGATCGAGGCCCTCCAACAGAAGGATCAGGAGGCGTTCACCGCGTGCATCCAGCGCATGGAGAGCGAGCTCTCATCGAACGCTGAGCGTGGTCAGCGCCGCGCACGGATCATCGCCGCTCTCGCTGCACAGTGGGGCATCGCCCCGACGACGCTGACGCTCTCAAGCATCGCGACACGCCTCGGCGACGCGGGTGAGCGCGTCCTCGCCAAGCGCGCCGCCCTGCGTGACGTCGTCGCGAGCGAGCTCTGGGCCAATCGGCGCCTCGGTGTCCTGATGGGGGCGGAGCGCCGCCTCGTGCGCGACCTCTTGCGCTCGATCTATGGCGAAGACGCCGAGAAGGCGTTGGACGGCGCAGGAAACCTCGTAGACGCACAAGCCTGAACCATGTCAAACATCGGACTCAACATCGGCCTTCGCGCCCTCTTGACCAGCCAGTCGTCACTGGACGTCATCGGGCAGAACCTCGCCAACGCGAACACCCCAGGCTACTCACGTCAGCGCATTCAGCTGGGCGCCGCAGGGATCGTGTTCCGTCGCGGCCTCGGCTTTGGCACGGGCGTCGACGCCTCGATGATCGGCCGCAGCGTGGACAACCTCCTCGCTGGCCGGATCGTCAACGAGGTCTCCGACCTCTTCGGCCTCGACACACGCGTCGCCACGCTCTCCGAGGTGGAGTCGGCGCTGGGCGAGCCCGGTGGTTTCGGGATGTCCTCACACCTTTCGGACTTCTTCGTCTCTGCGTCAGAGCTCTCCTCGAGCGCAAACGACTCGATCCTGCGCACGAGCTTCCTCGAATCTGCTCGCTCCCTCGCAGACGGGTTCCGCTCCACGCTCTCCAGCCTCGATCAACTTCGTGGTGACTCAGCGCGACAGGCTGAGCTCACGACGGCAGACGTCAACGTGCTCGCTGATCGCGTCGCGACTCTCAACCACGAGATCCGGAACCAAGAGGCAGGCGGTGTCCCCGCGAACGGCCTACGGGACGACAGGGACCAGATGTTGCGTGAGCTCGCCAAGCTCGTCGACATCTCATACACCGAAGGGGGCAGCGGAGAGGTCAGCGTCCACGTGGCCGGCCGTCTCCTGGTGGGCGAGGGCGGCGCAGTGGAGATGAGCACTCGCCTCGCCGCGGACGGCTCCGTCGAGGTCCTCCTCGGGGGGAGCTCCGAAGCGCTCGATGTACAGGGAGGCCGCTTGGCTGGGCTCCTCAGCGTCCAAACGGGCTATCTGCCGCAGCTCTTCGGCCAGCTCGACGCCTTCGTCCGGGACATGATCCTCGAGACGAACCGCATCCACTCGACGGGAGTGCCACAAGCCGGGCACATGACTCGTGCGGTCTCCGAGCATGCAGTCGCCGACTCAGACGGTGACGGCGCGCTCACCGACGAACTCCTCACCGACGCTGGGCTGCCGTTCGATATCAGCTCTGGCACCCTGCGTGTCAACGTGCGCGACCTCGAGAGCGGCGTCCTCACTTCCCACGACGTCGCGATCGACACCACGAACGCGACGGTGGGCGACCTCCTCGCAGCGCTCTCAGGGATCGACGGGGTACAGGCCTCACTCGACGGACAGGGGCACGTGACGATTCAAGCAGAAGCGAGCCACGGCTTCGACTTCTCCAACCGCCTCAACAACTCCCCGGACGCCGCAGGCACCTTCGGCAGCGGACACGCGTCCTTGGGGACCGGGGCGGCAGGTCCCTTCGCTCTGAGCGACGGTGACACGATCGACCTCGTCGGCCCCGACGGCGCGTTCAGCGTGACCCTCGACCAAGGTGATTTCTTCGAGATCACGGAGGCGACCGCGAGCGAGCTCGCGGACGCGATCAACGCAGATCCGAACATGCAGGCCAACGGTCTGCGCGCGGTGGTCGTCGCTGACCGCTTGTTCCTCCAGACGGAGGGTAGCGGTGCGACAGAGTCCTTCCAGGTCGCGGGCGGCTCTGCCCTGGCGTCTCTTGGGTGGGCGGCTGGCACGACGATCACAGGATCCGATACGGGATCCACGGTTACGGTCTCCGGGTCCTACACCGGGTCGGAGAATGACCAGTTCGTGTTCACACCGCGCACTGACGGCGACATCGGCACCACCCCAGGTCTCCTCATCGACGTGCACGACGCGAACGGTGAGCTCGTGACCACCCTGGACGTAGGAGAGGGCTACCTTCCCGGCACCGAGCTCGAGGTCGCGGACGGTGTCCGCGTGAGCTTCGGGTTCGGGACGCTCTCGTCGTCCGAGAACGACGCCTTCAGCGTCGACCTCATCTCGGACTCGGACACGACGGACGTGCTCGTCGCCCTCGGGATCAACGGGCTGTTCACTGGGACAGGCGCCTCGGACTTTGGAGTGAGCGACGCGCTCCTCGAAGATCCGAGCCTGCTCAGCGCCTCCACCTCAGGTGTGGAAGGCGACGCTGGCGCGCTGCTCGACCTCCTCGGCCTCCAGTTCAGCGGCGTGGAGAGCTCTGGAGGCAGGGGGCTCGAGGGCGCCTTATCCGACATCGTCACCGCGCTGGGCTTCGAAGCCCAGAGCGCGATGAATGCGCGCGACGTGAAGGAGTACGTCGTCGCGAGCCTCGATCAACGGCGCGCAGAGATCTCGGGCGTCAACGTCGACGAAGAGTTGGTGGAGATGATGCGCTTCGAGCAGTCCTTCGCTGCGGCCTCCCGCTACATCCAGGTCATCAACGACCTCAACGATTCCCTCCTCGCACTGATCTAGCCATGACGCTTCGACCCACGCAGAGCTCCATCTTCTCGATGGTCAAGAGCGGCATCCTCCGCAACCAAGCGCGCTTGTTGCGGGCCCAAGAGATGTTGTCCTCAGGCAAGCGCATCCTGCGCCCCTCCGATGACCCCTATGGAGCGGCCAAGGCCCTCACTCTGCGAGGCCACCTCTCCGCCCTCGAGAGCTACCGCTCCGCCGCGCTCGGCTCTCAGCCGGCGATGCAGCTCGCCGCATCTTCACTCGAACAGGGCAGCTCGATCATCGGGGATGCGAAGTCCCTCATTCTCCAAGGCCTCAACGGGACCCTCAGCGCAGAGGACCGCACGTCTCTCGCCATGGAGCTCAAGATCCAGCTCGAGCAACTTCTCGACGTGTCGAACACGACTCTGGGCGGCGAGCACCTGTTCGCTGGGTCAGAGGTCTCCGGCCCAGCCTTCGCGCTCTCGGGCGGTGCGGGCTATGTCTATCAGGGCAGCGACGGCGCGCCCTCGATCGAGATCGGCAAGGGCGTCCGGACGGAGACGCTTGTCACCGGCAAAGAGACGTTCGCAAAGTTCGAATACAGCGGCATCTCCTTCTCGGGCCTTACTGGAGTCGCGAGAGGTGTTCGCGCGAACGAGGGCACAGGCTTCGAGTATCTGACCCTGCGGCACGACGCGACCAGCGGTGCTCCTGGCGCGGGCGTGAGCTTGGCCAATGGTGGCGCCGATGACACGATCCTGGGCAGCCACACGCTCACGATCGACGGAGTGGCCGGGACGGTCACGCTCGACGGTGGCGGGCTGCTCGCCATCCCCCAACCAGGGGACCCCGACTTCACGAACTTCGTCGTGACGAACGAGCTCGGCGCGGAGGTTCATCTGGACTTCACCGGCTATGCCGGCGGTTCCAGCACCTCGACGCTTGACGGACAGGGCTCGATCTCGATCGACGGACTGAACTTCACTGCGCTGACTCTCACAGAGACGGACCTGCAGTTGATCAACGGGAGCTCAGGCTCGGTCGTTCACGTGGACGCCACTCAGGTGCATCGCGCCGGGGTCGAGCTCGTCTCCTTCGATGGCGCCGCCAACGTCTTCGACGCGGTGCTCGGGGCGATCCAAGACCTCGAGAACGGACATGACCTCGACGCGGACGAGATGGCTGCGCGGCTCGAGATGCGCCTCGGGGAGATCGACCGGAACCACAACAACCTCCTGCGTAGCGTCTCAATCCTCGGCGCCCGACTCGGGCGGATCGAGAGCACGCTCGGGAAGATCGACGGCGTGGCGACTGGGCTCGCTTCACACCTGAGCCAGGTCGAAGACGCGGACCTCGCGAGCGTGGTGATGGACGCCAGTCAAGCTGAGCAGGCCATGCAGATCGCACAGATGGCGGGCTCGCGCCTGATGCAGAACACCCTCCTGAACTTCCTGAGGTGATCTGATGACTTCTCAACAACCTCTCTCATGGAATCCGACGCCCGCGAGCGTTGAGTCAACGTCGGCCGCCAAGCCGGCGGTGAAGGAAACTGCCGTCGCCGGCGCCGCCTTTCGGGCGGTCCTAGAGAGACTCGAGAGCGCCGCGCGCGACCTCTCAGTCCGCAGCGAGTCGCTCGAGGACACGAAGGATCTTTCGGGCGCCGTCCAGGACGCAGCGAACAGCCTCGGTGACGCGCTCGCACTACGGGACTCTGTCCTTGAGGCGTACCGCAGCGCACAACAGGCCTCGAAGGCACAGGGCGAAGACGTCGCGTGAGGTTTACGGCTGAGCCTTGCTCTCCGGAGAGCTTGGATTTGATGGCGACTGTTCTGCGCCCGGACGGCGACCTGGCCTCGGAGTATCCGCTCGTCTTCGACGTGGCTGGACCGGGTCGAATCCACGCTTTGAACGAAGGAGGAGGTGTCCTCTCGGCCTGTGCGGTGCTTGAGCGAGAGCTCATACACCCCGGGGGGCGGACGCGCGTCGGTTTCATCGGCTCCGTCTCGACCCACCCCGACGCCCGCGGGCGTGGTCTCGCCACGCGGCTGCTCATGCACGCCGAGGACGAACTCCGCGCTGCTGGTTGTGAGCACGCCATGCTCTGGGCCGACGACTCGGAGTTCTACGCGCGCAGGGGATACGCGCTGGACGGTGACGAGACGGACTTTCTGGTCGATCGGATTCCAGAACACCTGCTCACGGAGGAGCTCAGCGTCCGCCCCTTCGAGGTGGGAGACGAAGCGGTCATCCACGAGCTCTACACTTGGCACGGTGCCAGGGTCGAGCGATCCCAGGAGGAGACGGCGAGGCTGCTCTCGTGTCCTCGCATGCGCGTCCTGCTCGCGACATGCGGTGGAGAGGTCCTCGCCTACGTCTGCTACGGCCGCGGGGGAGACCTCCATGGAGTCGCCCATGAATGGGGCGGGGCGCCCGAGGGTGTCCTGGCCTGTCTCAATGAGCTCTTGCAGCGCTCGGAGTTGGTCTTCGTCATGGCTCCTGGCGACCCTGGCCCCCTAGGGGAGCTCTTGGATTCAGGAGGCGCCATCCGCGCCGAAGGGCGGCTGGGGATGACGAAACCCCTCGGCGTGGAGAACACTCTCCCCACGGGCGCGTTCGTCTGGGGACTCGACTCCATTTAGTAAAACCGCCCTCTCCTCTTTGGGCGGCAGACACCTCCAGCGAAGCCCTTACTCGGAGTAGTTGCCCGGAAAGAGCCGGCGCTCCACGGCCTCGATGACGATGTGGAGGACCTTGATGTGGACCTCCTGGATGCGGTCGGAGGTCGTGGCGTGAGGCACGACAACACCAACGTCACAGAGCGCGAGAGCAGGACCGCCTCCCTTGCCCAAGAGCCCAACCGTATGGACCCCGCGGGCGCGAGCCTCTTCGAGGGCACGCAAGATGTTGGGTGAGTCGCCGCTCGTCGTGAGAGCGATGAGCATGTCTCCTTCGCACCCGTGGGCAGCGACCTGACGCGCGAAGACCTCGTCGTACCCAAAGTCGTTCGCGATGCAGGTCAGCTGGGCCGGGTCACTGAACGCGAGCGCTGGGAGAGCGTCGCGGTCTCCCCGGAATCGGCCAGTCCACTCCTCGGCGAAGTGCATCGCGTCGCACATGCTCCCGCCGTTCCCGCAAGCGAGGAGCTTTCCGCCGCTCTCCAAGACCCCGTGGACGAGGTCAGCGAACTCGGCTACGGCGCCCATAGCAGCGTCGTCTGCGCGGAAAGCAGCGAGAGTGTCAGCGGCCTCGGAGAAGGACGCGGAGATGGGGTCGTTAGGGGCGGTCATGGGAGGACATTCTGCGCTCGAGCGAGGATCTGGAACAGAGGCCACGCCAGAGTCGGCCAAGAAAGCGCTAGTAGAGAAGATTCTCTAAACCATTTTTTTACAGAGGGTTACGTCCAACCACCCAATGGAATCCGAGGGTGTCGGGATCCAAAGACCTCTAGATCTCGTTTCTAAGGTGAAGGGGTAACTAACCATGATGAAACTAGGAAACATTCTCCAAAGGACGCGCGGCAAAGAGTCGCGGGTCCAATTTGCCCGCAGGCTGGGTCTCTCGTACACGTTTGTTCGTGCGATGGAACATGGCATGCGACATCCCTCCGATCGAGTTCTCGTAGAGATCTCAGACCGGTTGGGCCTCGACTCTTCAGAACTCCTCCTCGCAGCGTACTGCGACCGCTCGCCCATGCTGGCGCGCGTTCTCGAGACGCGGGGGATCGAGGTGGAGCCCGGTGTGGCCGAAGAGACGACGACAACGACGACGGAAGCTCGAAAAGCAACTGGTCCTCAGGGGCTGATTCGAGCGAGTGAATCGATCGATGCAGCACGCCTGCGGGAGCAAGACACTCCGCCGCCGGTCGTGCAAGTAGCCTATCGATTCTAGAGGCAGGCACTCGGGCAACAGGGAAACGCCCCCGCGGAGATCTCTCTCCGCGGGGGCGTTATATTTTGTCGAGAGGAAGGAGACGAAAGGGGCGCGCGTCGGTCGCTGGGATGCGAAACTGGTTGTTCAACAGGAGGAGAGCTCACCCCCCCTGTTATCTAGAACGTGAACAAGCACAACCCCAAGAGAGTCGCCATCGCGGTTCTCATTGCCGGCGGCGCGCTGGCCGGAGTGGCAGTCAAGCACTACGCCGCTTCGTCGGCACGTGAACGGGTCACCCCTGTCCTTGCGGAGATTCCCTCCAGCCTGGACGCCTCGCCTGGGGAAGGAGAGGTTGTGCGCGTCTACAGCGTGTCAGGGATGTGCTGTGCGTCGTGCACCCACAAACTGCACGAGCGGATCGCCAGCATGGACGGCGTCGAGGCCTGCGCGGTTGATCTCCTCAAGGAGCGCCTCACCCTGATCGCGAGAGATGACTTGGCTCCCGAGCACATCCTCTCGAGGCTCTCCTTCGACAAGTACACCGCGGTCGAACTCCCATAGGAGCAGGGCATGAGCCGAAGGACTGTGGGGAGGGGCCTGGTGGGAGCAGGGATCGCGGTTCTCCTGTGGGCCGCCCTTGCCTTCACGAACGACTCTCTCGGTGGACCCCCGGACGAACTGATATTCGCCAACCGACGGCCCTACAACGAGGTCAAGCGCGCGGCGCACGACGCCTTCCTCCCCCTCTTGCTGCGCACAGTGGCGGGCATGGGGCTCCTCCTGGTTGGGGGGCGGCTCCTGCGAAAGGAGAACGATCAGACCCAGGACTGACTTAGGAGGCGCGCGCTGCGATGAGCTTGTCCAGCTCCAGGCGCAGGGAGGAGAGGACTTCATCGTAGGTGTAGGCCCCCACGTCTTCAGCCCCGCGCTTTAGGTTCACACGGGTCGGTCCACACCAGAGCCCGAGGTCGGCGTCATCTGTCTCACCCGGTCCATTCACGCGGCAACCCATGACAGCGATGGTGAGGTCGTGTTCGGCGGCGTACTGCGTCATCTCCTTCACCTCTTCGGCAAGGTCGATGAAGCGTTCGTTCTCCACACGGCTACACGAGGGGCAAGCGATGATGTTCAGGCCGTCGAAGAAGTTGGGCGGCACGCTCCGGAAACGGCCGGCTTCGATGTCGGCTAGGATCGAGCGACCCTCGACGATCTCTCTGCCCTTGTCGTCAAAGGGGACGGTGAGGGACACGCGGATCGTGTCGCCGATACCGCGCGAGAGGAGCTGCTCGAAGGCGATGCGGGTCTTGATGATCCCGTCGGGGGGCATACCAGCCTCGGTGACGCCGAGATGTAGCGGGACGTCGGGCCGCGCCTCGGCGAAGCGTTGATTGGCTGCGACCACCAAGCGAGGGTCCGAGTCTTTGATCGAGACGACGTAGTCATGGAAGCCAGCGTCATCGAGGAGCTCGCAGTGATCGGCGGCGCACTGGGAGATGGCGCCGGTGTGGTCATCGCCGAAGCTCTCCTTGTACTCAGGAGCGATCGACCCGGCGTTGACTCCGATGCGTATGGCACAGCCGTGCTCACCGGCGGTCTCGGCGAGAAACGCGACCTTTTCAGGGATGGGGCGTGTCTTCTCGTGGTGGTGGAGGTGGCCGGGGTTGTACCGGATCTTGTCGACATGGGGAGCGACATGGGTGGCGAGCCGGTAGCTCTCTTGGAGGTCGACAGAGAGACGCGCGTCGGTCTGGGCGCGGATTTCGGCGAGGCATTCAACATCCTCCTTGCTGTCCACGGCGATACGGACGAGATCTGCACCCGCCTTTTCGAGGATATGTACCTGGCGGAGGGTCGCCTCCACGTCCCGTGTGCGCGTGGCCGCCATGCTCTGTACGGCGATGGGTTCCCCGCCCCCGATGGCGAGATCGCGGATGTGGATCGTGCGTGTCTTGCGCTCCGGGATCATAGGGGGGCATCGTACTCGTACGCCAAGGGCCTCGGGGGTGAAGGGGCTAGAATCACCGCCTCATGCACGCACGCCTTATTGTCATCGGGGCTGGAACGACAGGTCTCTGCCTGGCCCTGGAGGCTGCTCGACGCACTGATCCGCTCTCCGCGCCGATCATCCTCCTCGCAGGGAGTGAGACGACGAGCCCGCGACTGGAGCTCTGTCGGCACGACCTCGAAGGTCTCGGGCGCGCCCTGGAGGCTCGCCACGGGCTCAGGTTCTGGAGCGAGCTCCGCGCTCGTACAGGTCGCGACCCTGGGTGGAACCCCTGTGGAGCCGTGGTGGAGGAGATCAGCGAGGACCTGCCACGAGGTTGGGCGCGCCTGCGCGAGCTGGGCGTCGCTGTTCGACGTGAGGGTGAGAAGATCTTTGATGAGGACGCCGGCACCCTAGACAGCGAGCGAGCGCGGGTCTGTCTCGAGGCGCTCGCGCGAGAAGCGGGTGCGGTGATTCGCGGCGGCGAGAAAGCCCAGGAACTCCAAGCAGGTAGCGGACAGCCCCTCTTGGTGAGGACCTCTGGCGGTGAGATCACCAGTGACACGGTCGTCCTCGCAGGGGCCGGGGCGATAGCGCTCACACCTGGAGGCCCTCCCGAGCTGGTGGCCAAGACTTGGACCGAGCGATGCCATGGCGAGGGGCAAGCAAGCATCGACTTGGAGGACACCACGGCCGCAGAGCCACTGGTGATGGACTTTCTTTCCTCGGGCGAGCTGGACCTCGCGTCGGTGGCGGACGCGTTTCAGGAGCGCTTTGGTGGAGCGGAGCCTGGGCGAGCGGGGGTGAGAGCTCGCGTCCAAGGCGACCTGGTCGCCGCTCCGGAGCAGGGAGGGAGCCTGTGGGTGGGGGGCGTGGACTACGACGCGGAGCGCGCCGCGCTCCTGGCCGCGCGCGCGCTCGGAGAGTCTTCTCCCGGCGAGGAGCGCACACGTGCGCTGTGGGAGGGAGGAGACGGTTCGCCGATCGTTGGGCGAGTTCCCGGGTGTGAGGGCGTGTGGGTTGCCTGCGGGTTTGGCGCGAGCGCAGGGCTCTTCGCCCCAGCGTGCGCAGAAGGACTAGCTATGCGCGTGCTGGAGGAGACCGCCGGTTGGTTCGACGATGAGTCGTACGACCCCGCGAGACCCGCGGTCAACTGGCCGAGCAGATCTCGCTGATCCGGACGCCGTACTGGTCGCCGATGGTGACGACCTCGCCGCGCGCGATGACGCGCCCGTTGACGAGGATGTCGCAAGGCTCGTGAGCTTTGCGGTCGAGCGTCAAGAGGGAGCCAGGCCCAAACTGCATCAACTCTGAGAGGTTCATACGCGTGGTGCCGAGCTGAACGGTGACCCGGACCGGGACGTTCATGAGGCCCGCGACCCCGATGGGCTCTTCGTTCGTCGGCTCACTGGAGAGCTCGTCGGCCTGTTCGATGACGGCATCGGTTGCTTGGTCGATGGCCTCTTCGATGGTCTCGTTGGTGTTTACTTCTTCTTTCTTCATGTTCAGTCCAAGTGCAGAGATCAGTCGTTGGATTCGATCAAGAGGTCTTTGATGCGCAGGGCGATTCGATCACCTTCACGACCCCAGGTCGCTGTGCCGGCAGGCCGTCCGTCCACGACGAGACGAGCTGTCATCTCGTCGCCGGAGCCGAGCGCGATGACGTCCCCCTCTTCGAGGTCGAGAAATTCCTGGAGCGGTAGTTCGAGGCCCGCGAGCTCTGCCGAGACGAGGACTTCGACCTCGTCGAAGTGTCCAGGCAGGGAGGCGGGAGCCTCTCCTTGGGCGCTCGTGTCCTCCACGGGGGTGACCCCGGGGAGGTAGATGTGCACCTTCGATGTGAACGCTTCACACGTGACATCGAGGGTGATGGAGAGGCGCTGATTGTCTCCAGCGGGAGCGGCGTCGATGCTTGCTTGGAGGAGTCGCTTATCTACGTAGCTCTCTCCGGCCGTTACGGAGCAGTCGATCTCTGATGCCACACCTGCGGCGATGGGAATCGTGAAGCCGCCGGCCAGGGAGCGCTCGAGGTCGGAGAGGGGCGCGCTACTCTGAGAGGAGGACCCACAGCCGAGGCTGCGTTCGACGGCAAGGCGGACGTCTCTCGGGTCCCAGTGGACCCAGCCCGTCTCCCCGTTCAAGTCATAGGCCTGCACGAAGAAACCATCCTCATCGAGGGAGGAGAGGAAGGCCTCGCGGGTGGTCTCGTCGATCTGGCAGAGGCTGAGCTCCAAGTCGCTACCGCTTTGGGTGGCCAGCGAACGCTCGATGGCAGGCAAGCAGGAGCTGATCATCTTGGTCAGGCTCGCGAGCTGCGTGGCACCGAGACGATGAGGACGCCGGAAGTCGCGCGGGGCGACGGCGTCCTCAGTGCGCACCTCTTCTCCTAGGAGTGCGTCGACTTCGGCTTGGCTCAGGTCGGGTTTCACTGTGAGATCTCTATTGGGTTCCTACTGGACGACGAACTTGCGCTTGAGGACGGAGAGGACGCGACCGGTGACCCCCACGGGCACTTCGCCCATGTAGTCGAGCTCGACGTCGGTCAAGTCGACGTAGATGGAGTTACCAGCGGAGTTCGTGAGATGGAAGTCATCCTCCGTTCCGTCGAAGGAGTACGTGTCTCCGTCGTCGAACTGGATCGTGTGGGAGATGCAGTCGAGTTGGATGGAGTGCTCGCTGAGCGGGCCGCGCAAGCTGGACTTGCGAGAGGAGATTCCGGGGGCGATGCCAGACTCGGAGTCGGCTGTCATCGGGTCAGGCGCGTCTCCGAATTGGACAGCGAA
>Ga0310345_10004273_pt1 | contig 13043 bp, 8 predicted proteins | sample HC15DNA20500_MG_FD_204667 | JGI IMG/M metagenome (GOLD analysis project Ga0310345, IMG submission 204667) | Marine microbial communities from station ALOHA, North Pacific Subtropical Gyre - HC15-DNA-20-500_MG | ecosystem: Environmental > Aquatic > Marine > Oceanic | place: Pacific Ocean: North... | reverse complement strand
CGGGTCAAGGCTCAGAACCCGCTCATACTCTCCTAACGCGTCGTTAACTCGCCCAGACACGCGTAAGACTTCGGCGAGACCAAAGCGTCCTTCGACTGAGTTTGGATGGTATTGGAGAGCGATGGAGAACGCTTCCAGTGCCTCGGAATAGTCGCCGTGTAGGCTAAAAATAGTCGCTAGACTGATATGGGCATTCGTAAAACTTGGCGTCTGGCGAATCACCGTCCTAAATTCCCGTTGGGCGCTTTCGACATCGCCACTGGCGTAGAGAGCAGTCCCCAGTTCGTGACGGAGAGCGGGGTCGTGGGGTTCCAATTCCAGTCCTCGACGGAACGCGGCAGCGGCAGCAGCCCAGTTCCCGGCTTGGAGCGCGTCACGACCACTGATCTCGTATACGGTCACACTTTGTAGTAGTGCACGTAGCGGCGCCATCAATGGGTCGGGGAGGGGTGGCCAGGATTCTCCTCGTTGTTGCAGATGTGTGGCCGCACGGTCGTGGTCGCCCAAGGCTCGATATGCCATGGCTAATGGGTAATGGACCGCGGACGCGTCTGGATTCGTCGCTAGAGTTGCCTGAAGGTGGTCGATGGCAACAGTGTACGCTCTGCGCGCCAGGGCCGCGCGACCCGCGCCGAATCGTGCGGCCGCGGAAGCGGATTCAAACGATGTCGCTTCCAGAAATAACGCTTCAGCTTCGGCGGTGCGACCGTCGACCAAGTGGGTTTCCGCGAGCCACACGAGCGCCGAAGGATCCGTTGGTGCAAGTTCGTGTGCCCGTTCAAAGGACTTGATGGCTTGCGTCCGAGTTTCTAGAAACAGTGCCGAGTGTCCCAGGAAGTAGGGCCATCGGTAGTCTTGTGGCATCAAGCGTTCGGCATGCCTGAAACACAGGTTCGCGATTCCGCCCAATTCTGCCGCGAGTAGGAGACGTCCTAGTTGGCCGTAGCGTTCGGCCCGGTCCACGTCAGCTGTTCCGACCTGTTCAAGCGCTGTTGTGAGTGCCATAAACGCGTCGTGAAGTTGCTGTTGGACGGGCATTGCTAAGCGCGAGATGTCTGGCAGCGTCACCGGTTGCAGGCTTTGTAGAGGAGCGGGTGGGACAGGAGCCGATTCCTCTGACGTACACCCGGTGACCAGCATCGATATCATGAGGAGTCTGTAACAGGTTCGCCGGTATTGGCTCATTGCGTGTCAGCTCCCGTGCCCTCGATTAATGTTGTGTATTGATCAAGGGGCACTGATGGCCAAGTCTCTGACCGCCCGCTAGGCCATACCACGCGGATTTGGGTGATGGTTGTTGAGTCACCAAGTCCCACCAAGACCCGAGGATCATTCGCTGATGCGTAACTTCCGTCGGTTCGAGCTCGTCGCCAGAGTGTTTCGGCGTTAGCCCGAACCACCGCGACGCGGGCGCCCAGCATGTCGTGTATTTCTCCAGTCTCTGTCTGTCCGACAAGACGAAGGCCGACCCAGTGGTTATGTTCTCCGAGATGATTCCGTAGTAACCGAACTGGTCCCGCTCCATTGCCAACCAAGACATCAGTGTCTCCATCATTATCTACGTCGCCAAAGGCCGCACCACGACTTACTTCAACCATCTCGAAAATCGTACCCGCCAAGTGAGTCACATCTGTAAACTGGCCGCCGATGTTCTTGAATAATTGGTTCTGCTGACCGAAAGGAAACGGGTCCAACGTTTTGGAGACGGTTTCGGCGTTCTGGTGCACGTAGCCGTTTACGGCGAGGAGGTCCAGCCAGCCATCGTTGTTGAAGTCGAACCAAGCGGTACCGAACCCGGTGTATGGCAGGCTAGCTAGTCGAATCCCACGGGTGTCACTCTGGTCCTCAAAGAGGCCAGACCCATCATTGACGTAGAGCGTGCTGCCTTGGCTGGTCAGTTCGGTGATAAAAAGATCCTCATCGCCGTCCGCATCAAAATCTCCGGCGTCGACACCCATGTCTGCTTTGCGTGTTCCGGTGGCACCCAGTGCTACGCCCGCAAGTAAGGCGGTATTGGTGAATGTTCCATTCCGTTGGTTCATCCATAACTGGTTCTCTTGCTCGTCGTTGGCGACGAAAATGTCAATCCAGCCGTCACCGTTGAAGTCAGCTGTCGACACGCCGAGCGCGGGACCAAATTGGCGCGCCAAACCCGAGACCACGGTCACGTCAACAAACTGTCCATTGCCCAGATTGCGATAGAGTCGGCTGAGTTGGGGCCGATAGGCGCTTGGGCGACAATAGTCTGCGAGTCCGGATGTCCCGACGCATGCGATGTGGGTGGCCATGTCGAAGTTCAGATAGTTGCCTACGAACAGGTCAAGCCACCCATCTCGGTCGAAGTCGAAAAATGCCGCTGACACACTCCACGAGTCTGGGTCATTGGTTCCACTTTCGACCGTGACATCGGTGAAGGTTCCGTTACTGTTGTTACGAAACATTTGATTTCGCCCGAGTCCGGTGGCATACAGATCGATGTCGCCATCGTTGTCGATGTCTCCGGTGGCCACACCGGTTCCGTAACCATGTGTTGTGATTCCGCTAGTAGCCGTCACATCAACGAATTTTACTGACCGACTGCCGTCGTCCGACACCGTCAGGTCGTTGCGGTAGAGACGGTCTTGGCCTGTGTTGTGATGGTTCTCTGGTCCGGTAGACGCACTTGGTCCCAAGGGGCCTCCCTGCGATAGATAGACGTCCAAATCACCATCGCCGTCGGAGTCAAAGAACCCGACGCCTGGGGTCATGATTTCAGGCTGGTAGTACTGGCCAGACATGCCATTGCGATGCTCTACATCGAGTCCTACTTGGGCCGACACATCGACAAACCAGTCGTCTGTGTCGATACGGTCTGTCGAGTCTGCCCCCCCCGTTGAGCGTCCTGAGTCCTCATGTCTGTCGGTGCAGGCTGTGAACCCGAATCCCCAAAAGACAGCGGCTATATAGATGACGGTGCGGAGGGGGTTTCTCATTGGTTAGTTCTATTCCAAAGAGGATACATCTTGAGGTGTCTTTGGTGAACGAGAGGTTGGAATATTGGGATGCAGTTCGAATGAATCAATGTGCGGCTGACGTCGATGCGCCGGATCCAAACGGTATACTTTTGTCAGGATGACTCGCGCATTATCACGACGAGTGTTGCCGTTTGTTCTAGCGGAGGTTCTTCTCCTCTGGAGTTGCGGAGGCACCGATGGGGACCCGCCACGCGAGGAGTTGGATGGAGTGGAGGACCAAGGTGAATTCTCAGGGGACGTGACGGCGAGAACCAACGACTCCAGCCCCGACGATTGGTTTGTGGACCAGGCCATGGACGTGGGATTGGATTTTGTGCATTTCAATGGAGCTGCAGGTGATTTCTTATATCCCGAGATTTTGCCGCCAGGCGTTGGACTCTTCGATTATGACAATGACGGTGACCTTGATGTCTTTATCGTGCAAGGCCGGATGCTTCGCGCGGACCAGACTTCGGCTGAAGCGCTGATGCCACCGAAGTTTTCACGTCCAGGTGCGAGGTTGTATCGCAATGATCTGAATCACGAGGGCGACGGACAGCCAGTACTCGGGTTTACCGATGTTACCGAGCAGAGTGAGATCGTGGCCGATGGGTATGGGTTGGGTGTCGCGACGGGAGATTTCGACAACGATGGCTGGGTGGACCTGTATGTCACCAACTTCGGCCCCGGTCAACTCTTCCGCAACCTAGGCGGTGAAACGTTTACTGATGTGTCTCGCGACGCGGGCATTGAAAATCATCGAGAATTTGGGGTGTCGGCCGCGTTTGTTGATTATGACCGAGACGGCTGGCTGGACCTCTATGTTGCGAACAACGTCGATTACGACCTTGAGGATCGCACTGAATGTCCAAATATGGCCGGTTCGCGCGATTATTGTCCTCCGCAGACCTACGGCGGAACTCAGGATCGCCTTTATCGCAATCGAGGGGATGGTACATTTGAGGATGTGAACGAAACAGCGCTCCAGCACACGGTTGAGATCGGCGTGGCTAGGACTGCCGGTGGGCGTCTTGGCCCCGCCCTCGGGGTGGCGACGGCGGATTATGACGGAGATGGTTGGACTGATATCTATGTGGCGAATGACGGCTCGGAGAATTTGTTGTGGTTGAACCAGCAAGACGGCACCTTTCGCAATCGAGCTCTGTTGGCTGGAGCGGCGTTGAGTGGCAGGGGAACTCCTGAAGCGAGTATGGGAGTAGCCGCTGGCGATTTTGATAACGATGGCGACGAAGACCTCTTCATGACTCACCTACGAACAGAAGGAAATAATCTTTATGTAAATGATGGGTCCGGTATTTTTCAGGACCGGAGTGCTGCTTCTGAGCTGGGTTCTCCAAGTTTGCCCTACACGGGATGGGGGACTGCTTGGTTCGATTATGACAACGACGGCTGGCTGGACCTCCTGACTGTCAATGGTGCGGTTGATGCGGAAGGGCGGACGTATACCTTTCCCTATGACCAGCGAAAGACATTGTTTCGGAATCTAGGGACTGGGCGTTTTGAAGATGTTACCAGTCAGGCTGGAGCCGTGTTTGATCTTTCCGAGGTGGGTCGAGGTGCTGCGTTTGGAGATATTGATAACGACGGTGATATCGATGTTCTGGTTGGCAATAACAGCGGTCCGATTCGACTACTGGTAAATACCATTGGAAACCGTAATCATTGGCTTGGACTGCGACTAGTTGGCCAAGAGGGCCGCGACATGTTGGGTGCAAGGGTTGAAGTCATCCGTGCTGACGGTCCGACATTGTGGCGACGCGTGCGGACGGATGGGAGTTATGCCTCAGCGAATGATCCCCGGATACTGGTGGGACTGGGAGGAGGGACTGAGATTCCGACCGTTCGAGTGCACTGGCCGAGCGGGCGTGTCGAGGAATTTTCTGTAACGGTCGACCAATGGGTGATGTTGACCGAATCTACCGGGTGAGTGCGAGAGGCATCGACTTAATGGCAAGATTACCCGTGCGCTCTATCGTAAAGCCGTTTGTGACTCGAACCGTTGTAGGCACGTCGATGGTTGTGTTGGCGGTTTCGTCGTGTACCTCTTCTGAGACGGCTGACTCGCCCGCGGCGTCGGATCTGGCGATACCAACCAGCGAAGAACAGCTCACAGAAGGCCTCGTTACCTTACCGGACTTGTCTGCAATGAACGAGGCGGTACAAGCTCAGATCAACCAGCGCTACGCGGCAGTACGGGCCCTTAGCGACGACGCCGGAGTAACTTCGCGTGCGTTAGCCGATGGACATGGAGACCTCGGCAAGGTTCTTTTGGCCGCGGACTTACGTGAGGCGGCGGAACATAGTTTTCTTAATGCCGAGTCGCTTGAGCCAACTGACATGAGATGGCCGTACTTTCTGGGTCATCTCTATCGCGATGCCGGTGATACCGCCCAGGCCATGGCATCGTTCGAGCGAGCTGAAGTGTTGCAACCCGACTACACGGCCACACTGGTGTATCTGGGCGACATGCATCTCGAATTGGGCGCAGCTGAGTTGGCTGAACCTCTTTTTACCAAAGCATTGTCGATTGCTCCTGATTCATTGTCGGCTCGATATGGATTGGGTCGTACCGCGCTAATGAAGGAGGAATACGACCGCGCTGTCAGGTATCTGGAAGAAATTTTGGATCGAAATCCTGATGCCGCCGCCGCACATTACCCGCTTGGCGTAGCCTACCGAGGCCTTGGCGAACTGGAGAGGGCTGAAGAGCACATACTGCGGCGAGAAAATGAAGAGATTCTACCGGCCGATCCGTTGTTGGTGGCGTTAGACGCGTTGCTTGAAAGTCCTCAGGTATACGAACGACGTGGCATTGAATCGCTGAATCGTGGGGATTGGGATGAGGCCGAATCTCTGTTTCGAGAAGGGCTCGAACTGGACCCAAACAATGCTGCGTTACGTCATCGGTTGGGGACCGCCCTTTTTATGAGAGGTGACGAGCGTGGCGCATTGTCACTCTTTGAGGCTGTTGTAAGGTCCTCTCCCGAGTATCCGCCCAATCAGCTCAGTCTGGGTGTGGTGTATCAAAACAGCGGCCGACACAAAGAAGCCATTCAACGATTCGAGACCGCGCTTGAATTACGGTCGACGTATACCGAGGCCCGATTGATGTTGGCGACTAGCTTGCGTCGTACTGGCAGCGCCGCCGAGGCTTTGATTCATTTCGATCAATTATTAGCGAGTGAGCCTGACGTCGTTGAAGCAAGGTTTGGCCGGGCGATGGCATATGTGCAACTACATCGCTATCAGGAGGCCCGGGACCACTTACTGCAGGAAATGGAGTTGTATCCAGACGTTCAGTCATTCTCGCATGCCTTGGCCCGAGTGTTGGCGGCCGCTCCAGACGACCGGGTTCGAGACGGAGAGAGAGCCTTGGTGTTGATCGAGACGCTCATCCAGGGGCAGCGTAACCTCGACCTCGGTGAAACCATGGCGATGGTTCTAGCGGAACTTGGTCGGTTTGAGGAAGCTATTTCGATTCAGCAGGAACTGATAGAAATTGCCCGAGGTTCTGAATTGGTGAACCGACTGCCATTTTTGACGAATAATTTAACGCTCTACCAAGCAGGGCAACCGTCACGAAATCCGTGGCAAGAAGGTGCTGTTCCCTAAAGACCAAAGATGAAAATGCCTGATATTTTCTGATGTATGGCTACAGCTTGTTGAACTGTAGTTAAATCGCTGTTAAAATTCACTAGCATTTTTTGGGGGCGCGGTTACTTATTAGTTTTATCTCCCACTCGGGTTGGAACCTCAAAGGAGGGGCATTTGTCTCACTGGGCGAAGAATTTAAACAGGATGGTGTGGGTGGCGTTCGTAGCTGCTGCTGTTATTGGTACTGCTACGACGGCTGACCTTAGTGCACAGTCATCTGACGAGATCACGTTTCACAAGGACATCGAACCAATTTTGCAGCGTAGCTGTCAGAACTGTCACCGGGAAGAGTCGGTGGCTCCGATGTCGTTGCTGACGTACGAGCAGACTCGTCCATGGGCACGGGCGATGAAGCGGCGCACGGCAATCGGTCCCCGCATGGGTGTAATGCCTCCGTGGTATCTCGAAAAGAACATTGGAATCCAGGGTTTCAAGATGGACCCTTCACTCACTGATGAAGAGATCGCCATGATCGGTCAGTGGGCAGATTCCGGTGCTGCTCGTGGCAACCCGGCTGATGGCCCTGAACCTCTCAATTGGGCGTCCGGTGGTTGGACGATTGGAGAGCCAGACCTCGTTACCGTGTTGGGTGACATTGTGATGGAGGGCGGCGCTCCGGATTGGTGGGGAGAAATTGAGTCGGTTCCGGTTGGTAATAATGAAGACCGATACGTAGAAGCTCTTGAATTTAGAGAGGTCAACGACGTGTTGGATACTGAGGACAACCGCGAGACGGTTGGTGGACGGTTTATCTTCCACCACATGATCTGGAGCACACAGGTGCTCGGCGATAGCGGTGAGCAGGATGAAGCGCGGTCGGCCGACACGACAACCGGATGGCCGGTGCATGAAGTTGGTCGGAACGCGGATACGTTCGATGCAAAAGCCGGACGTTTGCTGGCGGCGAATTCCAGTGTTGTTTCGAACTCAGTGCATCTTCACTCGAATGGTAAAGACACCCGGTCGCGTCTTGAGATCGCGTGGAAGTTCCATCCGGAAGGCTATGAGCCGACGTTGAAGCCGGCTGGTCGTAGTTTGGGAGACGGACTGAACATCGACATTCGACCGGAAACGAAGGATCAGCAGCTTCACGCTTACACAGTGTTAGATGAGCACCAGAAGATCACGACCTTCGAGCCGCATCTGCATGCACCTGGTGACCGGATGTGCCTGGAAGCCATTTGGGGCAACCATATTGAAACGTTGAGTTGCTCAGGTTACGACCACAACTGGGTCCGCACCTACGAGTATCTTGATGAGACGGCGCCGCTGCTTCCGAAAGGCACCATTCTGCACATCACTGGCTATATGAACAATACGGCCGCGAACGTCAATATTCCGGACCCACGCAATTGGCAGGGGTCAGGCAATCGTTCGGTGACGAACATGTTTATCGACCTTGGTCTGGGTGTGGAACTGAGTGACGAGCAGTTCCTTGAGGCAATGGAAGAACGGCGGGAAGTAACTGACTGGAAACCTGGTGACCACGTCATTGGTTGTCCGCTCTGTTCTTACACTGACCTGCGCATTGAAGATATGCCAGGGCGGGAGTCCACAGAGGAAACAGAGGAAGCTGACGACGCCAATCAGCAGTAAGAGGCGTGAGTAGGTTGTTCAGAAGCACAGTCGAAATGTGTGCGTGATTTAAATATCCCCCGAGGGCGCTGTAGCGTCCTCGGGGGTTTCATTTTGAGGCTCCAAGGACCTTGTGTTGTGGTCGAAGAAAAGGGTCACACTACACGAAGGATAAGTTGCCATGAGACATCTGTTGGTTACTGTGAATCGTAAGAGAACATTTTTCTTTCTGGTGTTGTTGTTTGCTCTGACTTTCTTGCTGGCAGGGCAACCGGCGGACGCGCAGCGGCTGTCGTACTCCAGCGGACAAAACATTTCCCCTGGTTACGAAGGTTGGGAGAAAGATTCGGATGGATCACTTTGGTTTGTGTTTGGCTACATGAACCGGAATTGGGCAGAAGAACCGAACATTTCCGTCGGGCCAGAGAATTCGATTTCACCAGGAGGACCCGATCTCGGTCAACCGACGCATTTCTTGCCTCGTCGGAACCGGTTCGTGTTTCGCGTGCCTGTTCCGGAGGGTTTTGATGAAGACGATGAGATGGTGTGGACGCTCACTGCCGGTGGCGTGACGGAGCAGGCCTTTGCGACACTTCGTCCGGATTACTACATGGATGCGATGGTTCGTGCCTCTGAAGGTGGAGCGATTGGTGCGGGGACAACGAATCCGACCATCCGTGCGAATACAGCGCCAGTGTTGATGGTCAAAGGAGCGGAGTCCCGTTCAGTAAGAGTAGGGGAACCGCTGACTTTAATGGCTGTTGCCACAGATGATGGTGTCCCTGAGACGCCGCGTGTGCGGCGTGAACGTCAAGCGAACCGAGCGGACGGTCGGGGTCGACGTTTGAATAAGTGGAGTCCACATTACCGAGGCACGGTGAATACGGAAACTGGATTACGCGTCTCGTGGTTTGTCTATCGGGGCACCGGAGACGTCATGTTTGATCCTCCGCAAGTTAAGGTCTGGGAGGATACTCGCACCGGGGCGAATTCTCCGTGGGGGCCGCATTTTGTTCTGAGCGACCCTCCCGAGGACGACACTTGGACCACGAAGGTGATGTTCGATATGCCTGGCACCTACGTCTTGCGGTGTCGCACCAGTGACGGGGCACTGGATGTCGACCGTGATGTTACGGTAACGGTGACACGCTGACCCACAATCTGTGTGAGTGACGCAATACAACTCAAACAACTACACGTTTACTGGTAGAGCGGACGGTCGAATCTAAATGCGGACATCTCGGCGGCTTATCGGATGGATATTGAGTGTTACGGTGCTGATGGCAACTGCTGGTGTCGTCAGCGCTCAGCGGTTGTCATACTCCAGCGGGCAGAGCGTTTCACCTGGTTATGAGGGATGGGAAGAAGCAGAGGATGGTCAGCGGTACTTCCTGTTCGGTTATATGAACCGCAATTGGGACGAAGAGCCTGACATACCAGTTGGCGCAGACAATCGCATTGAACCAAATGGTCCTGATCATGGTCAACCTACCCATTTTTTACCTCGGCGAAACCGATTTGTATTTCGGGTCCCTGTGCCGGACGACTTTGACGAAGAGGACGAACTGGTCTGGACACTCAGCGTCAATGGCGTAACGGAACACGCCTATGCGACCCTGCGGCCGGATTATTTTGTCGACGACATCATTAAAGCGTCGGAACATGGCGCGATTGGCGCCGGCACGACTGACCCGGTGATCCGGGCGAACGTGGCACCAACCCTGACAGTGGATGGGGCGACCTCTCGAACGGTTCGCGTCGGTGAACCCCTGCGACTCGTGGTCAGCGCCAGCGATGATGGTGTTCCCGAACCCCGGCGGCGCAGGGCGCAGGAGCGCTCTCGGGCACGGGATGCGAATGACCAACGCCGCACCGGCGGCGGGCAACGTCGTTTCGGCGACCGGCGGTGGTTGCCCCACAGTCGTGTGACCGTGAGCAGTGAAACGGGCCTTCGCGTCTCGTGGTTCGTCTACCGTGGCGTCGGGAATAAAGTGACGTTTGATCCACCGCAAACTAAGGTGTGGGAGGACACCCGAACGGGTGCGAATTCTCCGTGGGCGCCTGCGTGGATCACCCCACTCTTGCCTGAGGACGGTAGGTGGGTGACTGAGGTTACGTTTGATGAACCAGGTGAATACAGGCTTCGGTGTCTGGCGAGCGATGGTGCGCTAGGCGACGAAGGTGACATCACGGTTATGGTTACTTCATAGGCGATCCTAGCCAAACTAATTTTATGCGGGTGTTGGGTATGGTGAGACTGCTCTCTCTGACTAAACAGCTGATGCTTGGCATCGTGGTGGTACTGTGTCTTACACATACCGGCGTAGCGCAGCGACCGTCCTACTCGAGCGGGCAGAACATTTCGCCTGGCTATGAAGGGTGGGAGGAAGACGCGGATGGGTTGCGGTGGTTCGTGTTTGGCTATATGAATCGAAACTGGGACGAAGAGCCTGATGTTCCTGTTGGTCCGGACAATGCCATCGAACCCGGCGGACCCGATCGTGGCCAACCGACGCATTTCTTGCCTCGCCGGAATCGTTTTGTATTTCGAGTCCCTGTGCCGAACGATTTTGAGGACGACGATGAGATGGTGTGGACGCTCAGTGTTAATGGTGTGACGGAACAAGCCTATGCGACGCTACGGCCGGACTACCTGATGGATGCGATGATCCGTGCCTCCGAAAGTGGCGCGATTGGTGCTGGGACCACTAATCCAACGATTCGCGCAAACCAGGGACCGGTGCTGAAGGTTGAAGGTACGGAGATTCGCCGTGTGCGAGTAGGTGAGGCTCTGAGTTTAGCGGCCGTTGCCACAGATGATGGCGTTCCGGAATCGCCACGGAAACGACTCCTCGAGTTTTTACCAGGAGCGTTGAATCCCTGGGTGCCGCACACTCGTGTCACTGTGAATACCGAGACCGGTCTCCGCGTGTCATGGTTTGTGTACCGAGGGACTGGAGACGTCGCGTTCGATCCCCCTCAGGTTAAAGTGTGGGAGGATACGCGTACTGGGGCCAATTCCCCGTGGGGGCCACACTGGCTTACACCGGCGTTACCGGAAGACGACCGGTGGGTTACAGCCGTGACGTTCGGCGAACCGGGCACGTATGTGTTGCGATGTCGGGCCAGTGATGGAGCGATAGATACCGACCACGATGTTACGGTGACCGTGACTCCCTAAGATCAAAAGTTGTAGTTCTGTGTTCCTCAAGTATCAGGTTACAATCGAAGCTTATGGTTAAGAGATCTGTCGTGACGCTAGCGTTTCTGGCATTGGTAATGTTGATGGCCAGTGCTGAATTAACAGCCCAACGCCTTTCCTACACGAGTGGCGAAAACGTTTCACCCGGCTATGAAGGGTGGGAGGAAGACCCGGATGGTTCGCGTTGGTTCGTGTTTGGCTATATGAACCGCAATTGGGAAGAAGAGCCAGTCGTTGCGATTGGCACTGACAACAATATTCAACCTGGCGGGCCAGACCTCGGTCAACCGACACGTTTTTTGCCCCGGCGTAATCGCTTCATCTTCCGTGTTCCGATTCCTGATGACTTTGAGGAAGACGATGAGATGATATGGACGTTGACGGTGAATGGTGTGACCGAACAGGCTTATGCCTCGCTGCGTCCAGATTACTTCATGGATGCCATGATTCGCGCATCAGAACATGGCGCCATTGGCGCGGGTTTTACGGATGAAAAAATCAGGAATAACGAGCCTCCAGCAATGACTATCGAAGGTGAGGATCACCGTAGGGTAAGAGTGGGTGAAGCCTTAAGTCTGGCTGTGGTTGCGACTGATGACGGCGTTCCTGAATCGCCCACCGTGCGGCTGCGGCGCCTGTTCGAGGCCCAGGCGGCTGAACAAGCTGCGGATCTCGACTCCGACGAAGCTGATGAGCAAGCTGAGGAAGAGCGCAGGGCTTTCCGGCGGTCCGATCGGCGGTGGCTGCCGCACTCTCGTGTGACGGTGAATGCTGAAACTGGCCTTCGGGTATCGTGGTTTGTTTATCGCGGTGACGGCGAGGTCATGATGGACCCGGCCCAAGTGAAAGTATGGGAGGATACTCGCACGGGGGGCTATTCTCCATGGGCGCCCGCGTTCAGCACACCCGACCCTCCTGAAGGCAACCGGTGGGTTACCGAGGTGACATTCGATCAGCCGGGCACCTATGTTCTGCGATGTCGGACCAGTGATGGGGCAGCGGACGTCGACGGTAATGTGACGGTCACGGTGACCCAGTAAGTTACTTCAACCGACTGTTCTTTTTCGAGAGATTCCGCTTTTCGGGTGTCCGGCTTGCGCTGCGTAAGACCAGCGGTCAGGGCAGGACCGTGCGGCGCGCTGAGGCTTGCTCTTCGAGGTTGGAGACGCCGACGTTCGTTGATGGCTAAGGAAGAAGGACCTCTAGCTAGCGCACCACCGTGAAGTCAGCCGTCCATTCATGGGGACCCCAGACGAGTACAAACCGACCTTCGTCGGTGCCGGTCATTACCACCGACGCTGACATGTTCCGCAACGCGTCGCTCATCGAATCACCAGCCAGCAGTGACTGTGTGTAGTGGAGGTCGACTTCGCCCAAGTCCAGTTCAGGGTTGTACTGGGTTCCCCAGGCATCCGGTTCGTTGTTAAAAACGAGGCGCCAACTGCCTTCACCGCGCTTGAGCCAGATGCCATAGGCTCCGGGTGAATCCCGCAACCCAACATTACCCGTATCGAGCACGAGGTCTCCGAATTGGATCGGGATGTCGATATCAAGACGTGTCACGGCAGCCGCTGTCACGCGAACCACCGACCCGGTTT
>Ga0310345_10004271_pt1 | contig 13048 bp, 9 predicted proteins | sample HC15DNA20500_MG_FD_204667 | JGI IMG/M metagenome (GOLD analysis project Ga0310345, IMG submission 204667) | Marine microbial communities from station ALOHA, North Pacific Subtropical Gyre - HC15-DNA-20-500_MG | ecosystem: Environmental > Aquatic > Marine > Oceanic | place: Pacific Ocean: North... | reverse complement strand
GAAGCGCAGCGCCTCTTCGACCCGGGTCGTCACTTCCTGCTCGATCAGGTCGACCTGTTCCTGGGTGATGGCGCCCCTCTGGAGAGATAGCTCCTTGAAGCTGTCTATCGGGTCCCTGGTCTTCCAGTCGTCGACCTCCGAGGACTCCCTGTAGGTAGATGGGTCCGCTACCGAGTGGCCTCGAAGCTTGTAGGTCATCGCCTCGAGGAACGCGGGACCTGCGCCGGAGCGCACCCCCGTCAGCGCCTCAGCAGTAGTCTGATGTACCTCTGCCAGATCCATGCCGTCGATCTGCACGGCGGGGATCTGGTATGACTCCGCCGTTGTGTAGATCTCCTTGCCCCCGGCGTGGCTCTGCTCCACGCGAGTGCCCATTCCGTAGAGGTTGTTCTCCAGGAAGAAAAGGACGGGAAGCTTCCAGAGCGACGCCAGGTTCATGGACTCGTGGAAGATCCCCTGATTGACGGCTCCGTCGCCCAAGAAGCACAGCACCACGCGGTTTTCGGACTTGAGCTTGCAGGCTAGGGCGAGGCCCACCGCAATCGGTAGCTGGCCGCCGACGATGCCGTACCCGCCCATAAAGTTCCGGGACGCGTCGAAGAGATGCATAGAGCCACCTCTTCCGGCGCTGCTACCCGTGGCTTTGCCGTAGAGCTCCGCCATCACGGCGTTCGGGTCCATGCCTCGGGCGAGAGCGTGGCCGTGGTCTCGATAGTGGCTAACCACGTAGTCGGCCTCGTTGAGGGCGGAGATTGCGCCCACTGCAACCGCCTCTTGGCCGATGTATAGGTGAAGGAAGCCACCGATCTTACGCTGCATGTACTGGCGACTGCTGGCCTCCTCGAACCGGCGGATCAGGAGCATGCGCCGGTAGTAGTCGCTAGTCTGGGTCTCTTCCTGGTCCGGGGTCGCTCTCATAGGCTGACTCGTAAAGCGAGGCGTTTTGGGCTATGGGTGCATCGCCGCCCGAAATGGCTCGACGTGGGGGTCGATCGTAAAGTCGCTAGAGCTTGAGGTAAGCCGGCTGGAGCCGCCAATCGAGGATGCTACATCATTCTCTTGATGAGCCTCTCGGCCTGCTTCTCGCTGAGCCCAAGGGGCCGTTTAGCCAACGGGCCTCCCTCTTTGAGGACAGGCTCCAACTGCTCTAGGGTAGGCTTGTCTTTGAGTTGCAGGAAGATGCCCGTGTAGATTTCGTCGCCCCACACCAGTGCCTTCTCGCATGCGCTCTTCCAGTCGCCGGCGTCGTGATCTTCCTGGTCTAGGGGTTTGATGCGCTGCTTGAAGAACGGAAAATCGTTGTCGTGGTTCCACGTGGGGCAGGGGCTGAAGATGTCGATCAGGGAGAATCCTTTGTGCTGAATCGCACTCTTCACGAGCTCCGCCAGATGCTTTGGGTCGCCGCTGTAACCGCGGGCCACGAAGGTCGCGCCATTCATGATCGCCGAGGTGAGGGGATTGATCGGCGCCTCCACGCTCCCGAACGGGGTGCTCTTAGTCTTCATGTCGAGCGCGCTGGTCGGCGAGATCTGTCCCGTCGTTAGACCGTAGATCTGGTTGTTCATGACTAGGTAGGTCAGGTCGACGTTCCGGCGGGCGGTGTGCGTGAAGTGGTTCCCACCGATACCGTAGCCGTCACCGTCGCCCCCGGTCACGACGACGTTGAGCTTGTGGTTCCCCAGCTTGGCGCCGGTAGCTACCGCCAGCGCCCGACCGTGAAGCGTATGCATGCCGTAGGCGTTGAAATATCCTGGGAGGTTGGATGAGCAGCCGATTCCGCTGACGGTCAGGATGTCGTGGGGCGGAATGCTCAGATCGGCGCAGGCTGTCTGCAGTGCACGCAGGACCCCGAAATCGCCGCATCCCGGGCACCAGTCAGGCTCTACCGGTCCCTTGTAGTCCCTGGCGGTCAGCTCGATGGCAGGGTTCCCTTCCGCCACGGTAGTTGCTGCGCACATAATTTACCCCCCTAACTAAACGATGACTTCTTGGAGTGGAACGTATTGTTTGACCTGACCTGCAAGTTGCGCCAGCACGCCGTCGGTGACGTGATGCGGCATGAAGGGCTCGCCGTCGTACTTGCGGATATGTCCATCGGCGGAGAACCCAGTCTCGCTTCGCAGGTAGCGGGCAAACTGTCCTGTGAAGTTGTTTTCAACGATGATAGTCTGTTTCGCACTTGAGAGGATTTCGCTCACTGCCTCCGCGTGGAAGGGCACAATCCACTTGATCTGCAGGTGGTTGGCTGTGACTCCCCTGGCGCTGAGCTGCTCGATAGCCTCGGCGATAACACCGTCGGTGGAGCCCCATCCGATAAGCATGACGTCGGCGTCTTCGGGGCCCTCGAGCCGAGGCGGAGCGATATCCTGGGTCGCCTGCTCGAACTTCCGCGCCCGCTTTTCCACCATCATGCGCCGTTTGAGTGGGTTCGTGAACTCGTCGCTGATCAGGACCGAATCTTCGTCGTGTTCGTCGGTGGCCACGATGTGGACGTATCCCTCCAGTCCAGGCAAGGCCCTCGGGGAGATACCGCTCTCGGTGTTCTTGTAGCGCTTATATCCGTCCGTGCTCGACGGCTCGGTAATCAGCTCTCCCCGATCGATTTTGGGATGCATGTCCAGCAAGTCCGGATCGACGCTAAACGTGCCTTCGGAGATCAGAAGGTCGGAGATGACTATGCCCGGGCACTGGTACTTGTCGGCCAGATTGAAGATCTCAGGGATGGTGTTGAAGGCATCGAGAGCGTTCGTCGGTGCGACGATGAACCGTTCGAAGTCTCCCTGACTCGCGCCCAGGGCCTGCCACAGGTCGCCCTGCTCGGTCTTGGTGGGCACGCCTGTGGACGGGCCAGCCCGCTGGACGTCGATGAAGACCGCGGGGGTCTCCATCATGCCGGCCATGCCGATCGCCTCGGTCATCAGCGCGAAGCCGCCTCCTGAGGTTGCGCACATGGCGCGGCAGCCGGTGTGGGCCGCTCCAACGGTCATGTTGGCGACGCCGATCTCGTCCTCGACCTGACGGACCATGATCCCCAGGTTGCGGGCGTTGCTCGCCATCCAGTGCAGAACGCCGGTCGCGGGACTCATTGGGTATGCGGCGTAGAACTTGACCCCCGCCGCAGCGCCGCCCATCGCGAGCGCATCGTTTCCGCTCCACACCGCGAGGGGTTTGGACCCGGATGGCACCTGGACGTCTAGCCGCTTGAAGTTCGCCAGTGCGTATTCGTATCCAGCCCGGGCCACGCCCACGTTTTCATCGACGACGGCCTGGCCCTTTCGCTCGAACTGAGCGGTGAGGCCTGCCCCCAGATCATCGAAGTCCATGCGGAGTAGCGCCATGATCGCGCCCAGCGCCACAGTGTTTTGGACGAGTTTGTTTCGCGTGTTGTCGCTCAACTCGGCTACCGGCAGTCCGCAGAACTGGACGTCCGCGCTGGCCTCGCCGGGCTGGATGGTGTCGCTGTTGAAGAGGACGGGCGCACCGTCGCCAAGATTCCGCAGGTGCCGGTCCATGGTCCCCTGGTCCAGGCACAGCAACAGGTCCATGACGTCCCCGTGGGTGCTGACGTCCCAGTCACTCACACGCAGCGTGAGGAAAATGTGGCCACCACGTATGATCGATTGGTAAGCGTTGTACGCGTTCATGTGAAGGCCACGGCGCACGAACAACTGTGCCAGCGAATTGCCGGGGGTCGCGATGCCCTGTCCCGCCGCACCCCCGATACAGAAAGCGAAGTCGAAGTTTCCCGAGCTCATAGGCCACTCCTGTACCAGCCTGGATACGCCTTTTGATTTACAACAGATGGTGCTTGTTCATTCTAACAGTGGCAGCCACAAAATTCCAAGACACAGCTGCCACGCCGGGGGCGACAGAATGACGTGCCGAGAACCGCGTTAAAGGTGTATGGCCACGCCGTCGGTGGCTAGTGCCGCCTCCTTGAGTGCCTCGGAGATGGTGGGATGAGGGTGTACCAGCCATCCCAGCTCGGCGGTCGTCCCTTCCAGGACTCTGGTCAAGGCGAGCTCGCCCAGCAGTTCGCTGACTCCGGTGCCTATCATGTGCGCTCCGAGAATCTCACCGATGTCCGAGTCTACTACGAGCTTCACCAGTCCCTCCGGCTCGTCCAGGGCCAACGCCTTACCGCTGGCGGAAAGCGGGAACTTGCCTGTCTTGAAGGAGTATCCTCTCTCCTGGGCCTGGATCTCTGTAAGGCCGAAGCTCGCGACCTGCGGTTGGCAATAGATCGCCCGCGGCATGAACGTGTAATCGAGCTTCGGCGGGTCGGTGCCGGCTATCGACTCCACCGCGGTCACGCCCTGAGCGGATGCCACGTGGGCGAGTGGCATCTTGCCGGTCACATCCCCGATCGCGTAGACGCCGGGGACATTTGTCATCATGTCCTCATCTATGGTGATGAACTCGCCGTTGGTCTCGATGCCAACGGCCTCGAGACCAATGCCGTCGATATTTCCCTGGATGCCGACGGCTACCAGCACCTTGTCGCACTCGATGACGGACCCACCGCCACCGTTGGCAACCCAGACCCTGGGCCGACCGTCGTCGACTGAGACGCTCGTCACCCTAGTGCTGGTCAGCGCCTCGATGCCTTGCTGCCTAAAAGACCTCTCCAGGAGGCGGCTCACGTCCTCATCCTCCTGTGGGATGAGGCGAGGGAGGAGCTCTATGATCGTAACCCCGGCGCCATAGGCGCGATACAGGCAGGCGAACTCGGCTGCCGTTGCCCCACCCCCAACGATAACCACCCTTGGGGGGAACTCTCGCAGCTCGAGGGCTTCTCGGCTCGTGATGATGGCGTGGCCATCGACGGGAACCGTCGGCAGGACACGCTCCTTGCCGCCCGTCGCGATGATCACATTGTCGGTCGAGAGAGATTGGCCGGTGTCCACCTGCACGGTGTGCTGACCGGTTAGGAGGCCGGACCCAGTAATCTGCTCTACGCCATTCTTTTTGAGCAGGAGCTCGACACCGGACGTGAGGCGGTCCACCACCTTACGGCTGCGGTCGATGGCTACACCGAAATCGTACCGGAGGTTGTCAAAGCTGATGCCGAACTCTTCGGCATGCTTGATGAGGTTAAGGACCTCGGCGTTCCTCAGCAAGGACTTGGTCGGTATGCATCCCCAGTTCAGGCACACGCCGCCCACGGCCTCCCGCTCAACGACGGCGGCCCTCATCCCCAACTGGGCCGCGCGTATCGCAGCGACATACCCACCCGGACCCGCACCCAACACCACCAGGTCGTAGTCTGCCAATCGTGCACCTCGCGTGGGGGACTGCACATCCGCCTTCAAATCGACCCTAATTCTACACTATCGCCAGGTCGCGTCCAAATCGCCAGGTCGCGTCCAAGTGGAGGAGCACGCGGTGACCGCGCTCGATGGACGGTGGGGTGTACGGGGGAGCAGTCCGACGCGGGGGTCGCGGATTCTAGCGAGGAATGCCCTCAGCGATCATGTTGACGTCCCAAGATGTGCCACTTCGGACTGCGCTCTTGATGGCGTCCTCTGTGCCTCGCCGTGCGAACGACCCAGAGCCCTCCCGTACGTAGACGACGTGTGGCACATCGTCGCTCCGAAGCGCAAGAGCGGTCCAGATGCCCGTGTCCACCTGTTCGATCGCCCACGCGAAGGCCAGGGCGTTTCGAGGAGTCGCCGCCGTGGCCGCGACAGGGACTTCGGCCAGAGCCGCGGCTGCGGTAGGTGTAGGGTCGCCGGCGGACGAATCGACGCCACACGACACAGAGGTTCCCTCGACCAAGAGGACCGCGAAGGCGGTAAGGAGAGGTCGAAGCGCGGTCATTGGCACGTCGCCTGCAGTCCCTTGAGATTCGCGGTAAATGAACCTCTGCGGCCTTATCGCCCGCCGCGCGCGGCGGGCGATAAGGCGATCCCAAGCGGGGTACGATCCTTGCAGTGCGGCCCGGCGGAGCTTACGCATGCTACTCGGGGACGCCCTTAGCATACTTGACTACTCCAGTCTGCGGACTCTTGTCGATGACCTCGAAGTAAGCCAGGTGTGGATGGCCGCCGGAGTCGAGCTTGAGGGAGACAACCTGTCCCAGCCTGCGATCTCCCGCGTCGACCACGGGCTGCGTCTGCCACGATGATCCGTCCCATACCGCGAGATTCAGGACCTCTTCGTCAGAGTATGCTATCCAAGGGTTGCCCTCCCGGTCCACGGCCATGGACGTGAATCTCCTGGGGCCTGGCCAGACGTACGAGAGGCGTTGGAGGGCGCCGACGTCGCGTATCTCCCAGGCTGAGTCGTCCTGCCCTATGGTTGCGTACTTCACAGTCCCGGTATTCGTGCCGGTCACCTGGAGGTAGCTGATGTGGAACCGGCCGGTCTCGTCGATGACCAGAGACGAGAACATTCCTGATTCACTCTCATCGTCGACGATGTCCACATTCCATCCGGCTTCGCTCCTGCTCGCGAGGGCGAGAGTCCCGAACTCCCGATCGAGGTAGGAGACGTGGGGGTTCCCGAGAGGGTCGATCGCCAGGGACACGGCGTCATCCCATCGCTGAAACCCCGATGCTATCTCCTCGAGCACCCACTCCCCCGACCGATCGCGAACGTTGTACGCGATCCCGTTTTCACTCGAATTAGGCCTGGTGGTGCTCAGGTGGGGTGTTCCCTCGGCGTCGACAACGATCTTGCTGTCCCAGCCACCGAAATGGCGCGAGGGAGTTCCTGCTTCTTGGTTCAAAGGGGGTCCAACCGACCACTCGCCGTTTCTCAGGGATGCGTATGTCACGTCCCCCGCGTTTCGCATGAATCGACCTCTTCTTCTCGGCGCCGCGCCGCCGTAGTAGGAGATATACGCCACGTCATCGGGCCCAATCGCCATACTCAGCGTACCAAAGATACCCCCCTCGGTAACGGTGGTGATGTTCCAGCCTGCTCCGTTTCGGGCCGCACTCCTTACTGACCCGTTCTCCCCCTCGCGGATGTATGCGACGTAAACGACCCCATCGCTCGTCAGCTTCATGTCGGGACCAACTCCCGTGTCCACCTCTTCGATGCTCCACGCGAATGTTGGTGTCTCCCGAACTCTCGCCGCGGGGGCGGCAGCCGGGGCCACGGCGTCCGGCGAGACTTCCGGCGCTTCATCCGAAGGGTCTTGGACCTCGCACGCAACCGCAAGAGTGGCGACGAGTGCGATCAATAGCGCGCCTTGATAACGCCGTACGTTGGTCATTGGTTGTCGGTTTCCTATCTATACGGTTGCGGCTTCCACGTCGTCAAAGGTCAACTCAATACCGAAGCCAGGCGCGTTGCTGGGCACCAGATAGCCATCGTGCGGCACGGACATCCCCGGGGTCCTCAGAGGCGCCTGGTCGAGAGGCAGGCCGGGCGCGGAGCCCATGTAGAACTCTCCCCAAGGGATGTTGGGCATTGCGAAGCATGTGTGCTGACCGTATGCGTCGCCCATGCCGCCGTGGGGGATCACCGCGATGCCCGCTGCCTCACCGATGTGGCATATCTTGACGACTGCCGTCACTCCTCCTACCCACTTAATGTCGGGCTGGAAGACATCCACAACCCGATCTCGGGCGGCCTGGAAGAAGGGCAGGGCGGTGTACCAGTGTTCGCCGGTCGCCATGTTCTGCCAGGGCAGGCGTCTCCGCAGCTCGGCGAACCCCTGGAAGTCCTCCGGTATCAGACAGTCTTCTATCCACTTGAGCCCGTAGGGCCTGAGCCGCTCAGCGAGCCGGACCGCAAACTCCACGTCCAGGCTCATCCAGCAGTCCAGCATCAGTTCTACGCTGGGACCGATCAGCGCCCTCGCCTCGGACACCAGCTTTTCGTTACCTTCCAGCCCAGCCAACCCGTCGGCGGGCCCGTAGGGGCAGGCCAGCTTTGTCGCCTTGAATCCCAACTCCATGTGCCAGTCGGTGTCGTTGCCGGTCGCGTAGCAGGTGATCCTCTCTCTGGCCGGACCTCCGAGTAACTCGTAGACCGGCCTGTTGAGAAGCTTGCCCTTCAGGTCCCACAGCGCAAGGTCGACGGCGCTAATGGCGTAGCTCGCCAGTCCGGCCGAGCTATAGGGCGACGCCATGCGAAACATCATGTCCCACAGCTTCTCGGTCGCAAGACAATCCTCACCGACCAGAAGTGGGGCGAAGTGGTCATTGATGATGGTCGCCACTGGAGTGCTGTATGTGCTCATGCCCAGGCCCCAGGTGCCATCCTCCGCGGTCACGATACAGGCTACAAGTGACTCCCAGGGTGGGCTCGACGAGCTGCGGCGGACCTTGAACCTATCGTAGCGGGACATGGGCCCGACCGTCTGGGCCCCGTCGAGCCATGGAGGTCTCCGTGCCGCAGTCGCGGGCGTGACGCTGGGGAGCCTGATCGCAGCTGCCCTGATTTCCTTGATCTTCGCCATCGTGCTCTCCTGTGTACCGTCCGCGGCTTTGGCTACTGATTCCTCACATGATAACCGATAGAAGGTGGCGCGGCAGCGGGTACTGCTGCTGACGGGAGGTCGACGGAATCCGAGATTTCGCGGGAACGCTGTCGGAAATTGGATAGGTCGTACTCCCAGAGGTGGTATAATAACTGTGAGTGGGGACGCGTGGGTTCGACAGGGGAAGTCTCCGCAGGATTGCAGGCCGAGGCGCCATCACACCTCGTAAAAAGATGGCAAAAAAGTAACTGACAATAAACAACTAGCACTAGCCGCCTAACAAGGCGTCTACGTCCGCCGTCACCTATCCTCGAGGGAGGCAGCTGGGCGACATAAATCGAGGTGCTACCCCGAACGACGCCGATAGGAGGGGCCCAAGACACATCGGCTGGCCTCCATACAACCGTCGCTGGTACGCGGGTAAGGAGGCGAGACCTAGCTACCAGCTAAGCCTGTAGTATATCCTGACGCGAGGTTCTTCTGGACGGGGAGTTCGACCCTCCCCCGTCTCCACCACGAACACGATTGATCAGCCTCTTGCCCATCGGGCGGAGGCTGATCTGCTATTTGAGGCTCAGCGTCCGAGTCGTGGACCAGGACCACCTCTGGGCCATCGAAGTATGGTGAGTTTATGAAAGCATTGGAATCCATCTGGGAAATATCGGTAGAGTAGTCAATTGTACCTGTCAAGATAATTCTCCATAGGGCGCCGGACGACCGAATTGTGACTGCGCACGCGAGTATCAGGCGGGTGGGAGACGGTACTCTGGATGTCGTACTATGTCAGCGACCTTGGCTCCCGAGTGTCGACGGACGGCGGCGAAACCTGGCCCAGAAGCATCGTTGTTGAGCCGGCGCACTCAGGCTATTCCACGTTAGTTGAGATTGACAGCGAGGGGATTGGAGGGTTCTACGACCGTCATCCCCGATTGTCGTTTCGGACCTTCTACAGAGAAGACTTCCGGCTGGAAGGGTGATGCCATGGGGACCGGTGAGACGTACCAGGGAGAGGTAGAGGACGTCCGAACGATCTGCGTCCTTGACGAGGGAACCCGTTACAACAGGGTCTGGCAGCCCTATCTCGAACGGTGGGCCGAAGGCCATCTCATCGTTGCATGGGGGCACCACCTCCGTGGGAAGATCGATATGGGCGACATCGTCTGTTCGATAAGTCTTGATGATGGAGACACGTGGCTTCCACCGGTGGAGATATTCGATCATCGCATGAGCCGCGACGGCCGTAGATATGCATACGCCAACCCGGGGCTCTACCGCTCTCCGGGGCAGGAGGTCGTCTGGTGCTTTGCCATGCGCTGCCCGCTCCACTACCGGGACAGCGAAAACAGTGAATTGTGCGCCGCGTACACGGCTGACGGCGGGTACTCGTGGATAGAAGTGGAGCTCACCGTGCACTCAGCTTCGCCGATCGTCACCTGCAACGCACCGCTCCGATTCGCAGACCGCTACCTGCTGCCCGTGCACCGCAACACCTTGCGCGATGATCCCAGCGGAGATGCACGGCAGTTTATCCTCGAATCAACCGACCTGCTCTCCTGGCATCTGGCGGGTTACGTGCCTTTCGATGAATCCGATCCGGTCTTCCTCCACGAAGCGAGCATCGCCCGATCCGGACCGAACGAGCTCACCATGGTCATGCGGTCGGCAACGTATGGGCAAAAGAACTACCAACAGCTGCCGACCCCGGTAGCCTACCGCAGTACCAGCAGCGACGGGCGCACCTGGTCCACCGCCGAACCGGTCCCCGAGCTCCACAACACCTGCTGCAAGGGTCACTACAGTATCGATGGGACAGGAAGCGAACTCTACGTCTACAGCCCCGGTCCAAAAGGAGAGCGTAAAGCACTCCATTTCACCGAAAAATCACCCGGCGGCGACTGGACGGCCTCCCGGGTGTTCTACGACGGCGGGAACCGAAACAGCTACCCAACTCTCATTGAGATACCTGAGAACCCGGGCCGGTACTACTGTGTGTGGGACAGCTCGAACGATCCGGATCGGCAGCGCACCGCGATACGTTTCGGGAGATTCACGGGGGGCAGGGACCACTGAGGTTTTCAATCCAGTGAAACAACTAGGGTGCTGCCTTACCTTCGGGCGTCAGGACCGGCTAACCAAGGTCGCCACGAAGGGAGGGGAGGCATGCGCGTAGTGCTCACCTGCGTAAATCAGCGTAACGTTTTTCGAGATTGACGGGATGGACAGCCGCTTTGGTCCAACGCGGCGTTTGAGAATAGAGGGACCGACATTGTGCTTGCTGCCAGTCCCGTAACCTGTGCCGGCGCGTCATTCCGCTGCCACAGCCCATCTCCTGTAGTAGGTCTTCCCATGGGATGCCCGTCATCGCTTGGCGGTCAGTAATTCTGGGGGTCCTCCATTCGGCTTAGGCGGCTCAGTCGGTAGCAAGGGATTGATGTGCTCCCACACTTCGTCAGACACCAACACTCTCGCCATGGGTACCTTCCTTCTTTTTCATGAGTCTACCCAACCGGCGGATCATTCTTGAAGCGCTTTCTTGGTTTTGTTAGAGGCTCTGAGAGCAGATCAACCTCGCAGAGGAGCTGCCCGACAGGGTCCGGACGATGATGGCTGAGCTTGAGGAGTGGTTCGAGAGGGTAGAGGCTGAGCGGGCTATCATCGGCGACATATGGCACACGGTCGTCTGAGGGTGATTGAGGGCTGAGCACCGGGTCTAAGTCTCTTACTGCCGGTCGTGTTCGTGGCTGTCCGCTTCCCTGGTCTGTGCCATTCTCAGTTCGTGCGAGAAAGAGGTGGAGACGGGGGAGATGTGATCGCCGAGGGCGAAAATGTTGCCACCGGATGCACCCATGCGCGGCACACATACCGGCAGGTGTCTCGTACTCAGCCCGCGATGCAAACGGTGTCCGCTGCCAGCGTCACAGGCTTGATCAGGACTTGTTCCAAGATTTGGCCGACCGCTTTTCCATTGGCCTACCGGAGTTGATCGCTGGGCCATTGGTGAGCGGTTATTGGTCAGGCGGCTAGCATGGCCGGCAGCCCGTCTTCACGGTGTACTTCGACCCTCCCCCGTCTCCACCACGAACACGAATCAGCCTCCAGCCCATGTCCATCGTGCGGAGGCTGAGTTGCTTTTCCGAGGTCCCTCTCGCTGACCAGTACGCTGCCGCTATCCTCCCGCGTAGCATTGCCCAGAACGCTTTCGCTCGACTTTGGCTATAGATTGAACTGCGGGACCAGGTAGTCCTTGTCCTTGGTATAAACCTGAAGTCGGCAGCGGATGCCATCGGTTACTATGATGCGGTCCTCGTCGTCAATGGCTATCCCGCCAGGCCGATAGAAGCGGCCCATCTCGATCCACTCCGTGGGGTCTACCCTTTGGTACGCCTTGATATAGTCTGGGAGGGCGTCTATGTACTCTTGCGCCCACTTTGAGAATATGCGGGCGTCGCCGTACAACCCGGTAATGATGTCGCCGTCGGGAAAGTATATCTGCACCCGGTTGTTGCCCCAGTCAGTCACGTAAACATCGCCTTCACTGTCAACGGCCACGTCCGACGGGTGGTCGAGCTGCCCCCCGTCTGCGATCGTAGACCCAAAACTCAGCAAGAACCTACCTTCGGGAGAGAACTTTTGTACACGGTCATTGCCCCAGTCGGCCACATAGACATCGCCATTTTGATCTATGGTGATGCCCCACGGTCGACTGAGCTGTCCGTCGTCGCTCCCCGGGGCGCCCCAACCCGAAAGAAACTGACCGTCCTTGGTGAACTTCTGGACCCTGCCGTTCAGACCATCGACGACCAAAAGGTTGTCTTCGCTGTCGAAGGCCAGGCCTGCGGGCGCTCTGAACTGACCCTCCTTCGAGCCGGCCTCCCCCCACTGTCCCATCCGCTCGCCGTCCGCGCTGTAGATGGCGACGAAGTGGTCGTATGCATCGGCACAGTAGACGTTTCCGTCCTTGTCCAGGGCTATTCCTGACTGCCAGGTGAACTCCTCCGCGCCAAAATCGCCCAGGAATTCCTCATCGATGGTCAATTTGCTTATGGGCGCACCCACCCGATCTCCGCCGTTCACCACGTAGAGAATGCCGCCAGGGGCGATGGCCACCGATGTGGGACAGGAGAAGCCATTGCCGCTTACCGAAAACCGACCTATGGGATGGCTGAAGTGCCACGTGCGTTTCGCAACGGTCTTGGTTTTTTGCATGGGGTGCGCTCCAAGCTTGCAGATTCATTTTTAGAAGGGCGCTCTCCTCCTCGGAGATGCCTGTACGAGGGTAAGTATATGTCGCCCAGATTCCCTGAGCTTCCCGCAACAGGCGACTAACTGTATCGGGCGGGCTCACACCCACGGGCCGGTCAGACGGAGCCGTTGCTTTTCTCGATGAATTTGGGCTGCTCGAACTGGCCGTTGACGATGGACACAGGGTCCAGGTCCAGCCAGTCCTCGAGGATCGTGGAGTACACGCCGCGGAAGTCCTGGTTGGGTACCAGGTCCCCCTGTTCCAATGCCTCGGGCCTTGTGTCCGGGTAAACGCCGTGCATCCCGCCCTTGACTCTGGGGCCAATGGCGAAGCATGCACCCGCGGCTCCGTGGTCGGTGCCGGAGCCGTTA
>Ga0310345_10004269_pt1 | contig 13062 bp, 13 predicted proteins | sample HC15DNA20500_MG_FD_204667 | JGI IMG/M metagenome (GOLD analysis project Ga0310345, IMG submission 204667) | Marine microbial communities from station ALOHA, North Pacific Subtropical Gyre - HC15-DNA-20-500_MG | ecosystem: Environmental > Aquatic > Marine > Oceanic | place: Pacific Ocean: North... | reverse complement strand
CGAAAGTGCCGGCGGAAGAGCAGTTCCAGGTCATCGCGGAGATGCAGAAGGAAGGGCTGATCCGCCATGTGGGGCTGAGCGAGGTGTCGGTCGACGACATCAAGGCGGCCCAGAAGTACTTCCCCGTGGTCACGGTCCAGAACGAGTACAACTTGGTGAACCGGAAGAGCGAGGACGTGCTCGACTTCTGCGAGCAGGAAGGCATCGGCTTCATTCCGTGGTTTCCGCTGGCGGCCGGCGACCTGGCCAAGGACGGCTCCGTGCTGGACGGCATCGCGAAGCGGCTTGGGGCCAGCCCGAGCCAGGTGGCGCTTGCCTGGACCTTGAAGCGCAGCCCGGTGATGCTGCCCATCCCGGGCACGAGCAAGGTGAAGCACCTGGAGGAGAACGTCGCGGCGGCTTCGCTGGAGCTGACCGACGACGATTTCGAAGCCCTCGACGCCCAAGGCAGGGAAGCGGCAGCGGCCTGACGCTTTTTCCGGAACGATGCCGCCGCCTCCGGCGTCTCGCTTCCGGGAGGAGTCATGGCGAGCATCCCGTGGAGTAGAGAGTTCGACAGCTCGTTCGCCTTCCTGCGCGAAGGCTATTGCTTCGTCTCGCGCCGATGCGACGAACTCGGCTCCGATCTCTTCGCCACAAGGCTGATGCTTTCGCCGGTGATCTGCATGCGGGGCGCGGAAGCGGCGGAGCGTTTCTACTCAGGCGGCCGCTTCACCCGGAATGGTGCGATGCCTCGCACCGTGAAGAAGCTCCTCCAGGACGACGGCAGCGTTCAGACCCTCGATGGCGAGGCGCACCGCACCCGCAAAGCCATGTTCATGAAGATGGCAGCGCCGGAGGAGCTGGAGCGGCTGGTCGCGATCTTTCGGGAAGAGTGGCATCGGGCGCTCCCTCGCTGGCAGCGCCTCGGCCGATTCTCCTTTTACGACGAGTTGAACCGTCTCCTGACCGTCGTCGCCGCCCGCTGGAGCGGTGTGCCGCTGCCCGAGGCCGAGATTCCAAAGCGGACGAAAGAACTTCAGGCGATGGTCGAGCAGGCGGCCCGATTCGGGCCGCGGCATTGGCAGGCGCGGGTGCTCCGCCGGCGCTGCGAGCGATGGTGTGCAGACGTGATCGACCGTACGCGCGCAGGCGAGATTAAGCCGCGAGAGGGCAGCCAGCTCGCGCTGATCGCGGCCCATGAAGAAAATGGAGCGAAGCTCGACCGCGAGGCGGCCGCGGTAGAAATCATCAATGTCCTTCGGCCTCTTGTTGCCGTCTCACGCTTCATCGCGTTCGAGGTGTTGGCGCTGCATCTCCATCCGCACTGGCGGGAGGCTTTCACGCGCGGGGACACCAAAGACGAGCGGAACTTCGTGCAAGAAGTCCGGCGGCTCTATCCGTTCTTTCCGGTGATCGGCGGGCGCGTCGCCAAATCCTTCAGCTGGGCAGGCCATGATTTTCCAAGCGGGCGATGGGTGCTTCTGGATCTCTACGGCACGAACCACGACGAGCGGCTCTGGCCCGATCCGGACAGCTTCAGGCCGGAGCGCTTCCGGGATTGGAACGGCGACCCCTATACCCTGATCCCGCAAGGGGCGGGGCACCATATGGAGGGGCATCGCTGCCCGGGCGAGGATCCGACGATCGCGGTGATGCAGGCGGCGCTCGGCCTGCTTACCCGTAAGATGCGCTACCGGGTGCCGCCGCAGGATCTCGGCGTTCGGCTGAACCGGATTCCCGCCTTGCCGGAGGACGGCATGATCGTCTCCGACGTCGCAGCGGCCTGAGGCCCGCGGGAAGCCGTCCATCTGCGCCATGTTTACACCTCGACAAGCGGTGCCGCGGTATCGTCATGTTTGACCGGAATCGATAGAAATTCGGTCACGCTTTAGTCACCAGCTTTGGCTAGCTCTAGGGACGGGGCGCTTGCGGCCAGAGAGATTCGGCCGCAACTTGCGAGGATAGATCGCTCGATGAGCCATTCGGAGAAACCAGCTCCGTCGTATGTTCGGGTCGGCAGCCGGCGCGTTCGCGTGCCGCGCCACAAATCCGTGCGCGTGGGCATGGCGCTGACCATCATCATCGCCGGCATCCTGCCGACGCCCCCCGGCCCGGTGCTGACCGTGCCGCTCGGTCTCGCGATCCTCTCCATCGATTATCCGCGACTGCGGCGCTTCCGGCGCAAGGCGATGGTTCGCCTCGGACGGCGGCGCCAGCGGCGGAACGGTACGGTGCTCGGCGCCCCGGCGAACGTCGCCCTGTAGCGGCCGCACGAGCCTCACTTAGCTCTTTGTCCCGACAGCCATCGCGCCGCTCCACCGGCGGCGACCGGCTCGATCTGCTCGAACGTGCACTGGGTCGGCGCCTTGTCTGGGCGGAAGCGGATGAGCTTCGTGCCGTGGCGGAAGCGGCGGGCGGTGATCTGGTCGTATCGCACCTCCACCACGAGTTCCGGCTTCAGCGGCACCCATTGGCTGCTCCGCTCGGTGCTCCAGCGGCTCGGTCCGCCCGGCGCGTTACCGGTGAAGCCGGGGGCCTCTTCGAGCGCTTCGAGCCGCCTAGTTAGCTCCGGCTTCTCGGCGTTTCGCAAGGTGGACGTGAAGCCCACATGGTCGAGCTTGCCCTCGTCGTTATAGAGGCCGAGCAGCAAGGCGCCGACGAGGTCGCTGTCCTTGCCGTAGCGGAAGCCGCCGACGACGCAGTCGGCGGTGCGCTGGGGCTTCACCTTCACCATGGCGCGCTCGCCAGGGGCGTAGGCGCCATCGAGCGGCTTCGCGATCACGCCGTCGAGGGCACCTTCGCCCGCCTCCTTGAGCCAGGCTTCGGCCACTGACCGGTCCTTCGTCTCCGGCGAGAGAAGGAAGCCTTCCGCCGGAGCGATCTCCTCATAAAACTGCTCAAGCGCCGCCCGCCGATCCGGCAGAGGCGCTTCCATGAGATCCGCGCCGCCGGGAGCCTGAAGCATATCGAAGAGCATGAGCTGCGCCGGCGTTTCCCGGGACAGCTTCGTGATGCGGCTTTCGGCGGGATGGAGCCGCATCTGGAGCGCATCGAAGGAGAGGGATCCGTCCTGGGCGATCAGCAGCTCGCCGTCGAGGACGAAGCGTGACGGCGCCAGTGCGGCGACGTGGGCGACGACCTCTGGAAAGAACCGGCCGAGCGGCTTGCCGGATTTCGCCCGCAGATCGACATTGTCGCCATCGCGGAAGACGAGGCAGCGGAAGCCGTCCCATTTGGGCTCGAACTGCCAGGCGCCGTCCTCCGGCAGGCTCTCGCTAAGCTTCGCTTCCATGGGGCGCAGCTCTTCCGGATCGAACGGGTCCGCCCCGGTCTGCTTGCGTTTTGTGGCGATGACGCTCTCCTCCTCGCTTGGCAGGGAAGGAAGGCGCGGTGCCGATGGAGGGTTCCCCTCGCCGACGCCGCGGTGCCGCCTATCTCGAGGGGGTCAGATGTCTTTCAGCCCTGTCCGCGCCTCGAGCTCGGCGGCCTTCTCCTTCCGCTCGCTATAGCGATCGGTGAGATACTCGGCGCAATCGCGGGTGAGGAGCGTGAACTTGATCAGCTCCTCCATCACGTCGACGACACGATCGTAATACGGGGACGGCTTCATGCGCCCCGGCTCATCGAACTCCTGAAAGGCCTTCGGGACCGAGGACTGGTTGGGAATTGTGATCATCCGCATCCAGCGGCCGAGCACGCGCATCTGGTTCACGGCGTTGAAGCTCTGGGAGCCGCCGGAGACCTGCATCACCGCCAGGGTCCGGCCTTGGGTCGGGCGTACCGACCCGACGGAGAGCGGAATCCAGTCGATCTGCGCCTTCAGAACCGCGCTCATGGCGCCGTGACGCTCCGGACTGACCCAGACCTGGCCTTCCGACCATTCGGAGAGGCTGCGCAGCTCGGCGACCTTCGGGTGACCGGCATCCACCGCATCGGGCAGCGGGAGGCCCGCAGGATCGAACATTCTGGTCTCGGCGCCGAAACGAATGGCCAAGCGCTCGGCTTCCTGGGCCAGGAAGCGGCTGTAGGATCGCTCCCGCAACGAGCCGTAGAGCAGAAGAATGCGCGGTGAGTGGGTCGAGCGGGCGCCGGCAAGCCGGCCGCCATCGGGAATGTCGAGGGCGGCCCGGTCGAGATTCGGGAGATCGGTCGAGTTGTCTTCAGCCAATGCGCTTACCGCTGGCATCGACGACGGCCTCGCCGTCTTCCTTCGTGAAGGCGCCTTTCTGCGGCGGCAGAAGATCCAGCACCGTCTCGGACGGCCGGCAGAGCTTGGTGCCGCGATCGGTGACCACGAAGGGCCGGTTCAGCAGGATCGGATGCTCCTCGATAGCATCGAGCCGCTGATCGTCGGTCAGGCTCGCATCGTCCAGACCGAGCTCGTCGTAAGGCGTGCCCTTCTGGCGGATCGCGTCGCGCACGGTCAAACCAGCATCGGCGATGAGCGTCTTCAGTTCGTCGCGCGAGGGCGGCGTCTTGAGGTATTCGATCACCGTGGGCTCGATGCCGGCATTGCGGATCATCGCAAGGACGTTGCGGGACGTGCCGCATTTTGGATTGTGATAGATGGTCGCTTTGGTCATGGGGTTTTGGTTTCGGCTTTCCCTGGCTCAGGCGGTCTCTTCGCCGGTTCTTTCGTTGCGCGCCGCGGCTCGCGACGCCCCCCGCTCGTACCAGTCTTTGGTGCGATTGACGATGACGACGACGCTGAGCATCACAGGTACCTCGATGAGCACGCCAACCACGGTGGCCAGCGCGGCACCCGACTGGATGCCGAACAGGCTGATGGCGGCGGCGACCGCCAGCTCGAAGAAGTTGGAGGCGCCGATGAGGGCCGAGGGCGCCGCCACGCAATGCTGCTCGCCCGTCCAGCGATTGAGCAGATAGGCCAGGCCGGAGTTGAAATAGACCTGGATGAGGATCGGCACGGCCAGCAGCGCGATCACATAAGGCTGGGCCAGGATCTGATCGCCCTGGAAGGCGAAGAGCAGGACCAGCGTGGCGAGCAACGCCGTCAGCGCAATAGGCTGGATGCGGTCGAGCAGCTTGGCGAGCGCCACCTCGCCGCCGTGATGGAGCATCTGGCCGCGGATGATCTGGGCCGCGATCACCGGCACCACGATGTACAGCCCGACCGAAAGGAGCAGCGTCTCCCACGGCACGACGATCGCCGATAGTCCCAGCAGCAGGCCGACGATGGGCGCGAAGGCAAAGATCATGATGGTGTCGTTGAGGGCCACCTGGGTCAGGGTGAAGTGGGGCTCGCCCTTGGTGAGGTGGGACCAGACGAAGACCATGGCCGTGCAGGGCGCGGCGGCGAGGATGATGAGACCGGCGATGTAGCTGTCGATCTCGGCGGCGGGTAGCAGGTCGCGGAAGAGATAGCCGATGAAGAACCAGGCGAGCGCCGCCATGGTGAAGGGCTTCACCGCCCAGTTGATGAAGAGCGTGACGCCGATGCCGCGCCAGTGCTCCTTCACCTTCGACAGGGCTGCGAAGTCGATCTTCAGCAGCATGGGCACGATCATCAGCCAGATGAGCACCGCCACGGGCAGGTTCACATTGGCGATCTCGGCATCGCCCAAGGCCTGAAAGACGCCTGGGAAGAGATGGCCAAGCGCGATGCCGGCGACGATGCAAAGGGCGACCCATAGGGTCAGCCAGCGTTCGAAGAATGGCATAGGGTCTCTCTCGGTCTGAAGGCTTGGCGTCTTGCGGTCAGGCGCTTTCCCGCCGCGTCGTGCTGCCCTCGGTCTCTCCGATCTCGCGCAGGCGGCTGCCGAGCGCGACCTTGTCGAGGCTCTTGATCGGCAGGGACGTGAAGATGGAGATCCGGTTGCTCAGGTAGCGGAGCGCGGTGACGAAGGCGGCTTCCTTCTCGAAGGCCGCGCCTTCGACAGCGGCCGGGTCCTCGATGCCCCAATGGGCGGTCATGGGCTGGCCGGGCCAAATGGGGCACACTTCGCCGGCGGCGTTGTCACAGACGGTGAACACAAAATCCATCTCCGGCGCGCCCGGCTCGGCAAACTCCTCCCAGCTCTTCGAGTGGAGCCCATCGGTGGGATAGTTGAAGCTCTCCAGCACTTTCAGCGCCAGGGGGTTCACCTCCGGCTTGGGATGGCTGCCGGCAGAGAAGGCCTTGAAGCGGCCATAGCCTTCGCGGCGCAGGATGCTCTCCGCCATGATGGAGCGGGCGGAGTTGCCGGTGCAGAGAAAGAGAACGTGGAAGGGACGCTCGGTCATCACTGTTTCCTCGATGGAGCGCAGCCGGTGCCGCAGCAAGACTGCAGATCTGCGATAAGGGGTGCGCAGACTTCTTCGCTGCCGCCGCAGCAATCCTTCATCAGGTAGCCGGCGAGAGCCTGAACGGTCTCCAGCTTGGCGCGATAGACGATGGAACGGCTGTGACGTTCGGCTTCGATGAGATCGGCGCGGGTGAGGTTGGCCAGATGGGTCGACATGGTGTTGTGGGGCACGTTCAGGGCACGTGCGATCTCGCCGGCGGGCAGCCCCTCCGGTGCATGCCTGACAAGAAGCCGGAAGGCTTCGAGCCGCGTCTCCTGGGCCAGGCTGGCGAAGACGTCGATAGCATCGTTGTTGTCCATATGTCGAGACTACTCGACATATGGACATGCGTCAACGGGCATGACGATTTCCGCCGGGGCGCGTTAGGCTGACATCCAGCGGCAACGGCGAGGAGAGCACCATGTGGGACGATCGATTCAGTGAGCCGGGTTATTTTTACGGCACCGAGCCCTCGCAGTTCCTGAAGCGCGAAGCCCATCATCTGCGGCCGGGCCGCAAGGGGCTCTCGATCGCCGACGGCGAGGGCAGGAACTCCGTGTTCATGGCCGAGCAGGGCATGGAGGTGACCGCCATGGATGGGTCCGAGGTCGCCATCGAGAAGGCGAAGAAGCTCGCCGAGGAGCGCGGCGTGCAGGTCGATTTCAAGCTCGGCGATTTGACGACATGGGAGTGGGAGCCGGAGGCCTACGACATCGTGGCCGCGATCTTCTTCCAGTTTCTCGGTCCGGAAGAGCGCAAGGAGGTCTTCGACGGCTTGCGGCGCTCCTTACGCAAGGGCGGCATCCTGCTCCTGCACGGGTACCGGCCCGATCAGGTCGATTACGGGACAGGGGGCCCGCCGAACCGGGAGAACATGTACACGGAGACGCTCCTCTGGGAGGAGTTCGCCTCTCTGGAGGTGCTGCGGCTCGAGGCCTATGACGCGGAGATCCACGAGGGGAAGGGTCATGACGGCATGTCGGCCCTGATCGACCTGGTGGCGCGGAAGATCTGAAAGCCGCTCTGTCCTGCCCTCCAGCTTCCACTCTCTTTACCGGCGAGGCGTTAGACTGACGCATCCGATTCCGTGAGACGCCCGGAGGAACACCTTGGCCGATACGACTCTCTGGAGATGGAAGCTCCGAATGCGGTGGTGGGGCGGGCTCAAGGACGCGTCAGCCTGCGCGGCCGCGGCCGGCATCGCCTGGTTCGCCGCGCAGCTGCTGTTCGGCCATCCGACGCCGGTCTTCGCCGCGGTGAGCGCGATCGTCTGCCTGTCGCCCGGCCTGCCGAACCATGTGCGCGAGGCGGCTGGGCTGATGACCGGCGTGGCAGTCGGCATCGTCGTCGGTGAAGTCGCGCTGCTGGCTCCGGACACGCTGCCGGTACTGCGCATGGTGGCGGCGACGTTCTTCTCCATCCTCATCGCTTCCGTCTTCGGCGCTCCACCCGTGGTGCCGATCCAGGCCGGCATGTCGGCCATCCTCGTGCTGGCGATCGGTTCGGATACGGCCGGCGTGGTGCGGCTCATGGATGTGGTCGTGGGGGCGATGGCCGGGCTGTTCTTCAGCCAGGTGCTGATGACGCCCGATCCGATCCGGAGCATCAACGGCGTCGCCGAGCGGCTGTTGCGGGATCTCGCAGACGGATTGCGGGGCTGCGCCAAGGCCCTCGCGGAGAGGAATGTCGACGAGGCCAATTCGGCGCTCCACGCGCTCTCGCTCGCTCACGCCGACCTCATCGGCCTCGGCACCGGTATCCAGGCGGCGCGGAGCGATGCGAGATGGTCGTTGCGCGGCCGGCTTGCGGCCGAAGAGGTGCAGGAGCTGGCGGCGCGGTACGAGCGCCATGCGATCCGGCTCTATGCCTCGTCGCTGCTCTTCGCCGAGGCCATGGCCAACGCCATCCGTAAGGGCGCCAAGGAACCTCCGGAGTCTCTGAGAAAGCGCATTCTGTTGATCGCGCAGCGATGCGAGACCCTCGCCGATCGGGGGTCGTTCGGCCCCCAGAGCGCCCTGCACGACCTTCCGCCCTTGGCCGAGATCGTCCCGCAGGACCGGCTCTGGTCCCCGGTGCTCCACCGTTTGGAGCTGATGGAAGAGGCGCTCTCCGCCTTCGGCCGGCCTTCGCCCATGGGCGAAGAATGAGCCCGATGCCCAAAGTCGAGGCTTGAGCTTCGCCGGATTCGTGCTTTCCTATCGGTACGTGCATCCGTTCGCAGCGTCGGCCGTTGATCTTGCGAGGACGACACATGGGCCAGAAAGAACCGCTGAAGACACTCTTCGCCAAGGCCTCGCCCGCGCGCTCCGGCGATTTCCTCGCCGAGATCGCGGCGGAGAGCCAGGAAGAGCGGGTGAAGGCGCAGCGCCGCCTCGCCGATACGACCCTGCAGGACATTCTCGATGAACCGCTGATCGATCCTGGCGAGGATGAGGTCTCCGCGCTGATCTACTCCCAGCATGACGGAGAGACATTCGCCTCGATCGCGAACTGGTCGGTGGGCGAGTTTCGCGAGTGGCTGCTCTCCGAAGAAGCGACGACGGAAGCGATCTCCGATCTGAAATGGGCGCTGACGCCGGAGATGGTCGCGGCCGTCTCGAAGATCATGCGCAATCAGGATCTGATCGCGGTGGCGAAGAAGCGCCCCGTGGTGAGCAAGTTTCGCACGACGGTGGGGCTGCCCGGGCATCTTTCCGTGCGCATCCAGCCCAACCACCCGACGGACGATCCCAAGGGTGTGGCCGCCTCCATCGTGGACGGGCTGCAGTTCGGATGCGGCGATGCGGTGATCGGCATCAACCCGGCGACGGACAGTCCCGCGGCCATGCGGCGTCTATTGGAGCTGATCGAGGAGCTGCGGCTCCGGCTGGAATGTCCAGTGCAATCCTGCGTGCTGGCCCATGTCACCACGGCGATCGACTGCATGAAGCGCGGCGCGCCGGTCGATCTCGTGTTCCAGTCCATCGCAGGCTCGGAGAAGGCCAACTCGTCCTTCGGCATCAATCTCGCCATGCTGAAGGAAGCGCGGGAGGCTGCGCTGGCGCTGGACCGCGGTACGGTCGGCAACAACGTGATGTATTTCGAGACCGGCCAGGGGGCGGCGCTTTCGGCGGACGCCCATCACGGCATAGACCAGCAGACCATGGAGGCGCGGGCCTACGCGGTGGCGCGGGAATACGATCCGCTGCTGGTGAATACGGTCGTCGGCTTCATCGGGCCGGAATATCTCTACGACGGCAAGGAGATCATTCGCGCCGGGCTGGAGGATCATTTCTGCGGCAAGCTGCTCGGCGTGCCCATGGGCGTGGACGTCTGCTACACGAACCACGCGGAAGCCGATCAGGACGACATGGACAACCTGCTGACGCTGCTCGGCGTGGCGGGCGTCAACTTCATCATGGGCGTGCCGGGATCGGACGACATCATGCTGAACTACCAGTCCACCTCCTATCACGACGCGGCCTATATCCGCGAAGTGCTGGACCTGAAGGCGGCGCCGGAATTCGAGGCGTGGATGACGAAGGTCGGCCTGTTCGACGAGACCGGGCATCTGCTGCCCCAGAGCCATGAGGATTCCGCGCGCCTTCTCGGCAAGGCGGATCTGGAGGCGGCTTAGGTGGCAAAAGAACCGCTCTCCCCTGACAAAAGGCGGGTCGCGCCCTCAGGGCATCCGCTCGCACCCCTGAAGCGCTATACCGATGCGCGGATCGGCTTGGGCCGGTTCGGCGCCGGCCTGCCGACCTCGGCCCATCTCGATTTCGCGGAAGCTCATGCGCGGGCGCGGGACGCGGTGCATGCGGATTTCGACGAGGCGAGCCTCGAGAAGGCGCTCGCCCAGACCGGTCTTCCGGTGGTGCGGGTGAAAAGCCAGGCGGAGGATCGCGCGACCTATCTGCGCCGTCCCGATCTTGGCCGGAAGCTGAGCGACGAGTCGGCGAAGTTCCTCGGCGAGATGAAGGAGGGCGACGGCTACGACATCGCCATCATCATCTCCGAAGGACTTTCGGCGCACGCGGTGAACACCTATGGCGCAGCGACGGCAGAAGCGCTGATCGCCGATCTGCCGAAAGATGCGGATATCGCGCCCATCGTGCTGGCGCGTCAGGGCCGGGTGGCGCTGTCCGACCCCATCGGCCAGGCGCTCGGCGCCAAGCTCGCGGTGATCCTGATCGGCGAGCGGCCGGGGCTCTCGGCCGCGGACAGTCTCGGCGCCTATCTGACCTATGACCCGAAGCCGGGACGCAACGACGCCGACCGGAACTGCATCTCGAATATCCGCAAAGGCGGCATCAGCCCCGACGAAGCGGCGAAGAAGATCGCCTGGCTGACGGCGCGCGCCTTCGAGCTCGGTCTTTCGGGCACCAAGCTGAAGGACGACGCGGAGGATCTGCTGGAGGGCAGTTCCGCGCCGTCCATCGAGGGGCCTTCGAAGGAATAGCGTCTAGCGCTGCTCGGGCATTGCCTTGGCCGTCTTGGCCGCGCGGACGAGTTGGGTGAACTCCGACCGGTAGCCGTATTCGTCCTCACCCTTGGCGGATTGGGCGATTTTCAGCACATCGTCGTAGGCGAAGGTGCCGGTATATTTGCCGCCGCGCAGGAGCTGGCCGAAGCCGGCGACGGCGGTGGCGAAGCGGGCACTCTCGGGAGCATCATCGAAGCGTTCCACCTCTTCGCTACGGTCGATGGGCATCTCCATCAGCGTGCTCTTGTCGGCATCCGGCAATTTGTAGCGGAGCTTCAGGAAGCCGTACTCATCGCCTGCATTGCCGGCGGGCTTCGCGCTTTCCGCATCACCGTAGCGCAGCGGCTCGTTCAAACGTGGACCGCCCGTGGGAACGATCTCGTAGAGCGCGGTGACCGCCTGGCCGGAGCCGACCTGACCCGCATCGACCTGGTCGTTGTTGAAGTCCTCGCGGGCGAGCGCGCGGGTCTCGTAGCCGATCAGGCGGTATTCGGCGACCGTGGCCGGATTGAACTCCACCTGGATCTTCACGTCCTTGGCGATGGGGAAGAGGGTCGAGCTCGCCTCCTCCACCAGCACCTTCCGGGCCTCGCCCAGGGTGTCGATATAGGCGGCCGCGCCGTTGCCGTTTTGGGCCAGGGCCTGCATCAGCGCGTCGTTATAGTTGCCGCGGCCGAAGCCAAGCACGGAGAGGAAGATGCCGTTGTCCCGCTCGCGCTCGATGAAGCCCTTCAGCTCGTCCTGGTTGGTGATGCCGACATTGAAGTCGCCGTCGGTCGCCAGGATCACGCGGTTCACGCCGTCCTTCTCGAAATTGCGCTGAGCGAGGCTGTATGCCTGGCGGATACCTTCACCGCCCGCGGTGCTGCCGCCCGAGGTGAGCTGGTCGAGAGCGGCGAGGATTTTGGATTTGTCCTTCACGCTCGTCGGCTCCAGCACAGTGCCGGCACTGCCCGCATAGGCGACGATGGCGACCTTGTCCTCAGGCTTCAGCTGATCGACCAGCATGGCGAGGGATTGCTTCAGGAGCGGCAGCCGGTTTTGGCCCTGCATGGAGCCCGAGGTATCGACCAGGAAGACGAGGTTCGCGTCGGGCCGCGCCGCGACGGCGATCTCATAGCCCTGGATGCCGATGCGGATCAGCTTGCGCCCCTCCGCCCACGGGCTGGGGAAGATCGCGATGTCCGTGGCGAAGGGCTCTTCAGCGGATTTCGGCAGGCCGTAATCGTAGTCGAAGTAGTTGATCAGCTCTTCGGTGCGGACGGCATCCGGCTGGGGCAGAACGTTCTGGGCCAGCGAGGACCGCACGAAGGAATAGGAGGCCGTGTCGACATCGATGGAGAAGGTCGAGACGGGATCGTCCGCGGTGATGTGGAAGCCACTTTCCGGCTCACCGTCGAACGTGTCCCGGCCGACCGGCTCCATGGGGTGGATCATCTGGTCCGGTGCGAACGCCCGGGTGCGGGGGGCATAGCTCTGGGCGAAGCTGTCTGCGCCGGGCGCGGCCTGGGGCACGGCAACACCTTCGGAGGCCGCAGGCGATCCGGAGTCATAGAGACCGCCCGCTGCAGGCGGCGGAGCAGGCTGCGGCTCGGAGACGGCAAGATCGGTCTCTGCTGCCGCTTCCGGCTCGGGCGCCACGGGCGGTGCGTTCTCTTCGGCCGCTGACTTAGCCGTTCCTGCATCTTCGTCAACGGAGGAGACCTCGCGCTGGGCGACCGGCTCGCGCAAGCTCGGATCGTGCCAGTAGAGCCAGGACCCGGCGCCGGCGACGAGGAGAGTCAGGCAGGCGGCGATGAGCGGCCGCCGATGGAGAGAGGTCTGACGGGAGGGGTGAGTGTAGGCGGTTGAGTGCATCTTCAAGCCCTTTCGCGATGGCGGGGTTGCTGGTGCCATCCGATACTTGAGACGCGCGTCCGCTTCCGATCCTTGGGGGCTTGCCGCATTTTCTTCGTCGAAGCGCTGCAGCGCGGCTTCGATCGCGGCGGCCCTTCTTTTCGGCCGCGGGGTTTCCGGAAAGCGGATCATCTCTTCGTCTTTCTCAGGAGCCATCTGCGCTCCCCTCTTCTCTCAGCTTTCGGCGCGCTTCGTGCAGACGCCAGGAGACCGTCGACTCGGCCACGCCTAGGAGTTTCGCGGCTTCGGCATGGCTCAAATCTTCACCCGCGACGAGGATCACGGTTTCGCGCAACGTCTCGTCGAGGGTCGCCAGGTCCGAGGCGAGCCAGCTTCGCCGGTAGAGGTCGCGCCCGTCGGGAGCCGGCGTCAGCGCCGCGACACTGGCGGCGCCCTGCATCAGCCGGGCTTGCGATTGCTTTCGCCGGTAATGTTCG
>Ga0310345_10004267_pt1 | contig 13064 bp, 8 predicted proteins | sample HC15DNA20500_MG_FD_204667 | JGI IMG/M metagenome (GOLD analysis project Ga0310345, IMG submission 204667) | Marine microbial communities from station ALOHA, North Pacific Subtropical Gyre - HC15-DNA-20-500_MG | ecosystem: Environmental > Aquatic > Marine > Oceanic | place: Pacific Ocean: North... | reverse complement strand
GCGCATTGCATGTCCAGGCGGATGCATTCCGCCATCATCTTGGTGTTCTCTTCCTGCAGGCAGGACGCGGCGCAGAAATCGCAGTAGGCGGCGCAGCGGTTGCAGGCTTCGATGCAGTCAGCGTGGTTGATCGCCATGATTCTCTCCTTGAACGACGTGAACTCGAAAAAGCCTCTTCGACGCTAGTCCTGCGCGGCGGCGTCAACAAGGCGTGAAGTTCAAAGACTGACGCCCCGCGAGTAAAAGATTGTGGAATTGAGCGGCGCGGTGGCGATGCTACACTCCCCGCTTCACCCGACAGCCGACTCAAGAGGTCCCCGTGTCCCAAGTCACCGCCGCCCTCGATTACCTGAAACAGGGCCTGTCCCTGGCGAAAAGCCCGGGCCTGCGCCCCTACGTGATCATCCCGATGGTCTTCAATGTGCTGGTGTTCGGCGGGCTCTACTATTTCTTCGGCCAGTGGATCGGCGGCTGGGTGGCCGGCCTGGCCGCCGGCTGGGAATTCGGCGGCGCCTGGAGCTTCCTGAACCCGGCGGTGGACTTCCTGGTGGGCGCCGCCGTGGTGCTGGTGTGGATCGTGCTGCTGGGCCTGTTCGCCAGTGTGTTCACCCTGGGCGTGCAGCTGATCGCCGCGCCGTTCATGGGTTTTCTGGCGGAGAAGGTGGATATCCGCGCCACCGGCCGGCCGATGCCGGAGGAATCCATCCCCGCCATGACCGTGCGGGTGTTCAAGCGGGAGCTGCGCAAAACCTGGTACTGGCTGTGGCGGGCGGTGTTGATTCTGTTCGTGGTGCTGGTGATCTACTTCATTCCGGTGGTCAATGTGCTGGCTTCCACGGTGTGGTTCCTGTGGTCCGGCTGGCTGCTGGGCATGCAGTACATCGACTTCGCCGCCGACAACCGCCAGGTGCCGTTCACGGTGATGCTGGAGCGACTCAAGACCAAACGCTGGATGGTGCTCACCTTCGGCTCGGTGGTGCTGGGTCTGACCATGTTGCCGCTGGTCAATCTGGTGATCATGCCGGTGGCGGTGATCGCCGGCACCCTGATCTGGGTCAATGAACTGGCCGACGACGCCTAGCGCGAACGGCTTGTGGGAGCGGGCCCAGCCCGCGAAAGGCAAGCGAAGCTTGCCGGCAGGATGCCAGAGGCCTCTCTAATGGTAGCCCCAACAGCGTCTCTGGGATCCTGCCGGCCGGCATTGCCGGCCTTTCGCTTGCAAGGCAAGCTCCTACAAGGCCCGTACCCTTAGAGAGCGGCCCTTGATCTTGCCTTTATTGAGGCGCTGGAGCGCCTGGTCGGCGATGGAACGCTCCACCGCCACATACGCCTGATTATCGAACAGGGTGATCTTTCCCACCTGCGCGCCGGGAATGCCGGCGTCGCCGGTCAGGGCGCCGAGAATGTCCCCAGGACGCAGCTTCTGCTTGCGGCCCGCGCCGATGCACAGGGTCGCCATGGGCGCCTGCAACGGGCCGCGGTCCACATGGGGGCGCACCTCGTCCAGCGGCAGCCACTGAATCGCGCCTTTTTGCTGATCCTCGATGGCCAGGGCGCGGCGCATCTCCTTGGGCGCCACCAGGCTCACCGCCAGGCCCTTCTCACCGGCCCGCCCGGTACGGCCGATGCGGTGGATGTGGGTTTCCGGGTCACGGCCCAGCTCCACATTGATCACCAGATCCAGCGAGGCGATGTCCAGCCCGCGGGCGGCCACGTCCGTGGCCACCAGCACCGACAGGCTGCGGTTGGCGAACATGCCCAGCACCTGATCCCGGTCGCGCTGGTCCAGGTCGCCGTTCAGCGCCATCGCCGAGACACCTTTGGCGGCAAGATGGTCCGCCACCTCCTGGCACTGCTGCTTGGTGAAGCAGAACGCCACGCAGGACGTGGGGCGCAGGCTGTAGAGCAGCCGTGTCACCGCCTCCAGCCGGGTCTCCGGCGTCACCTCGTAGAAGCGCTGCTCGATCTGCCGGTCGTCGTGCTGGGTGGCCACCTCGATCCGCGCCGGGTCGCGCAGGAAACGCCCCGCCAACGCCTCGATGCCGGCCGGGTAGGTGGCCGAGAACAGCAGCGTCTGCCGGCGCGCCGGCGTCCGGCCGATGATCTCCGCGATGCTGTCCACGAAGCCCATATCGAGCATCCGGTCCGCCTCGTCCAGCACCAGCGTGTTCAGCCCGTCCAGCGACAGCGTGCCCTTGCTCAAATGCTTCTGCACCCGCCCCGGCGTGCCCACGATCACCTGGGCGCCGTGCTCCAGCGACCCGATCTGCGGCCCCATCGGCACCCCGCCGCACAGCGTCAGCACTTTCACGTTGTCCGACCCCCGCGCCAGCCGGCGCAGGTCCTTGGCCACCTGATCCGCCAGCTCGCGGGTAGGGCAGAGCACCAGGGCCTGGCAGCCGAAAAAGCGCGGGTTCAGCGGGTGCAGCAAGCCCAGCCCGAAGGCCGCCGTCTTGCCGGACCCGGTCTTGGCCTGGGCGATCACATCCCGCCCCTGCAGGATCAACGGCAGGCTCTGCGCCTGGACCGGCGTCATCTCGGCAAACCCCAGCGACGCCAGCGTCGCCAGGGTCGGCGCGGAAAGGGGGAGGGAAGCGAAGTCGGTATCGGTCACGGGAGGGCCTGCTGTGGGGAAAAGCGCGCAGTGTAGCATTTGTCAGATTGCGCCGGCAGCGAGGTCTCCCAGTAGTACACCTCTCAAAATGACAATAAACCGCGACGATGGCGATAATCAAAAATCAGATTTTTCAGGTGCTAAGTTATTGAATAAAAAAGGAAAGAACTGCTCAGTGTAGGAAAAAGCGTACATAGCTGTAAGCCAATGCCGTTGCGCGAGGATAGAGCATCATTGTAAAAAGTCGAAAAATTTAAATCTGGGTAGATCGGTATAATGAGGTGGGTTGCTATGAAAATAATAGTGTTGGGAATAGTTTTATTGAATATGGCTTTGAATCCAGCCTACGCGGCGCCGGAGTGGGCATTCCAGAAAGTGTCCGTTAAAGATATTTTGGTTTATTACCAAGATGGAAATAACGTGGTGACGGTCCAGTTTGATGCTCCGGTTTTAGAAGATACTGGATGCGCTCCTACGGATACGCATCACATTGTATCTTACTGGAATAACACGGTGCTTAAAGGAACTATTCGAACCTGGGTATCCGTATTGCTATCAGCGCAAGCTCAGGGTTTGCCCGTCGATCTTTGGGTGGACATGAACAATTGCAGTACGGGAAATCAGTGGGATACGTTCGGTACGCCAGCCGGTCTCGGGCTCCGTTTGTTTGGCGTTCGAATCGCTAAAGAATAAATAAATTAAATAATGCTGGGGTAAAGACATGATGATAAAATTAGTTTTTTCTCTATCTTTATTTTTTTTATGTTCGGGCGCTGTAGCCGCTAAAGAATGGTTTTCAAATTTGCAGGTCGAACAGGTCTTGGTATATACCGACCACGGATACAATATCGTGACAGCGAAGTTTAGTAACGACCATATGCTGGAGACCAATTGCACGCCTACAGATACACACAATATCGTCAGTTACTGGACTAAAAATGGAATTAGCACCACGCTTCAAAGCTGGATATCTGTGCTTTTATCAGCCCAGGCTCAGCAGCTCCCGGTGGACATTTTGGTCGACGTTTCTAACTGTAATAACTCAGCTAGCTGGACCGCTTTTGATAACCCGCTAGGTCTGGGAGCCGCATTCTACGGAGTGAAAGCATCGCGTTAGATAATATAACAAGCTGGCGCATGTCCGAATTAGCTCGGCGATGAGCCAAGAAATAATTGGGTGGGTTTAGGGATGATGCATAGTTGGTTTTATCGGCTATTTGCCGCGATTTTTTTGGTCTTTGCCTCGGCCCATGTGGGCGCTGTGACCAAACTGTATGAGCAGAACTACGAAGTCTACTATCAAGATATCTCTAGCGTGGAATATGGGCTGGATGGATATCCGGATATTCTGCTTAAGGTCGTTCCGAACTATGTGCCTCTCGGAACGGGAGTCGTCTTCCCTATTCCCTTAAACAGTGGTTATCAAACCTTATTATTTTGTGGAACGTCTTCAGGCGATTTCGTCCCTTGTACTCTAGCGTCGAATGCTGAGCTTCCGGACGAGGTTACGGGCGATTACGACTTTTTAATAGGTGATTTCGACGGCGATCATGCTCTCGATATTGTGCTCCATTCGAAAAACGCCTCCCGGAACACTATTTATCTGAATAACAATAAGGATGGTACTTTTAGCTTAAAAGACCAGTTCACCGAAATTGATGGCCATTTGGTGTCTGGAAACCCTGATATAGACGTCACGGACAACATTGGCGCCAAAGGAGCTGAGATAACTATAGATGGTGAGCGCTACGCAGAGGCACATGGCGGTCAGTTTGAAGAAGCACGCCGAATAAACCTTGCGTACTCGTTAGTGGGCGCCTCTCAGTCCAGCTTCTCAGTGAGCAAAGGCCAAGCGAATTTTTCTATTCCAATTCAAGTCGCCAGTGGTGGAGCCGGTGTAACACCGAACGTGTCACTGAATTACTCCAGTAACGGCGATTACGGTCAGGCTGGCATGGGCTTCCAGATATCCGGGCTTCCACGAGTTAAACGCTGTGGACGTAACAATCTTCAAGATGGCTATGTTCAGGTAGCAGATGGCTCAAACCAGGATCTGGCTTGCCTGAACGGTGGCAGACTGATCCTGGTGAGTGGAACCTACTGGCAGAGTGGTTCAGAGTATCGCCTGGAGCAAGAAGACAGTTCCCGAGTTGTGTTTGAGAACGGCGGCTTCACTCAATATAAGAAAGATGGTGACATTTATCGTTACGGCCAATCCGAGGCCTCACGGGTGCGTGGTATCCGAGCCAATAGCGCTGTGGCTGTATGGGCTTTGGAGAGCGTTTCCGACCGCCTTGGATACGGTTATCGAATTTCATATCTTCCAGATCGGGCCGCTATATTCCCTGAAACGATCGAATATACAGTCCAGGCTGGCTCTGCGCAGGCCGGCTATGCCCAGGTAGAGTTTCACTATGAAACAGATCCCTACCAAAAGAAGACGCCAATTTTCGGCAAGCAGTTTGATTTGGGGCTTCGTCTAAAGAGCATCCAAAGTCGTGTGGGTGATGCGTCTCTTCGTGAATATTACTTTTTCTATGAGACAAATGAAGTCACTCGTCGTTCATTAATGACCAGTTTTGCAGAGTGTAACTCCGAAAGTGAGTGCTTTCAGCCAACTACGCTTGACTGGCAAGAAGGTGCGCCGGTTAGTTATGCTAACGCTGAATATATTCGGTTCCCAGGTAATCCTTCCTCACCGTATGTATTCGAAGAAGGCCTGGCTTCGAGCGGCTTCAACCGGTGGGTAGATATAAACAGAGATAAAAAAGACGATTACTGCCGCGTATCGCCTCTAAGCGGGGGCAATGCGGGTACCGAGATAATCTGCTATATAAACGACGGCTCTGGTAGCTTCGGAAGCCCGATTCTTATCGACGCTGGTCTTAATGGTACCTATATCGACAGCAGTGACAGCGGCAACTATTTCGTTAATTGGAATGTTGATCCGGCCTGGAGAGATATCAATAACGACGGTTACGTCGACTTCTGTTACTCTATACCCCTTGGTGATAAGGACTGGGATGGTTCGGACCGTTTAAAATGTCACCTTAACAGCGGTGGTTCCTCTATCGATTTCAATGAAGTTGTTACCTTTGTGATTGACCGGCCAGTGGGGATAATGCAAGTCGCCGGTCGCACCTGGGTCGATTTCAATGCGGATGGCCATCTTGATTACTGCTTTTCATACGTACGAGTGGACGAAAACAAGTACGTAACATGCGCCATAAAGCAAGGTAACCAGTTTCAGTTCGAAGATCGGGCCATGGTTCGGCGCGTTGAAGGTCTGGGTGGCTATTGGGTCGATGTTACGGCGGATGGTTTGCCCGATCACTGCCGGACGAAAGATAACAAAATTACCTGTGATATTAACCAAAAGGGTGAAGACCTTCTTGGCGGACGTTGGTCTAAGAGCGGCAGTAACTATACGAGCACGGAAGGTTCGAATTATATCTATTACGGTGCTACGACCAAGTACTTTAGCGCCCGCTTTACGGACTTTACTGGCAATGGCTATTCTGATTTCTGCCGAATTTACGTAGCCAGTCAAGGCGGTTATGACGGCTACCGGGCTGCCTGCCTGGAATCAACAGGCGAGGGCTGGGGCGTCGAGACGGTGTCGCCGTTCATGCAGGTTGATCATCACCCTGGGTCGGGTTTCGACTACGAAGCTATGGCGGAAGCGACGCAGTTCATGGATGTCAATGCGGACGGTCTCATGGACTGGTGTGCGGAAGTGAATTCGGAGCTCAAGTGCATGTTGTCCACGTCTGATGGCTTCGGTGATTCAGTCGCCACCTACACGCTACCGGATCTGGGCGGCACATCCGGACTCCGTGGTCTGAGAGAGATCAATAGGGGCTGGGCGGATACCAACGGCGATGGTAAAGCGAGCTATTGCGCACTTTACTGGAAATCACATGTCCCGCTGAACCGCGGTATGGCCTGTTTTGATTCCGGCTCAGTAGAGAATCATGACTATCTCATCGGCGTGACTAACGGTTTAGGCCTTGCCTACGAGGTCGAGTACAAGGATATCGCCGACCCGTCGGTCTATTCGTACAATGCGGACACCGGCCCCCATGGCGAAATCTACGTTACCTCTGGGATGAACGTGGTCTCCCGTCTGCTCGTATCAAATGGTATCGGCGGCTTTAATGAAGAAACCTATTTTTATGAGGATTATGGCTATCTTGAGGGCGAGGTCGGTGGCCTTGGTTTTCGCTATATCGAGACAACCTCTGAGGATGGCAAAAGAATCAATGAAGCCTGGTATTTGCATGAACCCTACCTGCATCAAACCGGCCACCTAGAACGGAGCCAAACTAGTTATCTGACAGATAGCGGCTCGTTACAGGTTGTTTCGGAACAAGAGAATACTTGGGAAACGGTTCTATATAGTGGATCAGGCTTTAACGTGGTCGGCTACGATGTCTCTATCTGGAACGGAGACGCCGCTACATCGCTTCGTTATCGTGTTCAACAGGTTGAGAGCGAGTCCACCAGCTATGACCTGAATGGCGCGTTCAAGCAATCGGCGGTATCCACTAACGACTATGATGATTTTGGTAACCTGACCGGGGTAACTACTACGACCTCTGGGCCTCAGCAAACTTTCACCAAGACGGTAACCAGCCAGTTCGACGATTATCTGGACGATTGGATTCTGGGCCGAATCGCACGATCCACGGTCACTCAGACGGGGAGCTATAACGGGGTTGCCGTACCCTCCATAACCAAAACCTCCGAATGGGAGTATTACTCAGCCTCCCAGTCTCAGTTTGGCGGCATGGTAAAGAAAGAGATCATTGAGCCGGACCAGCCCGACCTGCGTAAAGAAAAGAGTTATACCTATAATGCCTTCGGTTTGAAGGAATCCGTGACCACCTCGGTGCCAGGAAGCGCCCCGCGCACCGTTCAGTTTGGCTACGACCCTAGAGGTCGTTTCCAGACCAGTATGACTAACGACCTTGGTCATCAGGTGACCTATACCTACGACGAGGTAACCGGGGCCAAGCTGACCCAACAGGATCCGAATGGGCTTGTTTCTTCCTGGGAATACGATTCCGTGGGCAGAGTCGTGCGTGAGCAGTCACCGGGCGGTCAAGCTACCGAGGTACGACTTGCAAGTTGTGTGTCCGGTTGTCCTGCGCATGCCGCGTACTACTCCGAAACCTGGGCGGCGTCGGCTAGCGGGGCGGTTATGTCGCCGAAGACCCGCGAGTACAAAGATAACCTGGGACGCACCGTACAAACGCGCTCCCAGGGCCTGGATGGCACCTATATTTACAACGTGGCCCAGTACGACTCCCAGGGTCGTCTACTTCGTAGCAGCCAACCTTACGAAGCCGGCGATACTGTCTATTGGGACGAGATTCTCGAGCGCGATGCCATGGGAAGGGCCACCAAAAAGCTCAATGCATCAGGTGCGTTGGTGGAAACCCAGTTTAACGGCCTCACGACCACGCAGACTACCTCCTGGACCGGCCAGCTAGGCGCAGGAAGCCAAGTTCGTGTTTCGTCCGTGACCGAGGACGTAGCGGGCAACATGCGACGGGCCACGGATAACGACGGTCGGCAGATCACATACTTCTACGATGCCACGGGGCAGCTTACGAAAGCGTTACTGCCCGGTGGCGTAGAACTGGTCAATCAGTATGACAAGCTTGGCCGCAAAGTATTGTCCAGCGACCCCAATATTGGTACCTGGCGATACGCTTACAATGGCTATGATCAGTTGGTTCTCCAAGAGAATGGTTCAGGCCGCAGAGTCTGTTTCAGTCACGATGTTCTTGGCCGCAAGATCGCTCGTACCGACGATTACCTAGCCACTTCGAATTGGGAGCAGGCCAAGTCAGGTGCCCTCAATGGCTGTCAGGGGCAGCTCGCGGACGCTAATTGGAGCTACGACGCACCAGGTAAGGGCGTTGGCCGTCTTTCTTCTGTACAGACATCCGAAGGTTACTCCCAAGAACCGTTCTATGACGGCTTGGGGCGAGTTGTTCGAACCGAGACCAGTTACGGGCAAGCCGATTACGTGAGCACCCGGCAATATGATCCGGATACCGGCAAGGTCACCCTGATGACGCCGACTCACCGCGATCAAGGCCCGAGTATCAGCGTCGAGTATCGCTATAACGCCCTAGGCTTCCTCACCGAGCTCGGTAAAGCCGGTACCTCTGACTATTACTGGCAGATTCTCTCTCAGAATGCCCGCGGTGACGTCACTCAACGCCGGTTCGCCAATGGCATGATCGAAAATCAGGCGAACTACGACGATGCGACCGGCATGATTTCTCAGATTCGTTCCAAAATGATGCTGGCGTCGGCATGGGATATCCAAGACGAAACCTACGTCTATGACGCCAACGGCACCATGTTGCAGCGCACCCAGACGAATACCGGACAAAGCCTGGATATCGAAGAGACCTTCGAGTACGACAACCTCGATCGCCTTATTCGAGCCAGCGTCGAAAACCTAGGTAATCCGGGCATGTCGTTCGACCAGACGGTCCAATATGACGTCGCCGGTAACATCACTTCCCGCAACGATGTCGGCACCTACTCTTACCAGGAAACCTGCCAGTACCAAGGAGAGACCTATACACCGGGCCCCTATGCGGTCACCCAGGTGAGTGGGGCCAGAAATGAAGAGTACTGTTACGACGCCGGTGGCAATATGCTTACGGGCGGTAACAAGACAATCTCATACACCTCATTCAATAAGCCGGTATCGATTAGCGCGCCTGATGCGCAAGTCGACTTCGTTTACGGCCCTTCCCGTGAAATCCTGCGCAAGGTAAGCACGGCATCCGACAAGACGATCAGTAAGACCTCAATCGGCTCTTACGAGACGCTGACGATCGCCGAGGCGGGCAGCACGACCGTTAAAGAACGCTGGTCTTTACCCGGTGGAGTGGTCGTATCCCTGGAGGACGACGACCTCTCAACGCTTAAGGACGAATATCTGTTCTCGGATGCCCTGGGATCCATCGTGGCCGTCGCTAACCAGTTGGGCGGCGTCACCGAGCGCTTCCAGTACGATCCCTGGGGCCGTCCACGACACGGCTTGAACTGGACCCTATTGTCCGATACCGCCTGGTTCGACCTCGAGCGTGATGAAAACACCACCGGAAAAGGCTTCACCGGCCACGAGATGCTTGACCAAGTAGGTGTGATCCACATGGGGGGCCGCATTTACGATCCGACGCTCGGTCGTTTCATGAGCGCTGATCCGGTAGTGAAAGGCTTGACGAATACCGAGAGCTATAACCGCTATAGCTACGTCCTCAATAACCCCATGAGTTATACCGACCCCTCCGGCTACTCCTGGTGGAGTGAAAACATAACCGATAAGTTCCGGGACTTCCGGGAGAAGTATAAGAAAGAGATAATCGGGGTCATGACCCTGGGCATCGAGCCTGCTTTACGCTACGGCGGCCGAGAGTTAGCCCGTTTCGCGGCCCGTAATAAATATGCGGGGGAAGTTATTGGTCTGGTAGCTACATTTGGATGCTCTTTTACAGGGGCAGCCGCGGCGGGATGCATGGCGACGGTAAAGGGCGCGGTCTCGTCGAGCATCACCTACGCTACCGGAGGCTCAGTATCGGATGCCCTTAAAGCTGGCGCAAGGTCCGGCGCGTTAGCCTATTCCAACGCTAAGGTCGCTGGCTATATAGGTGATGTAAAAGCAGCGAACGTCGCAGAGAAAGGCTTATTGCATGGTGCTAGAGGTGCCTTTTTTGCAAAAGCGGGCGGGGCAGATGTTCGATCAGGTTTTGTCGGAGGTATGACGGAGGGGATGCTCGGTGGGTATATTGAAAAGCATGCGGGTCCTGAAAACATTCAGGGTGGGACTCTCGCGGCCGCCTTTGTAGGAGGAGCTGTATCAGAAGCAACAGGAGGGAAATTTGCAAATGGGGCGGCGACCGCCGCGATGGGCTACTTATTTAATCAGATGGGCTCTTATCTTGCTAATCCCGGCCAAGCTGCTGCTGCGGCTAAAAATGCACGGGCTAAACAAGTAATAGAGACGGCGCGTAAAAAGGCTACCGAAGAAATCATTGACAAAACTACTATTGTTGGCGAAGCATCAGCCTGTGCAGGCGTCTGTGCTAAAGCAGAAGTAGGTTACAATGGTGAGCATGGTGCGATCTCCAATGCAGCGACAGGCTTCGGTTTGAAAGGGGTCCTAGGCGGCGGGTTTAATTTTAATGTCTACTCGAATGGAAGCATGGCAACTGGAGATGTGTCTACTTATAACTACGTCTCTGGGCAGTTGGGGCCGTTGGGTGTTGAAGCTAATCATAGGAGAATATATAAAGGTCGTGATGTTTATAACGTGGATGTTAAGATTATGTTTCCCGGCGGGCTTGGTGCAGACGCGGGTACAGGCTTTTCGAGGTATTGATGTGTGTCTGATTTATTAATGTTTATTTTTTTCTTTTCGATGATTTTAATTGCTGTGATTAGATGTATGTATATATTGTTTTTTTATTGGAGGAAAGGGTTTTCTGCTAGTCGTCTTATGGTTTTATGGTACAGAGCTATATTCCCCTTTTCTGGCGAAACGGCATTAAAAGGTGAGAGTGCAGATATAGTTAGAGCACTAAGAAAGTTCATTTTTAAATTTTACTGTATTTTTTTTCCTTGTTTCTTTGTGGCGTTTTTTGCTGGCTTATTATTATAAGGTCTTCACTTTGAAATGATGCTGAATGAGGTTCTGCTTCTGCTTGGTTGTGCTTGTCGGGCTGTGAGGACTTTTTTTGGGGGCTTTAATATGGGATGTTTCCAGATTGCAAAAAGAGGGCTTTCTGCGTCAGATTAAGAGAAATTAAAGAGTCTTTATTTTAGGGTAAAAAGAGCTGTTTTTGTTTTGGTCCTTCTTATGGTTGTTTCTTTTATGGCCTTGGAGCGCTAATCTGCGACGAGGGTTCGGTATGGATAGAGGGGTTCCACGATGGCATCAGTTCGGCGGTACAGATAAAGTGCAAAGCATCATCTTATAATGTAAATGGTGGTGCACTTGGTTGCATCTAGAATTGGATTGACGGTTCAGCCACGTCGTCGTGTGTGAATCTTAAATTACAATACAAGGAAGAGAGTTGAAAATGAAAGCAAAAATTATTTTTTTTATAATTGGTGTTTCTGTGGCGGTTAATGCTCATGCTGAGCTAGACTGGTTAATAAATGACGCAGAAATAGTCTCTGTTGGTACGTTTTACGATGGCTATAACCATGTTTTGCAAATAAAATTTAAAGCGTCACCTTCGGATGTAAACGCTGCCGCACTGAATTGCGCTCCGACATGGAGTGATGGAGAAACGACTGCATCTGACGTTATGACTATGGCGTGGTGGTCAGACAGCACGCCTCATGCCAGAATTCAAAGCCAGTACTCCACTGCGCTTTCCGCCCAGGCACAGAAGTTGCCGGTTGATCTTCATCTCGATACCTCTCGGTGTGCGTCTACTTCGGCTAAGCCGTATGGGAACTTTTGGACGGGGATAAGGTTTTCAGAATAGGGGCTTGATCTGTTGACGCGAGCCTCAAGCCGATACTAATTGCGGTTCATTGTTTCTGTACGCGTTTTATCAGGTTGGTACCATTTAAAGAATTTAGGTAATCGTGATGAATGCAAACCGGAAAGTGGGGCAATGGTTTGGCGGTGCACCTCCCCGAGGCGCTGATGGCGCAGCTCGGCCTTGGCGTGGGCAGCACGCTGACCCTTGAGGTCCGCGACGGCGCGCTGGTGATGCGCCCCGGTCGACCCTCGCTGAAGGACATGCTGGCCACCTGTGCCCTTAAAAAAATTGCCCGGGCCGATGAAGACCGGCACTGGCTTGGCAGCGTCGCGGCTGGCAACGAGGAAGTCTGATTGTGATTCGCAGGGCAACGATGATTCAGAGCCCGTCGGTGCCGTTGGCCTCCGCCTCGCGGCTAAGGGCCTCCAAGGCGTCATTCAGCCGTTGATTGGGCCGGCTGAGGCGCTCAAGGAACTGGTCGAAGGCCCGTTCCTGTTCCGGCACCTGAAGATCCTCGAAACGGAGCCGGCTCTGCTGCAAGCCCCGGAATGCGGGCAATGAGTAACCAGAGATACGTGAGATTTTCGCCATGGCAGCCCCCTGAAACAGGCATTGTCAGGGTCATAGTGGCACAACGGACCTGATTCCCCCAGCTGCCCACCTCGCCAACCCCGTGTAACGACACGTAAAACGCCCCCTCCGTGGATGAATTCACCCTCTCTTCCCGCTAGACTAGCGCGTTTGAACCGTCCGCCGGCGACCCGCCGGGTCGCGGGCGCTTTGGGTTAGGAGCGGCCTGGGCCGCCATGCGAGCACTATGAGACTGAAAACAATCAAGCTGGCCGGGTTCAAGTCCTTCGTGGACCCGACGCCGGCCTCGTTCCCGGAAAATCTGACCGCCGTGGTGGGCCCAAACGGGTGCGGCA
>Ga0310345_10004266_pt1 | contig 13065 bp, 10 predicted proteins | sample HC15DNA20500_MG_FD_204667 | JGI IMG/M metagenome (GOLD analysis project Ga0310345, IMG submission 204667) | Marine microbial communities from station ALOHA, North Pacific Subtropical Gyre - HC15-DNA-20-500_MG | ecosystem: Environmental > Aquatic > Marine > Oceanic | place: Pacific Ocean: North... | reverse complement strand
GCAATATCCCACAGTGCCATCTCGATGGCACTAACCGCACTGCCCCATGGTTTGAAGCTCCCCAGTCGCCGGATCTGCATCATCACCCGCTCAACATTTGTCGGATCTTGACCCAGAATATAATCCTTATAAAAGATCACATGAGGTTTCAGATAATGCTTGAAAGACTCGACCTGTCCAAATCCATCAATGCCATCGTCCGTTACAATCCGCACTACCGGATTGTTGCCAATAACCGCACATTTCAAATCTGTAATTTTCATTTATCTGCCCTCAACTAGCCAAGCAACCTTGGCATAGATTGTTAAATTACTCTGTCCTTTGATCTGACTTTAACCTTATTTTGATCTGCTCACTCCACCTCATTTGGTGGTCAACTGCGTCAGTCCTATACAAAACAGCTACCTCCAGACTTTGTTAATCCTTAGTGCATAGATCTAACAACAGGTCTATATCTTGCATGCATGCCCAAACATCAGTTCCATCTACCAAAAGGGCATATTTTTCTAAGTCATCTCCTAAACCTTCCACGGCCTCCTTCACCTGACTTAATTCCAACAAAGCTTGCTTCATCTCTATCTGGCCAGCAAAAACTCCAGTTGGGAAAAATACCCCCCACAATAAACGGAAATTTACCACCGCTGCTAATATCATATCTACTGCCAATCGATCGACACCTCACTTTGGTTGAAGGTGACACCTCTCGCCCTCAAATAGGCAATACAGAAGGTCCGTCTATTGGATTCGCCCGTTTCACTTTCCCAACTGATATGCATCAGATCTCTCCTGACCTGACTGACAGCAGACATCTCAAAGTCCACTGCCAAAAACACATCATCTGTTGTTAACAGAGTGTTGCCACTATACCAGTCCTCATGTATGCTCACCACTTCTCTCCCAATCTCGGACAATGGCTCGGGCACGGCAGCACTTAGTTGTTGCATCTCTTCCGCTGTATACCTTTCCAAATAACCGTCGCGGTAAGCGGCACAAGGCCAGATCATTGAACCAACCGGAACATTCTGTAAACAAGGATGCTTCTGACACATCTGGTCTCGAAAAGGAGCGAACCAATCAATGGGAACCGAGTGAAGGCGTGACGCTAACTCTGCTATCCGTTTCATACACCTTAGTACTAAATTCTGGCTTCTGACCCACGAACGGCTCGATAACCCAGTTATCAGTGCCAGCTATTATGGCTGGAGTAGCACCTACCTGAGAGAAAACATTGGATGTCGCCGCCATGCATCGAATCTTGAGGCTTGTGGAGAAATCATCAGTCAGGGCATTATTTTCACTACTAGAGCCTGTTTCCGGGTTATTCCGACAAGCATCAATTACCGTCAATAAGTGCTGTGCTTTAACCGAAGATAAAATCTTGATGACTCGATCCAATGGGACCGCACTCATTTCTAAAGTGTCTTGGGTAGCTATATCGCTGTTAGCCGCCAACAGGAAGGAATTGCCATCATTTTCTTCATAGCAAAAAAGCCCTGGGAACAGGTACCATTGAAGTCGAAGATAGCAATCTGTGAACCAACGGTTGTGGCTTTCTTGACCGAAGGTCATAAATGCCGAGCTATTTCGGTCAACTGCTGTCTGTCAAAGACAGCCGAGTTACGGATACCTTCTATGTCGATGGCGATGGGCGCTTGTGCGTATTGGGGATTAAATGCGATCACATCGGTTTTGCCATCACAAGTGACCTCAACCACATCCAGCTCCCGTTTGGATACATGTGGTCTTTCTTCCCCCTGTTGTGAAGGGACGATAACCGCCAAAAAACGGGCCTCGGTACGCGGACGCGGAGTTGTCGTCACCCACAGGTTGTTGTGCACACGAGGAAGCCCATCCCATATTTCTGCTAGCCCAGGAGTTGATCGTACCTGCACTTGAACCGTTTCAAACAGTTTTTGGCCAGTGATGGGATTGTGATACCAGTCCTGTCCCTGCTGGTTCTCAATAGTCAATGGGCCGGTTTTTCCCAAATGGTAGATACAAACCCGCACGTTTTCGATGGCATAATCGAAGCAATGGCGACCGATCTGAACAGGCACTTCAGCTTGCACATGGTAAACAGGAAAACAGCGCTGGCTGTGCTTGCGGTAATAATGCTAGGTCGTCATAAACTACAAAGTGCCGATCGCGCACGAACATAAAGTGGCGCAGATAGTGTTGCAGATGCGGATGCTGAAGATAGGCGTTGCGCAGGTCGCTGCATAAGTGGACGAAATCCGGCCCATTGGTATCGGTGTGTCGCTTCTCCTTCCAGGTCAGGATCCGACCGGCGTTGGGAAAGTCCGGATTACCTTCGTTTTCGGACTGGCCTTGACCGTTGATCAACACCAGGTTATGAGATTGGCTGGATCGGGCCACCACGTCCCTATTGCTACGACTGCTACCTCCGGTGGCAATCGTCTGGCTATAAGCAAATAACTCAAAACCACCGTTGCTCTGGTGGCTGCGGTTATATCCTCCCCGGGGCCGGCAATTGGTGACAAATCCCACTCCTTGTCGAAATGATTCCAGTCTGTCCGGTGGTTTGGAATAGCCCATCGCCCACCCGGCGACTGGAAATATTTGTGTCCTGTCAGGTGCTGTCTCTACTTGGGGTGAAGGGAAAAAATACTTCAGGGCATATTCCGTCCATGGTCGCGGGTAGTCAGTGATCTCCTCGATTTCAGGTTGACCTAGCGCCATCGAACTCACTTTGCCTGAGGCCAACGCATCTTGCCATGACCGACGGGCTTGAAGCAACCGTCTATCCCCAGTGAAATAAGCCAATTTTCTCAGGTAGGCCAGTTGCCCCAGTTCTGGATAACGATACTGGTACCCAGCATCACCCCAAGCCGGGCGTAGCACACCAACCGGTATCTGGTATAAAAAGAATTGACCCAATCGGTGAAAGAAGGGATTGCGTTCCAGATACAGATCCGGAATGGTCATGCCAGCATAAATGGAGACAGCAACCAGGCTACCGAACCTCCACGGACTGTAGGAAGCGCTCTCATTCCACCCTTCGTCTTGGGCAAATCCGCTACCCACACCGACCAGATAATTCAAAGCCAGATTCATAAACTGGCTGGCGGATGGGCAATGTTCGACCACAGCCAGCGCGCCGGTCAAGGTCCAGGTAATGTTCTCCCATGCATGGGAGGTACCCGAAACGGCAATCCCTTTGGGATTAATCTTCCCATCTTTCAACCATGAAAAATGATTCAGGGTATGGCTAATGCGCCACTCCAAAGAGTTCTGTATTGTTTCCCGTTCCTCATCTGATAGGTGGTGATACAACCAGTCAAAGGCAACTCCCAGATGCTCGGTAATCTTGGTGCTAAACTTGTGGGCTGAACCAATACCTTCAGGCGAAGCGTACCCACCGGGGGGATAGCCAGCCAGTTGACGCAGACGATCGGTTACTGCCAAGAACTTTCCGTCTTGTGTCAATATGTAAGCAAATGCCATATTGTGCAAACGTTGGGACCACCTGGAGAAGGAGAAATAAGCAGACCGATCGTTATCATTGGCGGGGAAATTAATGAACCAGTCGGACTGCAGATCTGCTTTGGCCAAAGCCACCGCCTGTTGTGCAATACGGTTTGACTCGGGGTCGTTCGCTCTTAAAGCCAGTAAATCAGATCGATTTTCAGGTGTGAAAATGATTCGTGGATGACGGCTCAGTCGCACGTCCAGTTGTTCTTTTTGCCACCCGCTCCGATCCCAGGCCACAGCATCCGGAGTCAGCTCAAACGAGCGAATTTGGGACTTGGAGGTTTGCCTCTGTCCGGAGTAGTAAATAATCTGCCAAAACCAGTGACCGGCGTGTGGCAAAGAGGGCAAAGCGTTGTAGAAGTTATAACTGATGTTATCCACCGCTATGATGGGTCGATCAAGGGCGGGAGTGGCACCTACTCGTAAGGAGAAACGAGAATGGGGAGAGAGCTTGCCCGCTGGTATCACTTGCGGTGAAAAGGGCCAGCAAAAGCGGGGAGGGTTCAGTTGGCAGACCTGTCCATCAGCAGGACGAAAGCCCAAGTAACGGGGATAGACCCACCGTTCATCAGCAGGTAGACTATCGATAGAGCCGACATCAACCGGCATATCTATCCTCAATCAAACTGGTATTTACTCTAATGACAAGCTTTGCCTTTACCCTGTACAATATTCTCTCTCTTCCAGGTATCCACCGCACGACAAATTGGATCGTCCTGGCCCAGATCTGATGCAGTTGGTCTTGGGTAAACCAATCGAAACGGCTGTTGAATTGAAAGCCCTCACAGGCGTCGAGATTGATGACAAACAGGAAGGTATTGGCCGCTTCAATACCACGATAAATCTCGGCTAACCAATCGGCGGTGGAAGGGATATCCTGCCAGTCGGCCTAGGCTTCACGATCACGGGCGGTTAGTTGATCGCACAGGTGACGGACAAAGTCAATATCGCGGCGAGAATAGGAGATGAAGACGTCTGACATGAGGTAGAAGCCGAGAGGTCAATCGGGTTGTTATAGAATAATTCAGCATTGAGATCAAAAAGATAGTTGAGAAATCCAGTCAGGAGAAAGCCGCACATAAAGTCGGGTTGGGCTCTTTTCAGTTCATCATTCTCGGGATCTGTATTAGTCCGCTAGTATCTCCATTTATGTCTAGTTTATACTTTTTTCTTTATCTTTTTCTTTTTGATCAGCCTACAAACAATCAGGATCAAATTTGATCTCTTGATTTCAAGCTCTTCCTGGCCCAAAAGTTTCTAAATCTTTTGCTCACCTGGCTTTTTTCATAGTTGGAATTTCATGTTTATTCTTTTTATTCCTTTTGTGCTCCGCCTACTAATGCCATATCTATAATGTAGATTATCAGGTACTATATTGAAGACGTGGGTGCTAATTGATTGTATTTAGTCCTATTTCAATTGGAAGGCTTGTGTTATTTATTCATCCACAGAACTGAGTATCATACAAGAAAACTTATAAAGAAACTGGTTTATGCAAAATTCCAAATTAGTATAGCAGGTTTTCGACACCGGCTATTGTGTGCTCGGTAGTGTAATCAGGAGATCAATAGTATAACAGCCTAAAAAAGATAAGGGGTAGAAAAATGAAATCGGTTCCAGACAGGCACAATATATCCGACAAAGTATTTCAGTTATTAGAGCTACTATTACCTGGACCAAGGAGCCTATGGACAGGAATAGCTAAGAATAATCGTCCATTTATAACTGGGCTCTTTTGGATATTCAGCACCGGGGCAGCCTGGCCTGATTTAGCTGAAAGGTATGGGGGATGAAGCCATACGCCCCGTCGATTTATTAGGTGGAGAAAAGAGTGGTTAATGATAGAGACCAGTCAGATCAAAGTTGACCCACATGCGGCTGCTACGATAAAAGGGAATCAGAAGATGAGTTGGACCAAACACAAAATTACGTTTGGCCGTGGCTCAGAATGGTCGGCCGATCAGAGCGATTACTACGGCAGACTTCACTAATTGACCTCCATATTTTCTAGGTTGTCATACACTTCCCTGAACTGAACAAGTCTTTTTCGCTCAGCTACCCTACATACCTATGCACTATATCGGTCTCAAATTGCAAACAATTATGAAGGGATTTTAAATGGGAGGTACTACTGTATATCCCAATTTATTAGTCCGAAATATGGACTCCTCGCGGCCCCGGTCAGGATTCAACTCCCACATCTATCATCTATGCACTATTAGGAAAAAGAACTGATATCGCAGGTGAAAGCGTGTCTCCAAGCATCTACTTCATATTAACTTCAAACTGAAGATTGTACTAGAACCAGAAAAATGGTGATTCTGAAGTAGCCGGGAGCATTTCACACCGGTCTAAATAATCGAGCTTTACTTGTCACTGTTGATAAACACTGGATATTGCTAAGTGTTTTAATAGTGATGTTGATGTGGGGAACTTTGAGCTTTTGGCAACCAGTCCGTAAAATTAGACTGAAATTTACTTTCTGCCTTATTATCTTCCTTCGACAACTTTTCTCAAGTCGTCACCATCGCTTTTCCACCAGTCCTTAAAGGATGAAAATATCGGTACCGATACAAAAATGTTTGCCCCCCAAATCAAGATAGTACTTGGCCTGATCGACACTACTGATCTCGGCTTGGAAGGGAACACTCATGACAATAACGGTTTCAAAAACACGGCGTTCTGTTGCTTTCACCTCTTCGGCTCCTCTTTGACCCACTTTACTGATGCTCATGGAATAGTCGACAGATCCCCATTGGAGCATATCTACATCTTCAATTGACAGAATTTTTGCCAGTATTCTCAACGGTCCCTGCTTTCTCGATTATGATGACGATGACAATGTTGCGTAGTGCATGAATACGCCAGCCGCAGCACCGTAGCCCATGTATGTGAATCCTCAACCGATCGACAATCGGCAAGCAATGCACTTTGGAAACCGGAGCCGACAACACGTTCGGCGATAAATCCGCACGGTTCTTGATCCACCTTCAATCATACTCGACCTGTTGTAGAGTTCCGCAGCACGGCAGAAGTTGTTTAAATCGTGCTGACCAAAGTGGTAGTATTCAGCTACAAACTCGACATAGCCGTAGACGCTTGTATGGCCGATAATTTCCATGATGGAAGGCCCGGTAGAATATGGGTGTCAATGCTAGGTTGGTCTGCTTTCAGCAGTTCTCTAGGTCGATCAGGGCGCATCTGTTATTTTCCCTCTAGCTCAGTTTCAAATCAATTGGTTGGCGGGTGCAAACTGCGTTGTTGATAAATGTATGCGATCCTATTTTCTATAACGAGTATCTATCAATCTGCAAAGGAGTAAAGTGTAAAGGGTATCATTCAGAGGCAACGAGTCACGATTGAGCAGTTAATCAATCTGTACTTGGGTTGATTTTGGTAGAGTTAAAATATACAATCAAGCTGAGTTGATGTTTCTCTTTCAATAATCACAATAGATCTCATAATTTCAGTCTCTCGAAGTGGTGACCATGCAAACTGACCGTCTTGTTTTAGAACAGGTTCAAAAATACTTTTATCGAAAAAAAATACAACAACGCTCCTTTCCCCAAAGTTTATTCCCGTTTCTGCAGACTGAAAAAGAAACGATTAAAGCCGTAGATGATATTTCGTTTGAAGTCCAGCTAGGCCAGATCTACGGTGTTCTGGGAGCCAATGGTTCTGGAAAATCGACTTTGATCCGACTGATTTCGACACTCCTCTTACCCGACAGTGGTCAGATCACTATTTTTGGATACGACGTGGTTAAAAATAGCTATCAAGTTCGTAAAATGATGAATCGAGTTTCCGTGGATGCGGCTTTTTTTAAGCGGCTGTCAGCATTGGAAAACCTGATCTATACAGCGAGACTTTACGGCATTCCAGTCAAAACGGCTACCACTAAGGCTACTGAAATATTGGAAAGGCTCGGTTTCAAGGCTGATCGGATGGACGGTGGAATGGAAGATCTTTCCCGCGGTATGCAACAGAAGGTTGCCATCGCTCGTGCCTTCCTGACCGCCCCCATTTTACTTCTACTCGATGAACCAACAACCGGCCTAGACCCAAAATCGAAACGAGATGTCCAGGCTTTTATCAACGAAATAAGCAAGGAACACGAGACGGCAATTATCTTGACTACACACGACATGGCGGAGGCTGAAACCCTTTGCGATGAAATCGCCATTATCGATCAAGGGAAGTTTATTGCCCAGGGCACGGCGCGTCAACTCAAATCTCAGATCAACAAACCTGAATCTACTTTAGAAGAGGTATTTATCGAGTTGACTGGCAAGGATCTGCAAGAGGAATAATCGATGCTGAACATTATTCGAACCACCGTTCGAGAGGCCATCGTCTCCTATGCTTTTATCGAACGCAACTTCAATTTGTTGAAGCGATACTTGAATTGGGAGATTCTGTTTTTCACCTACTCAATTGTTAATGCTCTAACCATCGGTCTGATTATGGTTGGCCGGGGCGATGCTAAAGACGTACTTTACCTGGTGATCGGAGCATTGGTTTGGGGCTTTCTATCGATTATGATGCGCGAGGTTAGTGATGCCATCACCTGGGAACGGTGGGAAGGCACAATCGAGTATACCTTCATGGCACCGATTCATCGGATTACCCACTTGATTGGGTCGTGCCTGTTTGCCATTATTTACGGTATTATTCGGACAGGCATTGTGCTGGCGATAATACCGCTGTTTTTCGGTAGCCATATAGACTTGAGCGATGCCAATTGGGTTGCCATGTCAGTTATCATCGCTGTTTCCAGCCTATCATTTATCGGCATTGGGTTGATGGCAGCGATTTTTCCGCTATTGTCACCAGAGAAAGGTCAAGCGGCGACCGGTATTTTGCAAGCCCTGTTATTGCTGGTATCTGGCGTTTATTACGAGATCGACGTCTTGCCCAACTGGTTGCAACCACTTTCTAAAATCTCACCGGCTACCTATACGCTACGATCTATCCGGGCGGCAATGCTGGAGAATGCATCCGTCGCAGATCAACTACCGAACCTGTTTTTACTACTCAGTATCGGTATTATCACCATTCCGCTTGGATTCTACATTTTTTATTTAGGGGAAAAATATGCCAAGCGGGTTGGCCGACTCAAGCGGAGTGGATAAAGAGAAAAGATATACGAAAGCCTTCTCCTCCAAATACGATAGATCTAACAGCAGTTGACTTAACTTTACAACAGGTTGTATACTCTGTCCTCAAATACAAACGTGATTCGTGATTCAAAAGTAAACTTGGTCTCAGGCAAACAATTAAGCTAAAAGGAAAGAAAATAGTGGTAGAAGAACAGATTGTTGAGGAATTGACCGAGGTCCTTCACCAGGCACAGAAGCGCCAGGAAGAGCAAGTAAGCAAAGAGTACGAAGCTGAGATTGCTGCGGCTGAGGCGGAACACCAAAAGTCTTTACATCAGATAGACGAAACTCTCACCGAGCAAATCGAAACTCTGATAGCCAACCACGATGCTGAACTTAACGATAATGTCAGCGATTTTAAGCAACTGCTCGAGGAGTTACAGGGTGCAGCCTACGATTGGAGCGATGAATTTTGGCACACATATACCCCGAGACAGGAAGGAGACCCACCAGCGTGTCATCGCATTGGAACGTTACGTATTGACGGCCACCTCAACCAATTGGAGACGTTGGCATTGCTTCCCATCATCAATGGGCAAAATGTGATCTTCAAAGCGAGCGGGGCTGCCAAAGATCAGGCTCTTCAGGCCTTTCAAAGCCTGATTCTGCGGCTGGTTGCAGCTAGCCCCATAGGCAAGATATTGTTGGTAGCGATTGATCCTCAAGGGCAGGGTGACAATATCGTTGGCCTGGTTGACATCAAACAAAAAGAGACTACGGAGATGACGGCCTACATCGAGGCTAACTTAGATAATTTACTCCAGCATTTGTCGTCAGTAGAGGAAACCTACCTGAGCTATGCTTGCCCGACATTGACCGATATCAGATCTCAGCGAGGCATCTACCCCATTCCGCACCGGATTCTCGCTATCGCTAACTTTCCACACGGTTTCTCTACAGCTGCCATCCAAAAATTAGCGGTGATTATGAAACAGGGTGCCAAGTGTGGTGTTCACACCGTCATGATGGCAGATACAGATCTCGCTACTGAGGCCGACCTGGAGGAGCTCGATAACTCTGCCAGTGTGATTTCTTACCAGCAAGACCGTTTTGTTTATCAAAACATGGAATGTGGTGAAAAAAGTCCGCAAGACTTCGATTTGGAATTAGATCGACTACCGGAGGCCAGTTTAGTACAAACGATCATCAGTACTGTGGGAAAATCAGCTATGAATCATCAAGCCGACTTGATCCCATTGAGTGACACTTCAGCGAATAGTGCTGAAGACGAATAACATGGTGCAACGAAGGTGAATTGAACTCAGCAATGAGGGGATAAAAATGAACCAAGTATTGCGAATGCAGAACCAGTTAATGCAAGGGTTCTTAGTCTCAGAAAACCGATTGAAAGAAAAGCAACAAGAGTTGAGTCAGGAGGTTGAAACTCAGGTAACAGTTGCCAAAAAAAACCTGGCGCAAAAACAGGAACAAGCGACTAGCAGAAAAGAGAATCAGATTGTTTCTATTCGCTCTAGGTCAGAGAAAACACTAACAAATTTGAAAGGCTATCGAGATTTTGCTACCAGCGTACGTCAAGGCTCTAGCCGAACTGCTGGGAACTTGCCGAAAATGGGATTGAGTCAAGATCCCTCGGGATTGCTGGCTTCAACTCGAAAAAGTTTGGCACGTCTGCAGCAAGATATCCAATCAGATGTACCTATTGACTTTGAAAGTATCTGTCAATCAGTTTCCCGACTGGTTGGCCCTGCTGTCGAGGCCAAGAAAGAGGTCGAAACCAAACATCAGGCATACTTGCAGCGTCTTGAGCAGGAGCAACGAGAAATAGCTCAAAAAAACGAAGAGGTCGCTTTGAGCATTTTATTGATGGTCGCCAGCGGTGGTTTGATCGTCTCGATGATTCTATTTGTTTGATAATCGATAAGCATACCAACCGGCATTAGTGCATTAAATCAAGGGGAGTACTACTGTCTGTCCCGATTGCATGCTTCGTGTTACCGCTTCGGTAAATTCCATATATTTGGCACCAACCTCAAACGGGGTATGACTAATCTTCTCAAGCCCCCGGACCGCGTTGGCGAACTCCTCTTCCACTCGCCACTCACCAGCCTCTGTTTCCGGGATTTGAACTTCGGTTAACACTTCAGCTCGCCGTTGCCCCGCATAGAGTTTCCCACCAGAAAAGCGGAGTGTCCCTTCCGACCCAAATAGGAAGGCTTCCGGCACGCCGGAGAGTCCGGTTACCGTTGAGATTTGCATGTGCAACTGAGCACCACAGGCCATGTTGCCAATCACGTCTATGTGTTCTGGGATCTGGACCGCCTGCCGAGTGTCGTGCTCATCGGTTCTGGTTTTAACAAAGGTTTTCCCCATTGCCAATATCCTTTTAGCGGTACCAACCCAGCGCATGACAGCTTCATACCAGATTCCCATACTCATGATATTCAATCCACTGAAATCGATGTTTTGCCGCCAATGCAGGGTTTCATCTAGATCTAGGAATTGGTTGCCAGCTCGAACTTCAACTGCTAATATATCACCCAAATACCCACCGGCGATCAGTCGTTGAATGGTACGATCAACACCTAAGGTCATCGGTGAGGGGACAATCTGTGCCACTAGGTGCGGATTTTGAGCCGAAGCCTCGCACATCCGGTGCGCCTCTTGAGCATTCATCGCCATCCTGGCTTCACACATCACGTGCTTCTCCGCCTCCAGTGCGGCCACTGTTAGCTGACAGTGCATGTAAGGCCAGGTACCGATCACAATTGCGTCAGTATCGTCTGCATTAATCAGGTCGTGCCAATTGTCGTAAATTGTGGGGATATTAAATTCAGTAGCCACCCGTTCCGAAGATTGGCGGCTACGATTGCAGACACTGACGATCTCAACCCCAGTGATGGCTTGTAAACCTGGAATATGTTTAGAAGTAGTATTTCTACCTGCTCCTACAATTCCAACCCGAATGATTTGATTACTCATGGGATATTCCTTTCGACGCAATCACCGACTCTGCTGAGCCAGATATATCTTCACCAGATTTAGAAAATGAATATTGATTTTAAGTTGTCGGTAGATGGGTAGACCTACACTCTGGTCGATGTTTCTCGACACCCACGCCTATCAGCAATGAGCGAATGTACCGTTCAATCACACGCATTTTCTGACTGCCGTTGCTAAAGATTGACCGATTTGATATAATTCGAGCATCGAAATAGGCACTGTCTCATACGGAATTTATCCACACTGACTTTAGTCAGCATAGATTCCGCTCTTGTGGGCATTTAGTGTCACGTTCACCTTTCATCTGACAATTATAGCATGAAGTCGCCCAATCTAAACGCAATTTTGCGATTTATATCACCGAAATTAAAATTTGGAGGACACAAAATTGGCTGACCAAAATTTACAGAAGGCAGAGATTGGCCTAATCGGCTTAGCGGTTATGGGAGAAAACCTGGCCCTGAATATCGAAAGTAAGGGGTTTCAGATCTCTGTCTTTAACCGAACCATCTCTAAAGTGAACAATTTTATCAATGGGAAAGCGGCGGGAAAGAACCTAATTGGCACATACTCGATCGAAGAGTTTATCAACTCGCTTCAAACGCCACGTCGTATTATACTGATGGTCAAAGCCGGTGATCCTGTGGATCAGTTTATCGATCTACTGATTCCGCACCTGGATCAGGGGGACCTGATTATTGATGGTGGCAACTCAAATTTTATGGATACTCAAAGACGCACAGAATCCTTAGCAGAAAAAGGATTCCTGTTTATCGGCACCGGCGTTTCAGGCGGAGAAGAAGGGGCATTGAAAGGGCCAGCTATGATGCCAGGCGGGTCGTTGGAGGCCTATCGATGGGTTGAGCCAATCTTTACCAAAATCTCAGCTCAGGTAGATGGTACTCCCTGTTGCTCCTATATCGGCGATAATGGTGCTGGTCACTACGTCAAAATGGTTCATAATGGCATTGAATATGGCGATATGCAACTGATCTGCGAAGCCTATACCCTAATGTCGAATATACTGGGGATGAATGCTGATGAACTGCACCGGGTGTTCGATCAGTGGAATCAAGGCGAACTCGGTTCTTACCTGATCGAGATTACGGCGGACATTTTCACCCAAAAAGACGCAAACGGTACGCCGTTGGTGGATACTATTTTGGATCAGGCCGGGCAAAAGGGAACCGGGAAGTGGACCGGGATTTCTTCCTTAGATCTGGGGATTTCAGTGCCGACCATCGTCGAAGCGGTCTTCGCCCGTTGTATCTCGGCGGTTAAATCAGAACGGTTGGAAGCGTCCAGAATCCTGAAGGGACCATCACAAATATTTGAAGGTGATAAAGCAGAATTTATCGAGGCGATTCGTGAAGCCCTTTACGCTGCTAAGATCTGCTCCTACGCCCAAGGTTTTGCCCTGATGCGTGGAGCTGCCACCGAATATAACTGGAAC
>Ga0310345_10004265_pt1 | contig 13066 bp, 12 predicted proteins | sample HC15DNA20500_MG_FD_204667 | JGI IMG/M metagenome (GOLD analysis project Ga0310345, IMG submission 204667) | Marine microbial communities from station ALOHA, North Pacific Subtropical Gyre - HC15-DNA-20-500_MG | ecosystem: Environmental > Aquatic > Marine > Oceanic | place: Pacific Ocean: North... | reverse complement strand
CAGTCGGAGTAGCTGAACCGGTCTCCCATTCCGGCTTTTTTCATGACCCAGGAGATGAAGGCCGCCGACCACGGCTCGTGCCTATCTTTGCCCGTGAGTTCCCGGTCGACCCCCTCTTGCCAATAGTCGGCCACTCGAAGATAGTAGTCCTCTTCATTCTCCCGTCCTCCACGCTTGGTGAGCTCTCCATTCACATCCACGGTCTGTTCTCCAAACAGAACCCACTCCTCCTGAGCGATCTCCAGCGCTCGCTCAAAAGGTGACTCGGCCGGAACCGGAATGGCCAGTAGGAATAGCAGCACGATGGCAAGTCGACATCTCATGGATGGACAGTTTTTGACTCTCCTCAAGGTACCTCTCGTCCGACTTAACGTTTAGTGTTGATTGAATTTAACGAACTTTTATCAGCTCCTTGATTAGGTTGATGTATCAGGAGATAACAACTATGAACATTCAATCAACTCAATTCCACAATTCCCCGTACCGACGACCTCAGGCCCGCTGCACCACGGCAGAACAGCCTGAACAAGCAGAACCTCAAGAATCCTTCAGCTTTTCTTTCAGGCAAAAAGATCGCTTTGCCACCACTCGTAAAGCTATGGGGGGCGCTGTCGCAGGGGCAGTCTACTCTTCGGTTCTCTCTCTGCTCCCTCTTTCGATTACTCCGGCCTTTGGCATCAGTAAGGAAGTGGCCGGAGTACTGTGGGGTACCACCATAGTCGCCGGTGGATTGGCTGGTGGTTTTGCTTCGGCTACTATGCCGGAAGGCCGAAACTGGTTCTGATTTACCTCACCCACTCCCGGCGAGGGAGTGGAGCACGCTTCTCAAATGATCGGACTTTGGCGGTTTGGCAAGATAAGCGTCCATGCCGGCGGTGAGGCAGGCTTGCTTGTCTTCATCGCTGGCCGCCGCCGTTGAAGCCAATACCGGAATTCTGGTGCGGTCGTCTTGTCTCTCTTTGGCCCGGAGACGGCGGGTTACTTCGTGCCCGTTCATCTCCGGCATATGGATGTCCATGATAATCACATCGAAGCTGTCGTCGGCAACGTCCAGAGCTTCCTGTCCGCATCTTGCTTGCACAACGGTGTGCCCCCAGCCCTCCAGCAGGGTGGTCAATACCTTGATATTGATCGGATTGTCTTCCACGACCAGAATGTGGAGTTGATCTGTATAGGTGTGGGAAGAGGACTGGGGCTCATCCGGTGCCTCCGGCTCGGTCCCTTCCTGCAGGGGGAGCTTGACCGTGAATTTACTACCGTTTCCCTCTTCGCTCTCCACCGAGATCGCGCCGTGCAGATTCTCCACGATCTGCTTGACTACCGCGAGTCCGATTCCGGCCCCGTCCATTTTTCTATCATCTTTATCGTCCACTTGATAAAATCGACGGAAGATCGTTTCTATCTCCCCCTCGGGAATTCCGCGCCCGGTATCGGCTACTTCAATTTCCAAGCACTCTCCGGCGACCTTAAAGCTGAGGTCCACGGAACCTTGGTCGGTAAATTGCAGAGCGTTGGCAACAAGATTGCGCACCACCTGCTCCAATCGCACCGGATCGCTCTCCAAGTATTTTGGGACGTCCGGTGAGACGGTGTCCGTGAGTTCTATACTCTTCGTCACCGCTTGCGCGCGGAGTGGGGTGAGCAGATGTTCCAGGCGAGGGCGTAGTTCAAAGCTCTTCGTCTCCACACGGAAGTCTTGCTGACCGGTTCGGGCCATATCGAGAATGGAACTCACGAGATTGAGAAGGGTGTCGGAACTGACCTCAATATGGTCGAGCTGCTCCAACATGTTCTCCTTATCGGTCATCCGGCGAAGATTCTCGGCGGCCAAACGGATACCGTTCAAGGGGGTTCGCAGCTCATGACTCATGTTGGCCAGGAACCTAGACTTAGCCTGATCGGCCAGCTGAGCCTCGTCCTGAGCTATCCGCAGCGATTCGTTCTGCTGAAGAAGCTTTTTGTTCATCGCGTTCAGCCGGCTTTCGGTTCGGGACATGCGAACCAAACTGGAGTTGATCCTGGCCTGAAATTCCTGCTTCGAGACCGGCATCCTCACGATATCGTGATACCCCTTCTCCAGCCAAAAGTAGGATGAGGCGTCCTTGGGTAAAGCCAGAAGAACGGGAAGTGGCCTGGCGAGTTTATTGGCCAGTTCCAGGAGTAGGTCTCCGTAAATCTGGGCCACTTCAAGATCCAAGAGAATCAAGGAATACCGGCTAAGCGCTTGGCTGTCTAGAAGCTTCTCCATCCGCTTGCTGTTATCAATAAGAACTGGAGAGATGTCTCGCTCCGAGAGGAAGTCACGCACCAACTCTCTATCCAGAGGGTTGCGGAACAGGACCAGGACTTTCGGGTCCTCAGGCTCTTGGGGAAAGTTACTCACAACTCCACTATCCTCGATGATTTGAGGAGAGGGTTGGAACCCCGGTAAGGATCCCTCGCAAATTTTTCAGTTTCGGTCCCACCTCCAAGCCCTTGGGACCGGCGTGAATCCTCACCCGCCTCAACTCCGGTTCGAACGGGCTCAGCCGCTTTTTTAGACACCCTACAAGCTTAATGACCTCGGCCTCGTATTCGGAGTAACGAAGGAGTATCAGGTTGTCGCACATATGACTGGCCCCGGTTTCGGTGGCTTTCAGTTCTCCTCCGGCGATCACTTCCACCTCGTTGGTTAGGAACACGGTGACCCCGGAGGAACCCAGTTCGGACAGGAGATTGTTCAGATTGTTCACCGGGCTACCGAACGGCTCCATGGCGAACTCGTAGCCCCGAATTCCGTCCAAGGCCACAATCTCGCAGCCGTCTTCTACGTAACTGCGCACATGGCCGGCTAATTCACTCGGGTAGTACTCTCTTGGGTGTACGTACTCCAGATGCACATGACCGCTTTCGACCAGTTGGCGGAGGGGGATGCCCAGGCCGTCGTTCCGCTTGAGTATACTGCTCGGCGCCTCCTCGAAGGAGAGGTAGAGGGCTTTACGTTTCTCTGCCGCCTTGCTGAGGAACTGGGCCAGCATGGTGCTCTTGCCCACCCCTGTAGGACCGGAAAAAAGCGTGGTAGTTCCTAATTCCAGGCCGCCCCCGAGTAGATTGTCCAAGCTTTCGATCTCACTCTTGAGCTGAACGTCGCTCATTTCGAAGATGTCTCGCTTCACTTCCACTCTAGGGAAAAGGTGGATTCCGTCCGGCTTGAACCGGAAGTAGTGGACCCCGGGCCGGTAGTCGGAACCTCGAAACTTTTGCACCTCTAGAGAGCGTACTTCCACCGACTTTTGCTCCGACAACTCTCTCCGGAGACGGATGATGCCGTCTACCGCTAACCCGGTGTAGATCTCTTTAGCCAGTTGAGTGGGCTCATGGGTTAGGAGAGTTGTGCAACCGATATCGGAGAGGTGCAGCACCAGAGCAAGAATCTGTTTTCGGAACTGGTACCCGTCCACCGACACGTGACGTAATTGGGTTATGGAGTCCAGGACCAAACGTTGGGGGCGGATCTCATCGATGGCTGAGTATATCTGCTTGAAGATGGGCGTGCCTTCCACCTCACTTGGAGCGAACACTTCGTAGCTGCCGATGCTCTTTGTTCCGTGTTGAGTAAGGTCCATCAAGGTTATGCCCTCCAGGTCCCAACCGAACGACTTCGCATTGTCGGCCACAGCCGAACTCGGCTCGATGAGATTCAGACAGAGGCATCGCTGGCCCTGACTACGCCCTTCCCTTAGAAATTGGAGAGACATGACCGTTTTCCCTACGCCAGGGGCTCCGAGGATGAGGTAAGTTCGCCCTTTTAGCAGGCCACCTTTCAGCACCGAGTCCAGACCGGGGATTCCAGATTGAAGCCTCTCCATTTCATCTCCTTAAATAATACTCCCCAAGTCGTAGTTTAGGAGGGTCGAAGGGATTGGCCTGCACACAGAGAGTATCCATTTTACAAGTATCCGTACGTATGCCCCCGCCGCACACATTTCGACCTCTACATAAGCTGTACAGTCTTTTATGATGCTATTATGAACTATCGAAAAGCTCTCAACAGACAAGAAGAGATCGCGCCCCAAGGTGGCAGCCGCTTCTTCATACTACCGGCGGTTTGGACTATATTGGCGTTTGCCATCCTCGCTATGGCGGCCTTCGCCTCCACCGGCTAAATCGGCCCACGAAAAACGTCCATGACCCGGAAGGACCTGGTTCGCCAGGTCCTTAATCTTGGCCGGTGATGATGGAGATCGACGGACGTCTTGGGGAAGGAGGGGGGCAGGTCTTACGCAGTTCCTTAGCCCTCTCCGCTCTCACCGGAAAGCCCTTCTCCATGACCCACATTCGAGGAAACAGAGGTAGACCGGGCTTAAGACCTCAGCACCTTGCCGCAGTCCGGCTGGCAGCCGGTCTCTGCCAGGCTGAGTTCGCCGGAGCAGAGATAGGGTCTCACGAACTGTTGTTCAGACCGGGGCCGATTCAGCCGGGAAGGCATACGGTGGATGTGGGCACCGCAGGCTCCGTAACTCTCATAACCCAAGCTGTCTTACTGCCTGCACTCCACGCACCGGGACCGGTGGAGCTGGTTATCAGAGGCGGAACGGATGTACCTCTCTCTCCACCTTACGACTATCTTCGAGAAGTTGTACTTCCTCACTTTGAGCGATTCGGTAAGGTGGAAACACACCTTGAGAAGCGGGGATTCGTACCCAAAGGGGGCGGCACTCTCGTGGTACGGGTAACACCCACCAGGCGTGGGCGCCCCTTGCGCCGCTTGGAGAATGTCGATTGGTCGGGGGTGTCGGCTCGAGTCGTTATTGGGGCCGCTCCCCAAGGGGAAGCCCTAAGAAAGCAGTTTCGAACCATCTTCCAGAACCTCCAGATCCGCTGGGAAGTAGAACTAGCGGAATCCGATTCACCGGGTGTAGCCCTTACCCTATGGGCATCCGGACCCTTCAGTGAAAGAATAGGGATCACTGCACTGGCAGGGCGTAAAGTTAAGCCGGGGGAGTTCACCTACTCGCTCTATGAAGATTTTCAAGAACTCTTATCCCGACCGGCCCCCGTGGAGGGTCATCTAGCCGACCAGTTGATCCCCATTCTGGCGGTATGCGGGGGTGAGATGAGGTGTCAACAGTACACCCTCCACTGTACCACCAATATGGCGATCTGTGAGATGTTCACCGGTACGAACTTTCATCGCAACGGGGACGAACTGGTCGCTGTTCTGGCCAACTCGTAACAGCTTCTTAACCAACAGAACCCCTGACTCTCTTTATAGTGGTGGTATGCTCATTACCTCCACTAAACCCAAGACGGCGATAAGTCATCACAGATCAGGTCCGTCACACAAGAACAAGGAGCCGAAAAGTACGGTTCTCAATACGGTGCGAGATACCGTGGATACGGCCAGCGAAAAGGTGGAAAACACCCCAATCCTGGCCAACTCCCTGGCCGCCGGTGCATCGCTTGCCCGCAGCTTTAAAGCGTTTCCCGGATTTGTGTACCCGTCTGTTTACGGAGCAACCGGCGTAGAGCAGCAACAGATCTACCAGGGTCTGGACCGCCTCCCTCTCCACCACGTGAACGATATCAAGGCGATCGAGGTGGTCCCGGAGATTCACAACCATAAACCCGGCTTCGTGACCAACGGAAGAGCCTGGGATTTTCACGCCACCAATCATGTAGAACTTTCACGCAAGGAACTACACAACCCGAACAAGTGGTTTCGAACCCAGACCCACGAGGCGGGTCACGCGGTGGATTATGAGAGCCAGATGTTTAAACTGTTCGGAGAGCGCTCCAGCAAGAATCCCTTCGGAAAAGGACCTTATATCTCCGATTACGCTACCACCAATCCCAAGGAAGATTTCGCGGAGAGCTATGAAGAATTTTTCGTGGATCCGGAAAATCTTAAGGCCAAAGCGCCGGAAAAATACGAGGCTATCAAAGAGTTAGCCGAGCCTACCTGGATGGAGAGGTTGGTGGATCGAAAGGAGTTTCGAGAGACCGGGAAATATATGGCCGATGTCATAGGGCCGAGTAAGCCGGCTCGCCACGGGATTCAAACCGCTTTCTACGCCTCCTCACTTCTACAGATCGGTCACGGTGTATCCCAGTGGGTCCGCTCCAAGGAGAGCAACGACCCCATGACCCACTCCTCGGGTATCTTGAATACCGCGGCGGGGGCCCTCTTTCTTACCGGAATGAGTCCTCTGGCCGGAATGGCTGTACAGGGAGCGAATCAAGCTTTGCAAAGTGCCGTCGGACGCGAGCAACTCTCCGCCGAGGAGGTAGAGTCCTCGGTTTCTCTGGTGGCGAGACCGCTGGAAAGTTTGCTCGGACGTGAGAAAGTAGAGATCAAGGATGAGCATAGTCCCGGGAAGGTGATCGCGGTGGCCGCCGGTGGCGCCATCGGTGGTGCCACCGGAGCGTTCGTGGGTCCCTATGCCGGTGTCATCGCCGGGTATCATCTGGCCGGTGGCTTAGGTGGAACCATAGGAATGGTAGCCGGAGGACTGGGCGGTTTTCTTTTAGGTAGTGAGTTGGGTGGTCGCGCGGGTGGGTTCGTGGCGGACAGAATTGGCGGCGAGTCGTTCGATGCGAAGACCTACGTGGACAACTTTATGGAGTCCCAGTCATAGTGTAGTATGGGGAGCGTTGAAAAGAAGCTCCCCACCCATAGCACTCCTCTTTCTCCTCCTCTGCGGAACCGTGGCGTGCCGTGGGTCGTCGACACCTGACAGTCATACCGAAGGAGACCCCACCCCAATGAAGACAACGGGCAGAGAAGCTACTCGCGACCTTGTAGAGCAAACACGACTGGAGTCCACCGTACAGAAACTGGCGATCGAGATCGGCGAGCGAAATCACGCTCATCAAGAAGCCTACCTCGCCGCTGAGACCTTCCTTCAGAAGAGTTTGAAGAGCTACGGCTACGAGGTGGAGAAAGAGACTTACAAGGTAGGGGTTAACAACGCCTCAATTCTCATCGCCACACGCCCGGGAAACGATGAGATTGTGGTGATCGGGGCCCACTACGATTCCGCTCCCGGAACCCCTGGTGCCGACGACAACGCCACCGGGGTGGCGGCCGGGCTCGAATTGGCCAGGCTCTTCTCCCACAGAGAGGTGGAGAGGACGGTGAGATTCGTGTTCTTTCCGAACGAGGAGCCTCCCTATTTCCACTCCGATATGATGGGAAGTTTGGTGTACGCCAGGCAGTGCCGGGAACGGAACGAGAATATCTTGGCCATGTTGAGTCTGGAGTCTCTCGGTTACTTTTCGGAGGAGAAGGGCAGTCAGGAATATCCCCTGGGCATTACGGGGTACCCCGAGGCCGGAAACTTCATCGGCTTTGTGAGCAACTACAGTTCGCGGGACCTGATGGAGAGTATGGTGAGTTCGTTTCAGCAAGGGACGGAACTGCCCGTGGAAGGTCTGGCCGCCCCGGACTTGGTAACAGGTGTGGGATTTTCCGACCACTGGTCCTTCTGGCAGGTGGGTTACCCGGCGGTGATGATCACCGACACGGTACCGTTTCGAAATCCAAATTACCACCGGACAACCGATCTTCCGGAGACCCTGGATTTTGCCAGGTTTACGAAGGTTGTGAAGGGATTGGTACCGGTGGTGGAATCTCTGAGCCGGGGAACGACGGGCGACAGACCCGCCGACCCGTCTTAGGATCCTAAGGCTCGATAAACTTTCCCATGAGGCGGTCGAAGTAGCTTCTACCTAGGCCGGCCTCCGCCACCACCCCAGCGTCTTCCGTGTAGAACATATCGTTGGGAACAATGAACTCGCGTCCTAAAACGGAGCGGGTTTGGAACTCAAGTTGGGGGGCTCCCTTTTCCAGCGCGGCGTAGACCGCCTCCGAGCAGTAGTAGGTTTCGTTTCCGCTCTTGAACTTGAAGTCGTACGGTTTACCCAACAACTCTTTACCCGCTTCCAGCACCTTGTGGGCTTGTCCGGGTTGATAGTCGGGGCGCAGGGCCACGGCGTGATGTTTGTTGGTGAGAACTGATTTGAGGTCGCTCTCCAGAACACCGCCTTTCATCTTTGCCTCGATGGCTTGCCCTTCTCCTTGGTAAAGGATAGCGTGGGTGAATTCAGAGCGCCCCGTGGCCAGTTGAGTGATGGTGGCAAACGGGGTGCTCCGCTCGTCGCCGGTGAGGATGATATCCCCCGGCTTCAACTGTTCTATCATACTGTCGGCCTTTTCCGGGGAGATGGCGGGGTGACCGCTGTGGGTCATATCCGCACCGTATCGATTTAGGCCGGCCACGGAAAAGTCTTTGGCGGTGTCCGCCAGATCGCTTCGGAGGGGAGGGCGCACCAGACCGGCGGCCTTGCCTAAAAAGTGACCGACGGTGGCGCCTGCCTTACTCAGTAGAGAGCGCCCCCAGAGGGTCTTCCCTTGAGTCTTGGCACCCGCATAGGCTCCGGCAGCGCCTCCGGCAATGGAGCCGGCGACGGCCAGAACTCCTCCTAATCCGATGGCGGCGCCCAGAGTCCCGGCAACGGCGGTACCCACCGCGATTCCGGCTCCCAACATGGCGAAGTGACTGAGAAATGCCCCCGTGGCCGCGCCAAGGTTGGCATAAGTCCTCTCATACGTTTCGGTGGTGTGGTCTCTGCTCCACTCTTTTTCCGTTTTGTTGAGGTTCCAGTCTTTTGGTCGTGGGAGTTTCTTCTGAACTCCTCTGTGAGAATGAGTGATCGTTGGACTGATCTTCATAGTTACAATTTAAAGAACGGTGCTTAACAATTTCTTAAAATTGGGCTGGTTGCTCGTACGGCAACGTCTGGAGATGTTGAAGTGCCCGTTGCGACCCAGCCATCTGGATATGAACGGTCACCTTAACAATTTAAGATTTTCTCAGTGGGTCTTCGATACGATCTCTTTGGAAGTGCGGGAGCTACCAGATCAATTTCCTGGCCGCGGCGCGCCCCTCGCCGCACAACTCCGCCCCTAGGTGGGTCCCGGTTTTCGGGGGGAGGGATACATGCGCCGGGTGGCTTGCCTGCTACAGCCGCCGCATTTCATATTGCAAAGCGGGAACAATAGGCTGAGCATTCTCTGCCACTTTTTCCGGCGGAAGCGGTGCATCCGACCCTGGCAGTGCTCGCATCGCGAAGCTCGGCTCGGTATCATCAGCCAGGTGACCAAATAAAGCGAAACCGCTATGGAGAGCGCCATGAAAACTGGCTTGAAGGCCATATTTGCTCCGTAGAATATGTCAATGCTTGAGTTCTCCCGGGGGACTCTCAAGACTACCCACCACATTATAGCTCCTGAACCTCCCGGTTGGAAGGGGCATCCGGTGATACCGGCGTGCTTCTCCCGGGCGTCGGTATAGGACACGGTTAACAATCTCGACATCTCTTGGACGGCAACCTGGAGATAGACTCTCGGCATGAGAGTCATTTCCACAGGTCGTCGGATCGACCAAACCTTAACCTACCGCGACGTGGTCCATCATCGAGAAGAAGTGGGTCGAATCCCCAGCGATATCTTTCTCCCCACCGCCGAAACTCCGCCTCTTGAGACTCTCAAGAAGGTACGCCCGGTTATTGTTGAGCAACCGGAGATGGTGGGTGGTGAAGTGCAAGTTCGAGAGGTCACTCACCGGTTCCAAGAGTCCGCTCCTTCCGCCGTGGTAGGTGGTCTCGTGGGTGGATTCGTGGGAGGCGTGGTTGGGAGTATTGTGGGGGGATTTGCATCCCTCTTCACCGGTAATGGAGCCCTTCTGCTCGGTGCCGGAGCTCTCGGTTTAGCCGGTGGAGCATTTCTTGGAGCCCATAACGCGGCGGACCAAGAGGTTCAGTTGGTGGTGGAAGAGCAGCCGGTTCTCTCCAAGACCATGACCGGGGTGGACACCGAGGTGAGTCTTGGTCGCTTGAAAGGGAAATCAGGTTACTTTCACCGCTTTTCCGGTCAGCTTAATACCACGGAGCACGGGGTTTACGATGTGCCCCGGATCCGAACGATACGACGGTCGGACCGGTGAGAATCTGCGTCGTTTTTCTGCTGCTGTTCACCTTGGTAGGGTGCCGGCAGAGCGAGCCCGTGTCACCGCGAGTTTCAGGTACCCCCGCACCCTCCGAACAGGGTGAATCCCCGGTGAGCGGAGCGCTTCAACCTGACGTGCAACTGGACAAGCAGGAGTACCGGCCTGGTGAGCAGATCAACGTGATGGCGGTAGCCACCGGATTAGAGGGGAGGCCGTGGGTGGGCGTTGTTCCCGCCGGTGTCTCTCACGGCTCGGAAGAAGAAAACGACGTCCACGATCTTTCCTACATCTATATCAACGAAACTGATCACCCTTTCTTGGTGGCGCCGGAAACGCCCGGCGAGTACGATGTTCGGTTCAACGACGACGATACGGACGGTCGAGAGATCGCGAGCCGCTCATTCCGTGTTGTCCCGGATTCCGAGCCGGTGACCGAGGCGCGGATTCTGTGGAGACCCAACGGAGTTTTAGAGCCGGGGCAGACAGTGCAGGTCGGCTTCGAGGTACCCTCAGATTATCCGGAGGACGCCTGGATCGGGATCGTTCCGAGGGACACCCCACACGGAACGGAAGCGGCCGGAGATAGTGCCGATCTGGACTTTGTTCGCTTGGATGGTCGCAGACGGGGTACCGCCGGTCTTGAGGCCCCTGAAGAGGAAGGAGCTTTCGATGTTCGGATCTACTCCAGCGATTCCAACGGAGCAGAGGGAGCCTCCGTCCCCTTCGAAGTTGGAGCCCCGAGTTCATAATTCTGTAACTTTGGTGTGATACGGTGGCTCCGTGGAGATCCAACGCCATCGCCTGATCCGACAAACGTCGGGAGTTAAGCAGCCGCACCGTGCCGCCCAAAGCGAGAGCTCACCGAACCCGGTGGACACCTTCGAGCAAGGAACCGTCAAGGGGCCGGAGCTTCCCGATCTCAGTGGGCTAGCGAAATTTTCTAGAAGTCGTTCTGTGGCGGTCAAGGACACCAAACTGGAGGATGACTCCAAGCGTGTGGTTCTCCTCCACAACGACAACGGAGCGGTTCAGGAACTCGATGTGAATTGGTCGCGAACCGGCCGGGCGAGAGACCTGGAAGCGATCACTCCGTCCAAGGGTCGCGGACGGTATCTGGCCGTGGAGGGCTCTTCCTTCCAGGAGCACAAGGCTAGGCTATTCGAATTGAAACTCGGCGCTAAGGGCGGGGAAGCGGAGCGCAGCTATCAACTTCCTGAATTCGGCCAGGAGGTCGAAGGCCTCGTGGCACTCCCTCAAAAGGACGGCACTCAAAAAGTTCTGTTCGGTGGGCGGGGCGATGAAAATGGTGACAGCCGGGTCTACTGGGGAACTCTTGGGGATAACGGACTTGAATTTACACCCGAGGGCCTGAAAGGTCAGGCGGTTCAATCTCCAAGATTGGGAGACGGGCAACGTTCTATAGCCGATTTGGCCTTGGATAAAGAGGGTTCCCTGTGGGCCGTCGCGGCGGTGGACGAGGGGGATTTCGGACCCTTCAAGTCTTCTCTCTACAAATTGGGAAGCGTGAGTGAAAATCCTGATGCTCCGGTAGATAATTCCCTAACTCAAGGTTACTCCGTGTCGGGCACCAAAATGGAGGCCCTCCTCGCTCAATCCGACGGCAGCTTTCTGGCCGGATCGGACAACGAATCGCTGGGCGGGCGACTCGAACAGTTCATCGTTTAGAGGCATCTCGGCCCCTCGAGTAAAAGGACCCGAAGCGGAGGGTTGGTTGGGTGTCGAGACTTCACGATTTAGCGAGCGAAATTCTACAAGAAAATGACCGGGGTAGGTTTACCGTGCCCTCGGGTCATCTATACCCCCATCAGTGGGCGTGGGACTCAGGTTTCGCGGCCATCGGCTGGGCCCATCTGGATCTACAGCGAGCCTCCTTGGAGCTTGAGACCCTCCTGGGTGGGCAGTGGGATGACGGGCGAATTCCCCACATCCAGTTTCATGAAGATACCAAAGAGTACGCGCCCGGGCCAGACGTCTGGGGAGGTGGTCGCTCCTCTACGATTTCGAACCCCCCGGTTTGGACACTGGCCGCGGAGAGATTATCTGAACTAGGGGTGGACGAATCAAGAGTGAAAGGGTGGCTTCCCGCTCTGGAGCGCTCTCACAAATTCCTTTCAGAACATCGAGATCCCCTGGGTTGGAACTGCATCGCTACCTGCCATCCTTGGGAGAACGGCCAAGATAACTGTCCCGCCTGGGACCAACCGTTGGAGGCTGTGGACCCGGAGGAAGCACCGCCGTTCGAAAGAGTGGACAAAGACCGAGTAGAAGACGCCGCGCAGCGACCCACGGACACCCAGTACAAGAGATATATCACCCTCGTCTACCGATTCCGGAACAACGGTTTCAAGATAGCGAATTTCGCTGTTTATGACCCCTTTTTTACAACCGTGACTATTCTGGCGGAAGTTGCGTTGGCCCGTCTGGGCGAGCGCCTGGGAGTGGAAACTGAGGCTTCACAACGAGCGGCGAAGCTAAGAAAGGGACTGGCGGATCGTCTATGGAGTGCGGACCTGGGTCGGTATCGCTATTACGACGCTATCGGTGAGCGCTATCTCGACACTCTCACTATCGGGTCTGTGTCACCGATGCTCCTGGGAGCGGACTTTCAAGGGGCCTCGGCGCTCAAAACGACTCTCAAAGAGTGCTTTCAAACACCCTTCGGCCTACCTTCGGTCTCTCCTCAATCTCCGGACTTTGATCCGGTCTGCTACTGGCGAGGTCCCACCTGGGTGAATATCAACTGGTTCTTTTCTAGATTTCTGGGTGCGGAGTTTCGCGACAAAACTTTGAAGTTGGTGGAGAGGAACGGTTTTTGGGAGTATTTCCACCCCGTTACCGGCAAGGGCTTAGGGGCCGACAGATTTACCTGGACGGCGGCTCTGGTTCTCGACCTTCTGGATCTTCAGAAAGGTGTGAAAGCATGAACGGTTTAGACTGGGGCGTTATGATTGTTTATCTGGCCGGGATGATCGGGATGTCCTGGTATCTGGGTCAGAAACAGACCGACGCCAACAGCTACTATCTGGGGGGGAACAATCTCAGTTGGTGGTCGATCG
>Ga0310345_10004263_pt1 | contig 13067 bp, 11 predicted proteins | sample HC15DNA20500_MG_FD_204667 | JGI IMG/M metagenome (GOLD analysis project Ga0310345, IMG submission 204667) | Marine microbial communities from station ALOHA, North Pacific Subtropical Gyre - HC15-DNA-20-500_MG | ecosystem: Environmental > Aquatic > Marine > Oceanic | place: Pacific Ocean: North... | reverse complement strand
CGAGCTTATAGGGCGGGTTCATAGCCGCAAGCAGGATCGGGCCCCCAACCCCACTCGGATCTCTCTTGGCTTCATGAACGAGGCCACACCGGGGAACTTCGCCCGACCAGACTGCCAGCCGCTCCGCCATCGACGGGGGACCCGGCTGGCGCCCCGAGAGCGGGGAAAGACCGGCCCCCAAATCGATCTTCCCCGAAATCACCGGTGTGCCGGAGGCATGGCAGAACGGCATGGGCGGTCGCCACATCTCATCCCGCCAGGAGGTCTTCCACGCGAATCGGGAACCGCCGGATACGCCGGCCCGTGGCGTGCCGGATGGCGTTGCCCATGGCACCCACGGTGCCGGTCACGCCGATCTCGCCAACACCCTTGATGCCAAGCGCGTTGACGAAGGGGTCGTCCTCGTGAATCGTGATGACCTCCAGCCCCTGGACGTCGGCGTTCACCGGCACGTGGTAGCCGGCGAAATCGGCGTTCACGACGCGCCCGGACCGGTGGTCGAACTTCGCCTCCTCGTGCAGGGCGAAGGATATGCCCCAGATCATGCCCCCCATCAGCTGGCTCTCGGCCAGCCGAGGATTGATGATCCGCCCGGCCGCGAAGGCGCCGACCAGCCGCGTCACGCGCATCTGGCCGAGTTCCGGATCGACCTTGACCTCGGCGAAAACGGCCCCGTGCGAGCTCATGGCGTGCCTTTCCGCGTCCTCGGGCGGCCGGGAAGCACTTCCGCTGCCGGTGATCTCGGCTCTGCCCGTGCGCGCCATGATGTCGGCGAACGCCTCGCTCCGGGTGTCGTCGCCTTCGAGATAGATTCGGCTTTCACGCGCCACGAAACGGCCGTTGCCAGCGCCGTGCAACGGCGAGGCCGGATCTGCCGCCGCGATCTGACCGAGTTGCTGGACGACGTCGGTGCCGGCCGCGTGCAATGCGCCGCCAGCGGTCGCAGTATGGCCGGAGCCACCGGCGATGCCACCGTCCGGCAGGCTGGAATGACCGGCGCGGAACTCGAGCTTGTCCATGGGCAGTCCGAGGCTGTCGGCCGCGATCTGGGCGAGCGCGGTCCATGCGCCCTGCCCCATGTCGGCCGCCGACGTCTCGACGAGGGCCGTCCCGTCGGGACGCAAGGTGGCTGTCGCCTCGGCAGCAAACATCGGAGCGGGAAAGAAGGCCGTGCCCATCCCCCAACCGGTGAGTAACCCGTTCTCGTCGCGCATCTGGCGCGGCTCGAGCGGCCGGCCGGCCCAACCGAAACGCGCTGCGCCCTGACTGTAGCACTCGCGCAAGGCCTTCGACGAATAGGGCCGTCCGGTCCCGGGCTCCGTCTCGGCGTAGTTGCGCAGCCGGAACTCGAGCGGGTCGATCCCGGCAAGCTCCGCCAGTTCGTCGATCGCGCATTCGAGCGCCGCAGAGCCCGACGCCTCCCCCGGCGCGCGCATCGGGCCGGGTGTCCCGATGTCGAGGCGCACGGCCCGATGAGTGGAGCGTAGCGCCCGTGCCGCGTAAAGGCCCTGCGAAGCGTTTGCCGCGGGTTCAACGAAATCGTCGAAGGTCGAAGTTTCCGCGAGCCCCTCGTGGTCGATGACCGTCAATTCCGCATTCTCGTCGATGCCGAGACGCAGGCGCTGGCGCGTTGCCCCGCGATGGCCGACGGGGCCGAACATTTGCTGCCGCGTCAGCATCAGCTTGACGGGTCGTCCCGCCATGCGCGCCGCCAGGATCGCCAGCACCTGCGGACCGGTCACAAAGGCCTTGGAGCCGAACCCGCCGCCCAGATAAGGGCTGCTGAGGGTGACGTTCTCAGGCGGGATACCGAAAAAATTCGCATAACCGGCACACGACATCATCAGGGCCTGGCTCGGCATGTCGAGGGTAAGTTCGTCCCCGTCCCAGGCCGCAACAACGGCGTGAGTTTCCATCGCGTTGTGATACTGCGCGGCGGTCTCGTAGGTCACGTCGACGGACTTGGCCGACGCCGCATGGCCCGCTTCGACGTCGCCGTGTTCAGCGCCTGCTGGCAGGCCGAAACCGGCCGGCTCGAAGCCGAAGGCCTCGTTGTCGTCGAGCGAGGTACGCACGGGCTCCACCTCGTAGCGCGGACTCAGCAGCCGTGCGCCCTCCGTCGCGGCCTCGAGGGTCTCCCCGACCACCAGCGCGATCGGCTGCCCGGCATAGCGGACCGTGTCGTCCTGCAGCACTTCGATGCGGAAGGAGAACATGGTCGGCTTGGCCGACGGGTCGCCCTGCAACGCCGGGCGGCTCTGCGGCGTCAACACGAGCGTCACGCCCGGTTGCCTTTCGGCGCTTTCGACATCGAGATGGGTGACGCGGCCGCGGGCGATGGTTGCGGGCACGAAGACGGCGTGCAGCAGCCCCTCGGGACTGTTGTCCGCCGCGAACGTCGCGGCGCCGGTCACCTTGGCGATGCCGTCGCGTCGGGTCAGGGGCTGGCCCGAATTGGAGCCGAACCGCATGGGGCGGGCGAGAGTGTCAGACATGTGCGGGTTCTCCGGCTTGAGCCGCGAAGACGGATGCGGGAAGTGCCGGCATGCGCTGGGGCGTGCCGGCGGCAGCCATGGCGAGGGCGCGGGCGGCCGTGCGGCGGCCGAGCTCGATCTTCCAGGCGTTGTCACCCGAGGCGGTCGCCCCGGCTAGGGCGGCGCTGGCGGCACGCTCGAAGAGCGCTGCGTCGGGCGCCTGCCCCGCCAGCAACGCCTCGGCCTCGCTGACGCGCCAGGGCTTGGCCGCGAGAGCGCCAAGGGCAAACCGCGCCTCCGCGATGCGGCCTCCCTCCATCCGCAAGGCGGCGGCACAGGAAGCGATGGCGAAGGCGAAGGAGGTGCGTTCACGCACCTTGAGATAGCGCGCATTGGCCGCGAACCTGGTGCCCGCCGCCGGCAGGCGCAGTGCCACGATCAGTTCGCCGGGCTGAAGCGCGGTCTCGCGTTCGGGCGTGTCGCCCGGCAGGAGGTGAAAGTCGCCGATGGCGATCTCCCGTTCGCCGGAAGGTCCGGCGACCTCCACGACCGCATCGAGCGCCGCTAACGGGACGCAAAAATCCGAGGGGTTCGTGGCAATGCAGGCGTCGCTCCACCCGAGAACCGCGAGATTGGCGTTTTCCCCCTCGCGGGCGTCGCAGCCCGTCCCCGGGGCGCGCCGGTTGCAGGCCGCATGCGGGTCCTGGAAATAGGCGCATCTGGTGCGCTGCATCAGGTTGCCGGCCACCGTCGCCATGTTGCGGAGCTGGCCGGACGCGCCCGACAGGAGCGCTTCGGCCACCATGGGATACCGACGCAGGATTTCCGGGTTGTCCGCAAGGTCGGCGTTGCTGACGAGCGCACCGATACGCATCGATCCGTCTGGTAGTGTCTCGACATCGCGAAGCACTTCAAGACGGCCGAGGTCGATCAGCTTGCCGGGCTCGAGGGCGCCGGTCTTCATCAGATCGACGAGGTTGGTGCCGCCTGCGAGCCAGCTTGCGCCCGGCTCCCAAGCGGCGATGGCCTCCTGCACTGTGGCGGGCCGGATGAGATCGAAGCTCTTCATGCCGCGTCCTCCATTTCGTCCTTCGCCATGCGGCGTGTGGCCTCCTGCACCGCAAAGGTGATGCCGTGATAGGCGGCGCATCGGCACAGATTGCCGCTCATGCCCTCGCGGATACGCTCGGGGTCGTCGCCGGCGCGGCCTTCCGCGATCAGGCCCACCGCGCTCATGATCTGGCCCGGCGTGCAGTAGCCGCACTGGAAGGCGTCGTTCTCGATAAAGGCGGTCTGGACAGGGTGCAGGTCGCCGTCTTCGGAGAGCCCTTCGATCGTCGTGATTTCGCAGCCGTCCAGCGTCGCCGCCAGCATCAGGCAGGAATTGGCCCGCCGCCCGTTTACGAGGATTGTGCAGGCGCCGCACTGGCCTCGGTCGCAACCTTTCTTCGTGCCCGGTAGCGCCAGGCGCTCGCGCAAGAGGTCCAGCAGCGTCACGCGCGGATCGTCGAGGTGAACTTCGTGGGCGCGGCCGTTTACGGTAAGGGTGATGGAGTGTGGCATAGAGGGTCCCTTCGAATGGGATTTGCCGACAGGTAGGCGCTTGCACTGGAGAATAGATCTCCGCAAGGTCGCGCCAGGGGATGCCGTCGGCATCGTGGAAGAGCATATACGGAGGGGTCCTCCGTTTTCAAGGGGACATCTTTTTCAATGGAAGTGCGTAAGCGCAAGCCACGTGCCGATGCCCTGAGGAACCGAGAACGACTGGTCGAGACGGCGAAGGACGTGCTCGGCAAGGGCGGACCGGACGCCAGCCTCGAAGCGGTGGCGCGGCAGGCCGGAGTGGGGATCGGAACACTTTATCGGCACTTCCCGACGCGCGAAGCCCTCTTCCACGCGGTCTTCAGCCGGGATCTTGAACGTCTCGTCGCGACGGCGGAGGGACTGGCCGGTTCGAACGATCCGCTCGAGGCGCTGCGCGACTGGCTTCATGCCAATGTCGCTCTCGTCGAGACCAAGCGCGGCATGCTCGGCGCGCTGTCCATCATGATGACGGAGGAATCGAAGGAAGCTTATTCCGCACAGTCGGAACGGATCCTCGCTGCATTGAACGGGCTGCTGAAACAGGCGGCGGACGCCGGCCAGATCCGCGAGGACGTGACGGCAGAGGACCTGCTTCAGACCATGTACGCCCTGTGCTATTCGCGCGAACCGGGCCCGGACTGGCGAGCACGAGTGCTGCGGCTGCTCGACATCTTCATAGACGGCCTGAAACGCTAGGCTGCCCGGTCGGAGGATTCGCTCTGACGGGTTCGTCTGCAAGAACCGGTACTCCGGCAGCCCCGCAAGTTGCGGATATGGGTCGAAGCGCGAGCGCGCCGCCATGGCCGGCGACGGGCCGAGCCCGGCCTCGCCGCCGCCCGGCCGCCGCTTTTATCCTCGGTGCCCGCTCGCCTTCGACCGCTGCCGCGAGGAGCGGCCGGAACGCACCATGAATTCCCTCGACGGCCGTGTCGCGTGTCTTGCCGCAGAGGCGATGGGATAGGGGCATCGATCTCAACGACTCCCGAGCACCGCCCCTCGCGTCAATCGAGGCCCATCGTCTCTCTGTAGCCCTCCAGGTACTCTCGCTCCGCCTCACTGACGCGATCCATGCCGTTCATCGCCCGGTGCCAGAGCGGCACGATCGCCGGCGGGCGGCCCGCCTTCTCGATCCGCCGCGACTGCTCTTGCGAGAGCGTCAGGTCGATGGAGGCGAGATTGTCGCGTAAGTGGTCCTCGCTCCTCGCCCCGAGGGCGATCGAGTGGACGCCGGGGCGTTCGCGCAGCCAGGCCAGCACGACCTGCGGCACGCTGCGGCCCACTTCGCCCGAAACATCCTTCAACACGTCGATCACACGGTAGAGCCGCTCGGTGTCGACGATGTGGGGCTCGGGCCAGTCGTTGCCCTGACGGGTGCCTGGCTGCGGACCGTTGTCGCGGTCGATCTTGCCGGTGAGCAGCCCCTCGCCCAGCGGGCTCCAGACCTGTGTCGCGACGCCCAGATCACGTCCGGCCGGAATGATCTCGTATTCGACCTCACGCGCTTCCGGCGTGTAGTTCAACTGATGGGCGACGGGTGGCGTCGCGCCGAGCATCTTCGCCGTCAGAACCGTCTTCGCCACCTGCCAGCCGGAATAGTTCGAGACGCCCCAGGAACGGATCTTGCCGGCACGGATCAGGTCGTCCATCACCGAAACCGTCTCCTCGACCGGGGTGACGCCATCCCACTGGTGGATCCAGTAATGATCGATCCAGTCGGTCTGCAGCCGCTTCAGGCTCTGGTCGATCTGGCCCATGATGTGGGCGCGCGAGGCGCCGGCCATGTTCGGCCCCTCGCCCATCGTCGTGCGGACCTTCGAGAAGATCAGGAGCTCGTCGCGTCGCCCCTTCACCGCCTCGCCGACGACCTTTTCGGAGTCGCCCCTGGAATAGATGTTGGCCGTATCGAGCGCGTTGACGCCGGCCTCCATGGCGATGTCGATGAAGCGTCTTGCGTCCTCGACACCGACATTGCCGGTCTTCTCGAAGCCATGGGTGCCGCCGAAGGTGACGGTGCCGAGCACGAAGGGCGAGACCATCATGCCGGAATTGCCGAAGGGGGCGTACTTCATGTCGAACTCTCTTCGCTTGTGTCGCGGTTCCGCTCGCGGATCCTCATCCGCGGCCTTTGCCGGCCAACGCATTCGATGCCGACCCGGTTCTGAAGCCTCGTGCTCATTCCGTCAGATCGCCCGCGCTCCGCGGAGAGAGTGAATGGCGGCAAGGGCATGCTAGCCGGTCTTTCGGGCGGTGAGGATCGTAGCGGCGATCGAGCGGTCTCCCCGATGATCGGCCGATCGAGGCAGCCAAAAATTCCCGCCAGAAAGACGGCAGCCTTGGAGAAGTCGAGAAGCCTTTCGGCCTGTCTCTCCCCATCGCCGATGCGCCGACAGGTCCATCGGTCGCGGCGCCCGTCGCCCGAGCCGCAGGCCGAAACTCGCACCTGATCATCCGGTCTCCCAAAGATTTGGATGAACGTGTTGCGAGACCGATTGCCGAGGCTATGTGCCCGTACGAGAGACTTATCAAACACCGCCGAAATACGAGGGCACGATGACCGACCACTCGAACAGCGCACGACGCGGCGCGGGGTACTGGGCCGCGGTGGTCCTTGCCATCGTACTCGTCCTTTTCGGACTGCCAATCCTCGGTGGCGGCGTCTATCTCGCCTGGCTCGGCGGCTCCTGGTACTACATCTTCGCCGGCCTCGGCCTCCTTGCGACCGCCTGGTTCCTCGTTCGAGCCTCGATGCTCGCGGTCTGGATCTATCTCCTCACCTTCGTCTTCACCGTCGTCTGGGCGTTCTGGGAAAAAGGTCTCGACTGGTGGGCGCAGGTGCCGCGGCTCGTGGCGCCCACGGTCATTCTCGTCCTCGTCCTCGCCACGATCCCCGTTCTACGTCGCGCGAGCAATTCACAGGCCCGTTCACGTGACGCCGATCACGGCAAAAGCCATCAGGCGACAGAGAGCCGGCAGCATACGGAGAGCCGGCGGCCGACGAAGCCGCACTCGACCAAGACGCTCCTCCCGACCGCAAGCTGACCTGTCCTCCCGGAGACCACGATGACACGAGATCTTTCGCGCACCGGCGTCGCCGCGACGCTCGCCGCCGCTCTTTCGCTTTCCGTCTGCCCGCCCTTCGCCTTCGCTCAGGACATCCAGCCCGCGGCATCCGACAACACGCCCGCATCCGGCGCCGACCCCAGCGGCGAGGGCGAGGCCGTGGAGACCGGTGAAACGCCTCAGGGCGTCGCCACCCCTGCTCCGGACGCCACGCCCGCAGCTGAAGCGGACGACGCGCCCGACGCGAATGCGAACACTGAGGTCGCTCGCGCTCCGGCCACCCCGCGCGAGGTTGGCACGGATTGGCCCTTCTGGGGCGGCGGGCCCAATGCGACACGCTTCTCGCCGCTCGACCAGATCACGCCGGACAATGTCGACCAGCTCGAAAAGGTCTGGACCTACCGCACCGGCGACATGCCGACCGAAAAGACTGAGGGCAAATACTCGCCCGAAGGAACGCCGCTGAAGATCGGCGACGCCCTCTACCTCTGCTCGGCGATGAACGTCCTGTCCTCCGTCGATGCGAGAACGGGCGAGGAGATCTGGCGCTACGACCCTGAGGTCGCTCCCGAAGCGATCCCCTATGGCGCAAGCTGCCGGGGCGTTGCCTATTACGAATTGCCCGACGCCTCCGAAGATCAGGCCTGCGCGACGCGGATCATCGAGGGCACGCTCGACGCCCGGTTGATCGCAGTGGACGCCAAGACCGGTGAGCCCTGCGCCGACTTCGGCGACAACGGCCAGGTCGACCTGTGGCAGGGCATCGGTAAGAAGGTGCCCGGCTGGTACGCCGTCACCGCGCCGCCGGCGATCGTCCGCGGCATCGCCGTCACCGGCGCGCAGGTGAAGGACGGTCAGGCCGAGGACGCACCCTCCGGCGTCATTCGTGGCTATGACGCGGTCACCGGCGAACTCGCCTGGGCCTGGGACCTTGGCGATCCGGACATCACCGGCCTGCCGCCCGAGGGTGAGACCTACACCCGCGGCACGCCGAACATGTGGACCCAGGCGACCGGCGACGAGGAGCTCGGATACGTCTATCTGCCGATGGGCAATTCCTCGGTCGATTATTACGGCGGCAACCGCTCCGAAGCCGAGAACGAATATGCGACCTCCCTCGTCGCCATCGACGTGACCACCGGCAAGCCGGTCTGGCACTTCCAGACCGTGCGCTACGACGTCTGGGACTACGATCTCGGCAGTCAGGCGACGCTCATCGACTTTCCGAACGAAGACGGCGGCACCACGCCGGCCATTCTCCTGCCGTCGAAACAGGGCGACATCTACATTCTCGATCGCGAAACCGGCGAGCCGCTGGTCCCGATCGAGGAGATCGAAACACCGGAAGGCGGCGTCGAGGGCGACGCCTATGCCGAGACCCAGCCGATTTCGGGCTACCACACCCTGCGCAAGGACGATCTGACCGAGGCGGACATGTGGGGCGTCACCCCCCTCGATCAGCTGTTCTGCCGCATCGCCTTTCGCGAGGCAGCCTATGAAGGCATCTACACCCACCCGACGGCCGACCGGCGCTGGATCCAGTATCCCGGCTACAATGGCGGCTCGGACTGGGGCAGCGTTGCCGTCGACACCGAAAACGGCATCATCGTCGCGAACTACAACGACGTGCCGAACTACAACCGGCTGATTCCCCGGGAAGAAGCGGACGAGCGCAATCTGAAGCCGATCAATGAAAAGCAGTCCGAGAGCGAGTCCGGTTCGAAGGCCGAAGGTGAAGGCGATCCGCAGGCCGGCGCGCCCTATGCCATCGACGTCAATGCGGGCTGGCGGGCGCCCTTCACCGGCATCCCGTGCAAGCAGCCGCCGCTCGGCGGCATCCGCGCGATCGATCTGAAGACCGGCGAGACCCTTTGGGACCGCCCGCTGGGCACCGCCCGCCGCAACGGCCCCTTCGGCATCCCGTCCTTCCTGCCCTTGTCGATCGGCACGCCCAACAATGGCGGCTCCGTCGTCACCAGGGGCGGGCTCGTCTTCATCGCCGCGGCGACCGACAATCTCATCCGCGCCATCGATCTGAAGACCGGCGAGACCTTGTGGTCGGACGTCCTGCCGGCTGGCGGCCAGGCCAACCCCATCGTCTACGAGCAAGACGGTCGCGAATACCTCGTCATCCAGGCCGGCGGCCACCACTTCATGGAGACCCCGGTGGGCGACTACTATATCGCCTACGCGCTGCCGGAGAATTGAGGCGAAGCGGAGCCCACGACGCTGATCCGCCGCGCCTCCAAGGCGAACTTCGGTCCCGACGGAGTTCGGACGGTCTCAAGTTAGACGAAGCGCCAAGGCATCGATGGCACCCCCTGTACGGGTCGCCCCGCTGATGAGGGCGATCGGCCTGAAGAGCTTGGTTCTCGGCCGGCCGGTGGAGACGACAATCAGCCACACGGCCCCACCTAGTCCTCCCGACCGGGTGAACGGCCAGGTCCAGGCGCCAGACGAAGTCTGAGGCGGCGCCGCATCGGGGGAAGCGTCCGGCTGATCGGACGCCTCCGTTCGCGCTACTTTTCTGCGACGTTTCTGCGTTGAGGATACCAGTAGCGGGCGTCGGCGGAGCCGCGATCGATCAGGACGAAACTGTTGGCGAACACCCGGTACGGGTGGCTCCACTCGCCATCGGCCCACTGGATGCGAATCTGTGCCCGTTCGGCGACGCCGAGACCGACATGCGTGAAGCCTGAGGTTCCGGAGGCGTGACCACCGCCAACCCGGATCGTGCGCGTCAACGTCTTCGTGCCGACGCGCACGACAATCTGCGCGCCGATCCCGTCGCGGTTTCCGGTTGGATCGGTCAAGCTGATCTCAAGAAAATTGCCCATGGGCCGGGTGCCGAAGGCCGACTTTGCTCCCCGATTATGGAACAGGCTCGCCGACCCTCCGCGATTGACGACCAGAAGATCGAGGGCGCCGTCGAGATCGAAGTCCGCGACGAGCGCGCCTCGGCCCTTGGTGGGCAGCGCCAGTCCCGCCTCTTTTCCCCGTTCGGTGAACCGCCCGTCGAACCCGCCCATCAGGAGATTGTCGGGATCGAAGCTGGCGAAATCCGGCATGGCCTCGACATTGCCTTTCGCGATGAACAGGTCGAGCGCGGTGTCGTTGTTGAAATCGGAGAATTCGGCATGCCATCCGGTCGAGGGTTTGCCCTCGTCCCTCGTGTAGGGGCGGTGCGCCGTCGCGCGCCGGTCCCAGGCCTCGTCTCTATAGGCCGGTGTGTCCTCGAACTCGCGGTCGAGCACCTGCAGCTTGGTGTCACCCATCGAAGTCAGCGCGTATTCGGGCCAGCCATCGCCGTCGAGATCGCCCTCGGCGATCCCCATGCCCCAGATCGAAAGATGCTTCCAGCCATCGGCCCGGCGATAGGGGCGCGGCGCCCGCTCCGGCTCGACGCGCCAGAGCTGCTCTTCGCCGCCGCGATAATATTGCCGGTCATTGGTGATCCGCAGCGCCGGCTCGCCCGTATGGTTCCAGTCGGTGAACAGCATCGAGAGGGCGCAAAAGCCGGGCTTCAGTTTTTCGGCAAGTGAATAATCGGGCACGTCGCGCCCGTGCTGCGGGCGCATGAGGACATTGTCCGCGCAGGTTCCCCAGGGCGAGCCCGGCGCCGTCCGGTCGACGTAGTTGCCGAAAGCGAGCGTCGGAAATTTCGCTCCCGGCTCGAAGATGGCCGCGAAGGCCGTCGTCCAGTCCCTGCCGCCGTCGATCGCGAAGTGTCGGTTCGCCTCCTTGAAGCCGCAGGCGCCGTCCCCCGTGAGCACGATATTCTTGCCGACCCGAAGAAGGATCAGGTCCATGTTGCCGTCCTGATCGATATCGATCGGATAGGCGCCTGTGACCTTTTCGAGATCGGCCGGTTCGATCCCGATTGGAATCGGCTCGAAGGAAAGCCGACCCGCCGAACTCTGATTGCGGTAGAGCTGCGCGGGATTCTTGCCGCCGCTCAGGAAGACTTCGGGATAGCGGTCGCCATTGCAGTCGAAGGCGGCCCCACCTCCGCCGACGAAGAACTCCCAAGGCCCGTCATAACTGTGGGCAATCCCGGCATCGGCCGCGACCTCCTCGAAGACCGGCGTGTCGGCGCTGAACGGGGCCGGCTCCGACGGCGTTTCAGCGAAGGCCGGGCCAGCCTGCAATGCGCCCACGCTGCAAGCAAGCGCGACCGCGATCAGGCAGATGACGGTCTTAGTGCCAGCACTCATTCGCCGATCCTCAATGTCTTCAGCCATGCGATCAACGCGGAGCGGTCTTTCTCGGCAAGCGCGGCATAGGCCTTGCCAGCTTCATAGGCTTCGCCGCCATGGGCCCGGATGGCTTCGTCCAGCGTCGTCATGTCGCCGCGATGGCCGTAGGGGGCGGTATCGGCCAGTCCCCACAGTTCGGAAGTGATGAAGACGTCCCGCTCGACGAAGCGCTGCGCCAGGGTCTCGTTGCCGAAGGCGGCTTGGCGCTGATCGGCGATGCGATGCCGCTTCAGGTCACCGAAGAGCGGCACGAGAACACGCCCCTTTGCGTCCCGGGGCAGAGCTTTCGCCCAATCGAGCAAGGCAAGGTCGTAGATCGCCGGCGCTTCGACGTCGCCGGTCCGCAACGTCCCCGCCGTATCCACCGGTCCCGGATCGGAGAAGGCCAAGCTGTCCAGCGGAAGAGACGGTCGGTGGCAGGTCGTGCAGCCGAGATCGGCAAAGACTTCGCGCCCACGAACCGCAGCCTTTCGCCACTCGGCGCTGTCCGGCTCGACCTCCAGTGGCGAGGGAAGGCTGGCCTGGAACGCCACCATGGCCGAGACCAGACCGGCAGAGATTTCGTTGGAATGTCCGTCGCCATCGAAATCGTCGGTCCCCGTCCAGCGCGCCCCCCAGCGCTCGTCCGGCTGCATGCCATGATGCTGATTGAGCGCATTGACGGTGAACTGGCGGAGCGACGTCATCACACCCTTCTGGGTGAACGGCCGGATGACAAGATCGGGGTCGACGCCATCGAGGCCTGCGAAGTCGATCGATCCATCCGGCAGCGCCGTGATCGAGCCAAAGGACACGCCCTTGCTGGCGAGCGCAACCTTCTTCGGCTCGCCCAGACGGCGCGCCTCGTCGAGCGCGGTGGTCCGAGCGGCCTGCAGGTCTGCCGTCATCTCGCGCGCCAAGAGTTCGACGAGGCCTGCGCCGAAGAGATGGTTGGTTCCGCGCTCATTGGAGAATTGCGGATCGAGCGTGTCGAAATCCGCGCTCTCGAAGCCTTCCGAAACGAAGACATTGCCGACGAAACCGCCGGCTCCGCCGGTTCGAGGTTCGTTGTGGCAGGACGAACAGGCATTCGCGTCGGGACCGGCGAGCCGCTGAAAATTATGCTCGACCGGCCGGCGATGGGCCGTCGGGATGATGGCCTGGGTCGCGTGGGGCCGCCCCGCGCCGTCGAGGCTCGTGAACCGCGCCTCGAACAGCGCGCGCCCTTTCTCGATCAGGCTGGAGAGGTCTCCCAGCGAAAGCACGCCCCGAAGCTCCGACTGATCGACATGCACCTTGACGGCGCGCTCGGACCAAGGCGGCGCTTCTTCGGCTTGAACCGACCACGGCGAAGCGAAAGCGAGACAGGTTGCAAGTGCAAGGACTGAAATGACTGATGTCCGGGCGGTCATTCGGCGGCCTCCGCTTTCGGCGTCGTTGCTGTCGCGAAGCGCTCGTCGATCCCAGCCAGCGCGTGATTGGCAGCCGCTTCGAAGACCAGGGCATCGACGTCGTCCTCGATGCTGAACTCCACGTCAGCCCCTTGCCCGGCAATCGAGCTCTCGGTGATTCCGCGGCGTATCGCCGGCTCCAGGAGATCGATCGCCTGGGCCCCGGAGCCGGTGAAGACAATCGGCAAGGGATCAATCAGCGTGAAGATCCGGCCGAGGCCGTAACCAATGGCGAGACCCGCCTCTTCGAAGGCTTCGCGCGC
>Ga0310345_10004261_pt1 | contig 13075 bp, 9 predicted proteins | sample HC15DNA20500_MG_FD_204667 | JGI IMG/M metagenome (GOLD analysis project Ga0310345, IMG submission 204667) | Marine microbial communities from station ALOHA, North Pacific Subtropical Gyre - HC15-DNA-20-500_MG | ecosystem: Environmental > Aquatic > Marine > Oceanic | place: Pacific Ocean: North... | reverse complement strand
GGCCGAGTAGGAGCTAATGGCCACACCGACCCCAGTCACCTTCGTGCCGTTTCGCTGACCGCTCCTAGCCTTCATTCCCGCCCAATCGAACTCCTGGGCGGCCTTGTCGATCGCCATCTTCGGGAAGGCGCTCGAGACGTTACCCTGCTGCCCCTGCCGTGGCCGGCCGAACTTCGCCTGGCCTTCGGGGGCATTCATCCGAATGAGCTCAAGCTGGTCGACGCCAAGCTGCTTCGCCGCTTTGTCCATGATCGGAGCGAACATCGCGACAGCTTGGACGCCACCCGGTGCCCGCTGCGCCCCGCGCGGCGGCGTGTTGGTGTAAACCGTCAGACCACGCATCCGCATGTGAGCGGGCTGATACATCAACGAGGTCTGGTCGGCCGCCGACATGAAGTCACCGGACCGACCGTAGGGACCACCGTCCTGCACGTGGAAGAGATCAATCGCAACGACACGACCATCGCTCTTGAAGCCGAACTTGGCACGGGCTTGGATGCCGGGTCGTGAGCGGCCGAAGAAGTTCTCTTCCTGTCGTGTAACCCGCATCATGACCGGCTTGCCTGCCTTCTGTGACAGCAACGCCGGGATGCGGCACTGGATCGCACTTGAAATCTTACCGCCGAACCCGCCGCCGCAGTACTCACCGACAACAACGAGGTCAGCGGGATCAATTCCGATCCAACGCGCCAGCCCCCCCGTCGTACGGGCAGTGCTCTGCGTCGAGACATGCATGTAGCACTTGCCGTTCTGCCAATAGGCCATCGCGGTCCGCGGCTCAAGCGGCTGGTGCGATACCGATGAAGCAAAAACGGTCTCGTCAAGGACGAGGTCTGCCTCAGCGAAGCCAGCCTCGACATCGCCAACCTGCCATTCGTCAGTCACCTCACCGTCCACCGGCAAACGCCCCGCGTCAATCTCGTTCCAGTCAACGTTGTCCCACTTGACCGTTGCGAGGTCACGACCGGCCATCGTGTTGCCGTCGAGCCGCGCGTTCGGTCCGCCCGGGCGGAGACTCTGGAGCGGATCGATGACGAACGGCAGCGGCTCGAAATCGATCTCCACCGCCTCAACCGCTAACGCAGCGGTCTCTTCGTCAACCGCCGCGATGGCGAGAATTGGTTCGCCTTCGTACAGCGGCTCGTTCGTGAGCCCTGCTTCTTGCGGCGCCTCAGCCTCCGGCAAATCGTCGGCGGTCAGGATCGCCTCAACGCCAGGTATCGCCATCGCTGCGCTGGTGTTCATCCGCCGCACGCGCGCGTGCGGCATCGGGCTGAGGAGCAGCTTCGTAAAGAGCATCCCCTCGGCACGAAAGTCCTCAGCGTACTTCGCTCGCCCGGTGACCTTGGCGACGAGATCCGGTGTTACGTAATTCTTTCCGACAAGCTTATGGTCAGCCATGTCAGCTCCTCCGCCCGTTCCGCGTATACTCAGCGGCCTTCATTGCCACATTAAGAATCTTATTGTAATCCCCGCAACGGCAAAGGTTGCCGGAGAGGTAATGCGCCGCCTCCGCGCGAGTGACGGAAGGGTTCTCTTGAACCATCGCGGTCATATTCATGACGAAGCCAGGCATGCAGAACGCACACTGGAATCCTTGCTCGTCAACCACCGCCTGCTGCACCAGACTCAATGTCCCATCCGCTGCTTCGAGGCCTTCAATCGTCTGCACCTCTCGCCCACGCACCTGGTGCGTCAGCGTCGAGCATGCGTAGCGCGGCACGCCGTCGATCAACACGGTGCAGGCACCACACTCCGCTCGGTCACAGCCGAGCTTGGTACCGGTCAGCCCCAATTTGTAGCGCAACGTCATCGCCAACGTTTCCTGCGGCAAGACGTCAACCCGTCGCTGCTGGCCGTTGACCGACAGCGTGAGGAGGCGCTCGACAGCCCCAGGGGCCTGGGCCAGGGCAACCCCATGGCCGCCCCGCATGACATAACTCGACGCCGACACGCTGGCGCCGGTGGCGATCACCCCTTTAATGAAGCTTCGCCGTGAGACTCCCTGTTCATCAACCTGGATGTGCTCCACGTCTCCCATGAGACGACCTCCTCGTTGCGCGCTCTGCGCGCCGGGACCTTTGCGGGGAGAAAAACTACTTCCTTAAAAAGGAGAGTTTAGCACGGATCTTGATTTCGCAACCCCTTTGATCGTATCCCTATTTACAATTGCCTAGAAACCCCACAAGTCATTCCGTGATAACAGTTTAGTTCGTCGATGGTCTATCGATAGGCACGGCGCGCACTAGACGCACGCCGATAGTGACCTCAATACCTTTGGCCTCGGGCTAGTCCACCGCTCCGATCATGCCGTGCGCGCGGCCGAACCAGTAGCTCACTAGGTAGTCGAGGCCGTTGGTTTCGAAGGGCGCGGACGTCCAACGGTCGCCACCGACTGTATACGGATTGTGAACGAGAATGCTCCATGTCCGCCCGCGCTGGCTGACAGGCAACGGACCCTCACCCGTAGCCGGCACTGGCACTGGCTCAACCTGGTATCTGAACCCGAAGCGCGCGGCATAAGATGTAATCGTGTCCGTGTTCCACTTCATACTAAGCGGCATATCGTCCAACGTCTGGATGCCAGCAGCGTCGTACGTGCCGTCACCAGTCCAATGGTGCCAGAGAAAACTGGCGAACGGGTTAGCTTCGACGGAAACACCCGGATGCACCCCGCCATGGAACCACCGACGCGCCGCCTCACGGTAGCTTCTCCGGATGTCTGGGTCATGTTCTAGCTCAAGTAGTGGGTAGAGCGCCAATGCAATCAGCACGTCGTCTGAATGGTTGGCGCTGAGCGGCGCACGGTCCAATCTTGCAGTTTCGCCTATGCGAGGGTACCCGAGCTCGACTAGCCGACGGTACTCGGTTTCGAAGCGCTCATCGCCCGTCACTGCATTAGCGATCTTTACCATCTGCAACAGAAGCAACGCGTTCATAGGCTCGTCGTTCGTAACGTACTCTGGTTCGTAGTGACCCCAGGTAGTCACGTTTCCGTCGTAGCCGACGATGCGCAAGCCATCATCAAGAATCGCACCAACGATCTGACCGACCGTCTCTGCGAGTAGCAACCTCTCGGCCGCGTCGGCCAGATGGGCAAAGTAGACGTAAGCACCAAGCATGAGGCCGTCAACCTGATCAGAACTCACGTTGCCTCGCCACCGGTGCAGCCCGTCCGTGCTGTCGCGCCAGATGCCGTCGTCGAACCATGGTGCACCATCTGGCACCGACGCCCGCGCCAGCAGCCCCGGCCGGCCGCTCACGCGAGCCAAGTGGTTCAGTGCCTGAAACGCCGCGCGCGCCTGTTGCGCGGCGTCCGGATCGTCCGTCGCCAGATAGCGCCAGGTTTGCATAGCACAATAGATACCGGTCATGTACGCATTGTCCGACATGTTATGCGTGACGTAGGGCCGCTCCGGTGTCGGTAGCCGCCGCCGCGTAGCCAGCTGCCCGTTGTGCAGAAAGCGCTCGATGATGTCCGTGTTAAAAATCGCGGCCTTCTCCGCAAGCGTCAAGTCGTCACTCGCCGTAACGGTGGCGCTCCATGTGACAATAGCGATGATCAATACAGCTTGGTAGCGCATCGGATTTGTTAATCGGTGGTGGCCATTTCCAGCGTGGGACTCGTCTCTCCTCCAACGAGACCATGAGCATGAGCTAGAGAGCCCACTGGAACCAGGGAGACGTCGACAGCGGTCAAGATAGCGTGACCTGCAACAATACCAGGCTTCACGAACAAGTTCGGACAAGATGATCCAGGGCGCCGTCGGTACTTTTTTACCAATGCGCCCGCTGATCCCGTAGTATCCTATATACGACCATTCTAGTCGGGTATCCCGTGGCGAGAATGGCAACTAGAATACGCTAGATTTGCCGCCTAGTTTTACTTGGCCCCTGAACTACATGCGCTTGGCAGCCCCGTCACGACGGTGGATTCTTACGGCCATACTCGCGCTGGTCGTCAACCTCGCCGGAACAGCTGTGGTGGTACTAACCCGCGCCGCGCCCCAGCAAGACGAAAGCCTCAAGGCTCAGGCAATCGCCGTCGAGATGTCTGGCGTTGCCGCGGACCCAGGCGACCAGCCGATCGCGTTCAGTCACGCGCATCATGTCGGGGAGTATGAGATCGCGTGTGAGTTCTGCCACGCCTACGCCCGCCGTGGCCCAGTCGCTGGCATCCCGTCCGTAGAGCGGTGTGTGGGATGTCACAGGTCGATCCTGAGTGACCAACCAGAAATCCAGAAGCTATTCGGATACTGGGAGAACGAGGAGCCGATTCCTTGGATTCGTATCCACGATCTGCCCGACTACGTCCGCTTTACCCACAAGGCACACGTTCGCGCTGAGATCGCCTGTGACAACTGTCACGGCAACGTGCCACAAATGGAAGTCGTCCAACAGACGGAATCGCTGTCGATGGGCTGGTGCCTCGACTGTCACAAGGAACGTAACGCGTCGAGGGATTGTTTAACCTGCCATTACTGAAGCGCCAAATATGAGCGACACTACCCTTCTCGGACTAACGGAAACCGTCGGGCGCCGCACATTTCTCAAGGTGCTTGGCAGCGCTGGACCCGCCGCCGCCATTACGGCCTGCTCCCCGGTTCCGCCGGAGAAGATCATCCCGTATGTAATACCCCCCGAGAATGTTATTCCTGGCGTCGCAACGTGGTACGCGAGCATCTGCGGTGAATGTCCAAGCGGCTGCGGCACACTGGTTCGTACCCGGGAGGGCCGCGCGGTTAAGGTCGAGGGAAATCCCTCGCACCCGGCTAATCATGGAACGCTCTGCGTACGCGGACAATCGGCGCTGCAAGGCTTGTACAACCCTGACCGGTTCCGTGGCCCACAGGTGCGCCGCACGACCAACGCCAACGCCGGTCAAACGGCCTTCGAGGCTGCGTCGTGGAACACAGCCCAACAACCGGTCATCGACCGGATCACCGCCCTGCGCAGGGCCGGCCGCGGCGACCGCATTGCAATTGTCACCCCGTTGCTGACCGGGACCCTCGACAAATTGGTTGACCAATGGGCGGCCGCACTCGGTGGTGCGCGCCGCCTCCGGTATGAAGCGTTCGCGTATGAGCCGATGCGTGAAGCGAATCGTCTTGTATTCGACCGTGAGGCCATCCCACACCACAACTTCAGCCAGGCCGACCTCGTAGTGTCGTTCGGCGCCGATTTCCTCGAGACATGGTTGTCGACCGTCGAATACACCCATGCACATGCGGAAGCACGTCGCGTTCGGAACAACCAGAAGTCAAGATTCATCCACCTTGAGTCGCGCTTGTCGCTGACCGCCTCGAACGCCGACGAGTGGATCAGCCTCGAACCTGGAACAGAAGGCCTCGTCGCCGCCGCGATGGTAAACACCATCGTGTCGGAGCAGCGCGTGCAAGTCGACGGGGTTTCAGACAATTCGCTCGGGCAAATTCGCGCACTGGTCGGCGACCTCACTGCCGAATCGGTCTCCGCGCGTACCGGGGTTCCCGAGGCACGCATCATCGAGCTGGCACGAGCGTTTTCAGACGTAAACAACGGCCCGGGCCGCACGCTTGCTGTCGGCGGCGGCATCGCTGTTTCCGGAGCCGATGCGACCGAAACGCAGATCGCGGTCGCGCTCCTAAACTACGTTGCGGGCAATATCGGCACCACCGTGCAGTTCGGAACCGCGGGCATGTGGGACGAGGTTAGCAGCTACTCGGAGATGCTCAAGCTGGCCGACGCGATGCGGTCCGAGGAGATCGAAGTGCTGATCCTCCACCAGGTCAACCCAAAGTTCACTCTTCCAGCAGCGGCCGACTTCGGTGCGGCATTAGACGCGGTTCCGCTCGTCGTCTCAACTTCAAGCTTCGCCGACGAAACGACAGCGCACGCCGATGTCATTCTGCCAACGCACACGCCGCTCGAGGCGTGGGGCGACCACAGGTCCGGCACCGGAGCATTCGGTTTGATGCAGCCAACGATGCGCCCCCTGTTCGATACGCGACATCTTGGCGACTTTCTGCTCGACATTGGACGTGCCACGGCCACCGAATCGGCGGGCGAGCCCGAACGCGTTAACGCCGACGGGAGCGATGTGCCGCAGTCGTTGCCAGACGGCAACTTCTACGAGGTGCTGCGCAAGGCCTGGAGCGGTCTGCAGCCGCCAGTTGAAAGTGGCGGCGAGGACAACGCATCTACACCAGACCCGGATGGGTTCGAAAATTTTTGGGTGGACGCGTTGCAGAGCGGAGGTCTCTGGACCGACGTCAGCACAGAAGCGGCACCAGTCGTGTTGAGCAACAGTATTGGAGACCTTTCGCTGGCCGCTCTCGGTAACGTAAGGGACAGTGGCCGCGCGCTGACGCTCGTGGCCTATCCATCGCTCCATTTTTACGATGGCCGTGGCGCGAACCGGCCGTGGCTGCAAGAGATCCCAGACCCGATGCTCAAAGCAACATGGAGCAGTTGGGCAGAAATGACGCCCGTCACCGCCAGCGAGATCAATGCAGAAGATGGACAGCTTGTCTCGCTCGACTCAAACCATGGGTCTACCGACGTAACCGTCATTATCAACCCGCATCTACGCGACGGTGTCGTTGCTATCCCGATCGGTCAAGGCCACACCGACTTCGGACGCTACGGGAGTGGCCGCGGCGTCAATCCGATGGTGCTGCTTGACCCAATGCCGGAGACAACAGCTGGGGGTGTCCGGTGGGCAGGCACGAGGGTCGACGCGACACCGAGGGGCGTGCGCAGGCCAATTCCACGGCTGCAGCGCACGTATGACCAAGAGGGTCGCAATCTCGCGCAGTCGATTTCGCTGGCGGCGCTAGCAGCGGGTGACGTGCCTCCCGAAGAACACCACTTCAGCCTGTATCCGGAGCACCAGCATCCCGATCACCGGTGGGGCATGGCGATTGATCTCGATGCGTGCAACGGGTGCAACGCCTGCGTAGCGGCATGCTACGCCGAAAACAACGTGCCCGTGCTGGGAGCCGACCAAATGTTGCGCGGTCGAACGATGTCATGGATGCGAATCGAACGGTTTACGGAAAAAGTAAAGGGAACTGACCGTGTCGATTCAAGATTCTTGCCGATGCTGTGCCAACACTGCGATCACGCGCCATGCGAAACTGTCTGTCCCGTCTATGCGACCTACCACACAGAAGAGGGGCTTAACGCGCAGGTATACAACCGCTGCGTCGGAACTCGCTATTGCTCCAATAACTGCCCATACAAGGTCCGCCGTTTCAACTGGTTCGACGCCGACTTCCCGGAGCCGCTCCACCTTCAGCTCAATCCGGATGTCACAGCGCGCAGCAAAGGCGTCATGGAAAAATGTACTTTCTGTGTCCAACGTATCGTTGAGGGCAAGGAGGACGCACGTGACGAGGACCGCCCTGTGCAGGACGGTGACGTCACACCAGCGTGTGCACAGACATGCCCTGCGCAGGCGATTGTGTTCGGCGACCTAAACGACCCGGATAGTCGTGTCTCGCAACTTTCTGATAGTGACCGCGGATACCACGCGCTCGACGTCCTCAACACCAGGCCAGCGGTGACCTACCTCAGAAAGGTCACGCAAAGTTAAAACGCCGTATGGCCTACGCGAAGATCAACGCCGACATTCTGCGCACGCTGCAACCACCTGGGAGGACGTACTACGGAGCGCTGGGACTCGTCGCGGTGGTGCTGAGCTTTGGTATTTACGCTTTCGCGCAACAGTGGCAGCACGGCCTCGGCGTCGCTGGCTACGAGCATCCAATTCTCTGGGGCGTCTACATTACTAACTTCGTCTTCTGGGTCGGAATCGCCCATTCCGGCACGCTGATCTCAGCGGTACTCTTCCTGTTCCGTGCGAAGTGGCGAACGTCGGTCGCGCGCGCCGCAGAAGCGATGACCGTTTTCGCCGTCATGACGGCCGGTCTGTTTCCGATTATTCACATCGGCCGCCCCTGGTTCTTCTACTGGCTGATTCCTTACCCGAACGAGCGGCAACTGTGGGTGAACTTCCAGTCACCGCTCATCTGGGACGTCTTCGCGATCACCACCTACCTGACCGTGAGTGCAATGTTTCTCTTCCTCGGATTGATTCCGGACATCGCTGCGGTCCGAGACCGATGTACCGACTGGCGCAAACCGCTTTACCGAGTACTGGCGCTCGGCTGGAGCGGCTCAACGCGTCAATGGTTTCATCACGCGGCGCTCTATGGCTTCTTCGCCGCGCTGGCGACGCCGTTGGTTGTATCAGTGCACAGTGTCGTCTCGTGGGACTTCGCGATGTCGATCCTACCGGGGTGGCACAGCACGATCTTCGCACCCTACTTCGTTGCCGGCGCGATCTTCTCGGGCCTCGCGATGGTGATCACCCTCCTGATCCCGCTTCGGAAGCTTCTTGGACTTGAGGAGTACATCACCATTCGGCATTTCGAGAATCTCGCGAAGCTGATCATCGTCACGTCGCTGATCGTCGGCTACGCGTACATCACCGAGTTCTTTATCGCTTGGTATAGCGGCAGTCCCTTCGAACAAGGCACGTTCTACGATCGAATGTTCGGGCAGTACCGTATGTTGTCGTGGGGTATGTTCACGTGCAACGTGATTATTCCGCTGGTCTTTTTCTGGAAACGAGTTCGAACCAATCTCATAGCGCTCTTCGTGGTCTCAATCTTTATCAATATCGGGATGTGGCTGGAACGGTACGTGATAATCGTCACGTCGCTCTCACACGACTTTGACCCGGCGAATTGGTCGGGTGTCTATCAGCCGACGTGGGTCGAGGGCGCGATCACAGCCGGTAGCTTCGCATTCTTTTTCTTCTTTTTCCTTGTGTTCATTAAGAATTTTCCGTCGATCTCGATCACAGAGATGAAAGAAAGCTCACAGCACGCCGAGCTGTTCGATAGCAACCTGGCGCGCTGATCGCACATACGGACACACCACACTGACGACAGTTATGGGCACACTGCTCGGCGTTTACGACGATGGAACGAAGGCCGCCGATGCCATCGCTACGTTGCGGGATGATGGCCTCAATGACATATCAGCCTATATGCCGACCCCGCACCAGACCATCGAGAAACTGCTGCGAACCAGTACTAGTCCGATACGAACGTTCGTTCTCGTCGGTGGCGTGCTCGGATGCGTGGCCGGCTTTGCGCTCCCGATCTACACAGTTTACGACTGGCCACTCATTGTCGGTGGCAAACCACTCATCTCGATTCCACCGTTTGTCGTTATTGCGTTCGAGATGACGATCCTGTTCGCCGCCATTCTGGGGATGCTCGGGTTTCTGGGCCTCGCCGGTTTACCGCAAATGCGGCCACCGCTGCACGATGCGCGGTTCAGCAACGATCACTTCGGTGTAGCGGTACGCTGCACCAACGCGCAGGTCGAAACCGTGCGAGCAAAGTTGGAGGAAACAGGTGCAATCGAGATACGAACGGATGCGTAGGCTGCTCGCAACAGCGCTGCTCATCTGCACTACTGGTGGGTCGGCGCTCGCGCTGACCTGGATTCGCGACATGTGGACCGGGCCGGTGGTCCTCCCGCAAACGGAAGCCCGCCTGCCGCCCGAGGAGTCGATGGCGACTGACGGAGAACGCCTCCTCAATCGTCGCCAGGCACGTGCCATTCCGAACCCACTGACCGAGAGCGCGGCGGTGATTGCTGAAGGCGCAGCGCTCTTCACGACTTATTGCGCGCTTTGCCACGGAGGGGACGGGCGTGGAAACGGTCAACTTTCATCGTTTTACGGTCGGATGCCGAACCTCACACTGCAGCACGTCCTCAACTATCCAGATGGCTTCGTCTACTCGATCATCCGTGAAGGCGGCCGCAATATGCCGCGCTTTGCCGACGCGTTAAGCGTCGATGAACGGTGGGCGCTTGTCCACTACCTCGGCACATTGGAGCCAATGCCGGAGGACTCGCGTTAGTGACCATGCCGCCCCGTTCGTCTGGCGACCTTGTTTCTGCTGGTACGCGCCGGAGTCTGCTTGGTTTCAGCGCGCTCGGCATCGCGGCATTCCTCTACGGTGTATTTGCTGGGGAGGGTTTGCGCGCGTGGCAGGCGTTACTGGTCAATTTCTTGTTCTTCGCGGGACTCGCGCAGGCCGGTGTCGTCCTGTCCGCTCTCCTGCATGCGACATCCTCTCAGTGGGGTCGGTCACTAAAACGGACTGCCGAGGCAACAGCGGCGTTCTTCCCCATCGCGTTCGTTATCCTCCTAGTCCTCCTGATCGGCATCAGGGCCTGGGCACCGTGGGTGCACGATCCGGTAGCGGCAAAAACACTGTGGCTCAACATCCCATTCTTTGTTGCCCGCCAGCTCGTTGGCTTCTTACTGCTGACCGGTCTCAGCCTACTCTACGTCTATCGTTCACTCCGCCCCGACATCGGGATGCTGCACGAATCTGGCCAACAGCTGGCCACCGGCCTTTCGGAACGTCTGATTGCCGGGTGGCGTGGAACTAACGTCGAGCGAACCATCGGACAACGCGCGCAGGATCGACTGGCAGTCGCCGTTCTCATTGCTTATGGTTGGGTGTTCACCCTCGTCGCCTTCGACTTCGTTATGTCGCTCGACCCGCACTGGTTCTCGACATTGATGGGCGGCTACTACTTCATCGGCAATCTCTTCATCGGGCTCGCGTTCCTCGCCCTTGTTGCGGCATGGGGACGGGAGCGGCTCGCCATCCTCGACTACGTCGGTCCCCATCAACTACATGATGTCGGCAAACTGCTGTTCGGCTTCTGCATCTTATGGGCGTACATGTTCTGGGCGCAGTACCTAGTCATCTGGTACGGCGATTTGCCGGAAGAAACCGAGTTCATCTACCACCGGATGCATGGGCCGTGGGCGCCGGTGGCTTGGACGGTCTTCGTCCTCTCCTTCCTGGTGCCGTTCGTCGTGCTCCTGAGTCGCGCGCTCAAAACGCGACCGCGGGCTCTGGCAACAATCGCCGCGGTCATCTTGGTTGGAATGTGGCTCGAACGATTCATTCTCGTCTCTCCATCACTCTGGCACAACGGTGGTGTGCCTGTAGGCGTGCTTGAGGTCCTTATTACAACCGGCGTGTTGGGGCTCTTTGGCTTCTGCTACACCGGGTTCCTGCGCATGTTTCCGGTACTGCCCGTATCCGATCCGCGACTCGTCAGACTCCCAGAGCCGGGACGCTAGCGCAGCGGCGATCTCTACCTCATTATTCTTCTCCGCGCGCATCGCGCGCGTCATTCAAGACCAACCGACGGTGCCCTGTCCCGTCGCGGTAACGGTTGGTAGGCAACCATCGTCGGAATTCTCGTCGGTACCACTCGGGAAGATCAGTTTGCGGTCGACGTCACGTCTAGAAAATGTAGTGGAACCTCGCACACTTGATCTATGACATTGATCATACGTATGATTAAAACAATCGTTTGTTTTTATAGTTAAGGAGCGGGCAATGGCGACTAGTACTAAGGATAGACTCCTCGACGTCGCCGAGCGTCTGTTTGCCGAGCGAGGCTTCCCCGCCACATCGTTACGCGACATAACGAGCGAGGCAAGGGTCAATGTGGCGTCTGTAAACTATCACTTTGGATCAAAGGAGTCGTTGCTAGGCGCCGTGCTCGAAAGACGCCTGCGGCCCATTAACGAGCGTCGTCTTACATTGCTCGATGCCATCGAGACGGCAGCCGGCGATCACCACCCGGACCTCGAGGAAGTGCTCCGTGCATTTCTCGCGCCGCCATTCCACAAACAGCAGGAGTGGGGTGAGCGTGGGCAGCATTTCCTGCACTTGATGGGACGCGTTCACTCGGAGGTAAACGATGAGTTCCGCGCAAGCTTTCTGCAGCAGTTCGAAACGGTACGCAACCGATTTGCATCTGCACTGCAACGGGCGCTACCACATCTCGGCCCGACCGACATCGCCTGGCGCATGCTATTCCTCGTCGGTTCGATGGCATTCACGATGATGTGGGGCGATTCGCTCGTATCGATTGACCAGCGTGCCGCACGAAATCCAGAGGACATCCTCGAGTCGCTCATCCAGTACGCTGCGGCCGGGATGGCCTCAGCCGTTACGACTGGTGTGGGGGTGAGTACCAGTCAGAAGGGAGCAGGGCTGTGACCGCTCGCCCACTGGTCGTGGTGGTCGTCATTGTCGGGACTAGCTGTACGACCGTACCACCGGTCGAGACCCCGAAGCTCGATGTCGCGATGCCAGCGCAGTGGACAGCAGCAGCGGTGCCCATCGGACAGATCGATCCTGACTGGTGGAACGATTTCGGAGACCCCGGACTGTCCGGCGCGGTCGAGACTGCCTTAGCACAGAACTTTGACCTCCAGTCGGCCGCAGCCCGACTGGAGCAGGCTGCGGCCGACGCACGGATCGCGACCGGGACCTTACAGCCGACCGTTCAGGCAAGTTACAGCAGTAGCCGGCGTAAGCAGAACTTCGTCGGGTTTCCAATTCCGGGTGCTGAAGGACGTGTGCTCAGCACGATCTCGACGAACCATGGCGTCTCACTTGACGTCTCATGGGAGATCGACCTGTGGAGGCGCCTGCGCGCCGATGCACAGGCCGCTCTCGCCGACCTGCAACGGTCAGCTGCCGATCTTCGTGGTGTCCAGCTATCTCTCGCGGGGCAGACCGTCAAGGCCTGGTTCGCGATCGCGGAATCACAACAGCAAGTCATGCTATCCCAGGCAACGGTCAGGAGTTTCCGGGAGTCGGCCGACCAGGTTCGGGTACGGTTCGAGGCGGGCATCCGACCTGCGTTGGATTTGCGGCTGGCTCTGCTCAATCTTGCGAACGCCGAGGCACTGCTCGACCAACGCCAGCAGCAACTCGATGCATCGACGCGCCAACTCGACGTCCTCGTCGGCCGTTACGCCGTCGGAACGATTGAGATGCCGGGACCACTTCCGGTGGCACTGCCGGACGTGCCGGGCGGTCTTCCCGCCGACTTGGTAGGTCGTCGGCCCGACCTCGTATCGGCCGAGCGGCAAGTAGCTGCTGCCGAGGCACGATTAGGCGTTGCCCGAACTCAACTGCTCCCGACTATAGCGCTGACGGTCGCTACCGGTACCGCAACGAACGCACTA
>Ga0310345_10004259_pt1 | contig 13086 bp, 9 predicted proteins | sample HC15DNA20500_MG_FD_204667 | JGI IMG/M metagenome (GOLD analysis project Ga0310345, IMG submission 204667) | Marine microbial communities from station ALOHA, North Pacific Subtropical Gyre - HC15-DNA-20-500_MG | ecosystem: Environmental > Aquatic > Marine > Oceanic | place: Pacific Ocean: North... | reverse complement strand
AGGGCCATAAGGACGAACCGGAATCCAGGACCTGGCCCGATTAAAAGTTGTTTTCTAGGGAAAGGTTTGGTCAATTTATATTAGGATTAATCTAGTGTCTCCCGCAGCCAACACTAGCCACAGTTTAAGTATCTATTCTTGTTTAAACTAAACCCACTAACTCTACAATTTCGGTGTTCAAAATGTGCATGACGACATCAATTCCGTCAAACTAAACCAGAATGTTTTTTTCTGTCAGAGCTACTCAAATATGACAAATATTTTCACTAGGTTTAGCTTTGCCCCCTAGAGGTCACTGTCTATTAGTGCCTCTACTAACAGAATGATATCATCTTGTTACTTAGAGCAAGGATAATATCGTTTCTAGTCCAAAACTTTTATTTAGAGCTATAAGAATTGTCTTATTTAGGATCTACTACCCATCTTGATGTAATGGAGGTAACTATAACGCCAAATTAAGGACGAGGCAAAACCTATTCTACCCATTATGGGAGATCGGTTTTGAACACATTCTTCTCCTGAAACTCAGACAAGTTTAAAGATTTGCCACTCTATTTAGCATGGAGTTTTAACATTTGCTAGACCCTAAACGGAGTCCGAATATGAAGTAGATCTAGCATTGAGTTTCTCTAGAATTGGCTGCACTTTGTCCGGAAACTTCTCTTCATCTAAAGTAGTTAACTTCCCATTCTCCCATAATATCTCACCTCCAACCATGGTCATGACGACATCAGAAGCTCTAGCTGAACAAACCAAAGCAGCGATAGGAGAAAAAACTGGAATAGTATGACTTCCAGAAAGGTCAACGACTATTAAATCTGCCTTCTTTCCGACTTCAATAGAGCCTATCAAGTGAGAGAGTCCTAATATGTTGGCCCCTCCTAGTGTAGCCATGTGGAGAGCTTGCTCAACCGAAAACTGGCTTTCATTCTGACTGGGTTCTGTTGAAACTAAACTCGGGGCACACCATGATGGATTAAATAAAGCAAAACGCATCTCTTCAAATAAATCCATTGTATTATTGCTAGCAACACTGTCTCCACCCAGACCAATTGGAATTCCCGCTTGTATCAATCTCCTAAGATTCATATAGCCATGCTTAAGTTTCCAGTTGGATTTTGGACAGTGGGCTATCCCCGCACCAGTCTTTCTTAAGATAGGGATATCTGCAGGAACCAGCTGAACACAATGAATTAGTAACGTGCCTTTGGAAATGACTCCTAGTTGTTGGAGGTACTGAATTGGACTACACTCTGGAGCTACCCATTCAATACCCCGAGAACGGAGTGCCACACTCATTGGCCCTGTGCCTTCTCTCAGTAAGAGATCTTCCTCTTTTGATTCAGCAACATGGATGCAAATAGGCATTTTCCGCGATCGGGCATATTCATGGACCTTCTGAAACAAGGCGCCGCTCACCGTGTATGGCGCATGGGGAGATACTCCCAAAATGATTCGGTCTGCTCGAGTTGAGGTAGAGCTTTCCCAGTTTCTTGAATGAACTAACCTTCGGTGCTCTAATTCCACTAGTCTTGCATGTAAACTGGAGATACGGTCAGCTGCTTCATCAGCCCGTGGCGAAAATACCTCTTGATAAAGAACTCCTCGAAGTCCACTGGCTAATACCGCATCAAAGCTGGCCCCCATTTCCATGGCATCACCTACAGTAGTAATTCCTGCACGAATAGCTTCGCATGCACCCATCTCAGCTGAAATCTTGATCTCTTCATGATTTAATACCTCGTGTTTAGCTTCAACTAATCGTTGAATCCAGTTCCAAAAAGAAAGGTCTTCTAGATAACCTCTCAGGACAGTCAACTCTAAATGAGAGTGACTGTTAACAAACCCTGGCAGAAGGACTTTACCCGGGAAATCACGCACCTCCTCCTTGGAGTAACGAGAAACCAATTCTCCGATCGTCCCAACGTCCTGGATTTCATCATTGTTAACTAATACTGCCCCATCAAGAATAGAAGGAGAGCTTACTGGGAGCATCCAGCTGGCAGAAAGGATCATAGGTCCAAAATCTTTTGATCAAATAGTTCTAAGTAGTAAAACACTTTGGCCTCGTCCGAGGATTTGGAAAATGCCGTCACACAATAACCTTTTTTCAACAAAAGAATGATTTGATTTTTAAAATCGTTCTGAATAACAGCAGCCTTTGATTGATCTTGAACCCTAATCTGACTAATATCTCCTGGGAGTTCTACTATCCTTGCGTCCACAGGAAGAGATCTTGGCCCATGATTTAAATTAATTCGTGATTTTACTCGCTTACTAGAAATATACCATTCCGCTACCAAACGATCGGTGGGCAGTGTCCCATGGAGGGAACTCGAACTGGGACCATAAGCGTCCGAAACATACCGACGACAGATCACCCCCAAACGTTCCAAATTCAATTGAGCATTTCGGGTTTCCAGTGGATCGAATGTCCATTCAATACGTTGAATACCATTATGAATTGCCTCTTTCCGCTGGGCTAGTTTGAGCTCCTTACCAACACCTTGACCTTGAAACTCTTTTCTTACGCCCAACATTTGGGAATGCAAATAGACCTTCCCATCACAATAACCTGGGAAAGCATTAATAAATCCCACAACCTTCCCCCTAGAATCCAGGGCGCCTAAGACCTGGCCCCCAATCTTCTTTAGTAATAACAGAGTTCTCAACGGGAGGAGATCTTCATCCGCTGGATCTCGACGCATTGACGTAGACTCCCTACTGAGGTTAGAGCCTTGATTCGGTACATGAAATGGGGATCGGACATTTAATAATCCTCGCAGTGACTATAATCTCTCGGTTGACCGGTTTTATTTGTGTAACCAGTCTAACTTTATTTCATCATGTCCTTTAAAATCACTCCAACATATTTATCTTCAATAAGACCTCTCCAACCAGGAGATTATCAAGGAATACCGTATAATGAAGTGCTATCTTGAAGGAGACTATATGTCAAAGAAAGCATCCCGAAAAAAATGTTTAGGACTATTACTTGGCTCTTTAATTGCTACTATGACCTGCAACCAAAGACCCCATTCTAATCCTGACGCAAAAGAATTAAAAACCAACCAATGGGCAATGAATTCGCTTTGGGACGATGGCTTAGCCGAAGTTGCAACTTACCAAACAACCCGCCATATTTATGGAGTTCCTAGAAGTTTTGAATCCGTGCTAATTACAGTCAAAGAAGACTTTAATCGCCAATATTACGTGAAGGCAGATTTCCCTGACGCGGTTAACTCTTTAACCGTTTTCAAGCTCAATGTCGTTGCAACAATACCTACCAAGAATTATAACTACCATTACCTTACCAGCATCTTTGTTAGTCGGAAAAACCCTGCTCATCTAATTAAATTAACGAACGCAAGCCAGGAGTGGTGTGGAAACACATTCAAAGAGATTCAAAACTGGAACGGTTTATTTCAATTTACCTTTCACTCGTATTTCGATGGTGAAGGCGATGGATCCCTAGCCCTAGATTTCAAAATTGGGGACCTGTTAGAGGACCAATTAGCATTGACACTGCGAAGTCTACCCTTCGAAGAGGGTTATCGTTTGTGTGCCCGCATTTTAGATTCCTTAGTCACTAATCGCATACAACCCCTTCCCCAATGGCAAGATGCTCAGATTACTGTTGTTGGTCTAGAACCCCTAGGAGATAGACGAACGTGGAATGTAAGCGTTCAGCGCAATGGTTTATCACAACACTTTTGGTTTGACGAAATCTATCCTCATATAATGGTTCAATTCACCTCCAGTGATGGGCGAGAATTAAAACTCAAAACTATTTCTCGACGAAAGTACTGGTGACCTCCTCATATTCCAAAACTAGCACCAACCTGTCTACTTAACAAAAGTCAGACAAAAACAAACATAGTCAATTGTAAAATATGTAACCCCAGCCGTTTCAAAACCGGCTCAGAAAACAATCCCTCCGAGAATCGTTCCGGCAGCTAGGCTGTCCAACCCCCAAAAGTACCATGAGCAAAATTTAATAGTACCCCTGACAAAAGAAAAGCAGAACAAAGGGGTACATATTGCACCGAATAGTTGCCTCTATCAATCAATGACTGAAACAATCTTTTGAGAATATAGTAGAAGGCTGTAAGTAATAAAAAACGAAAACTAACTCCTCTGTCACAGTGATACTTAGTGGTAAAATAAAGGTGTCATAATGATCCTCCATCTCAATTAGATAACTCCGCACTCTAGCACTAAACCGCTACCCGCAAAAAAGACCGTAGCAGATAAGCGCCATTACCCCTCCGGGGCCAAACCCAACAAACACCAATATACAGGTCTTACATCGCCAAAGGAGTTGGTCGAATCAGAAGCATTGGCTGAATACCGATTTTCCCCACAAAAAACCACCCCAGAAAAGCACACGCGGCATATCGCTATAACTGCTTGAGAAAGTCGATCCAAGGGAAAGTTAAGGAGTCCTCCAAATTCATGTCCGAAAAACTGTAAGTCAGTCTGGCAGCGATAGTTAAGGCAACCGTACACCCAATAGCTTCACAGAAATCTATCCCTTGAAAAATAGATGACTTTCTTTCAAAGCCGACGTCTTTTCGAGAGCCTGCCTTACATGCATATTCAGCCTGAAACCTGAATCTGTTTTTCTCGGTTCTTTCGAATTATCCAATTGTTTTTTGAATTAAGATTTCATCTCACACTATCTGTGAGCATTCACTAAAAAGAGGTCAAATTCATCTCTAGAATTAGCTGCGTGTTACTGGGACCTCCTCTCCTCGCCGTTCAGCTGAGACATAGGAGGCATACATAACAGCCACCGTATCTTGAGCAAGTTCTCCCCCACATTTTGGTTCTCGATTATGGTTTATACATTCCATAAAATCCTGCAACTCCTGAGGATAGCCGCTCATCCAATCCTCATCTGGAGCTGGATTGGTCCATCCTTGTTTCGTTCCTATCTTTTCAACAAGGTAAACATCCTTAAGTTGTTCCTCTTTTGGATTATAAGTCACCAAAGAATTCGTTGGATTAATGTTACAACGAGTACGATGGTTGTTAGCCATAACCTCCAACCAGTTATGTACACCCCCAAGAACAATCTCACTCGAGAAAATATCGGCAATCATTCCATCTTCGAACACCACATGCATCTGCCCAAAGTCCTCCACATCAAGATAATCAGTTCTCAGGAAACCCCGATCAATATAACTACCTAAACGGGTCAGGTCATGTACTCGCGCACTTACAGATGCAGGCCTCAAAGGCTGGGCTTTTCGTGCCAAACCTTCCTGACGCTTTAGATACAACGCGGCTGTAAGGGGATGGCACCCCTTACCAACGATTGACCCCCCTCCCGCCTGCGACCACAAGCCATAGGCCGGGGAATGGGACCCACTATGTGACTCCTCCCCTAAAATCCAAAGAATTTGGCCGTTAGTCGCTTGCAAAACTTCACATTCTTTTTGGATCGAAGGCGCATAAACCCAGTTCTCTGCATACATAAGTTGTCGATTCGACTGGTCAGCAGCTTCTAAGATTCTCCGGGCACTGGAAATGGCACCAGCCAACATTTTTTCTTTTGGAAAAATACGAGCATTAAAATCCGACAAACCAGCACCGAAAAAACCAGTCAACGGTTTTTCTACAATGACATCTTTACCCGCCCTGAAAGAATTAATTGCTACTGACTCATGACTATACGCAGGGGAACAGATATCTACCACATCCACAGCGCCTAACAAATCTGACAATGTATCAAACACTTTGATGTCATTACGCTTAGAAAACATTTCAGCATTGTGACGCGATCGACTTGTTACGCCGACCACCTCAATGGGAATACCATAGACCCTACGGTAACCCTCTAGATGGAATTGGGCAGCAAATTTAGCTCCGACGATTCCTATTTTGATCTTAGAGTTCATAACTCCTATTCCTCAAAATAAACGGGCTCGCATATTAGATCAGCTAATATTCTCCGAAAACTACCCCGTCCTGAAGACTCCACTTCCGATATGCCGATCCCTTAGGAAAGTAGCCATTCGTTTCATTGCTAAACCCAGAATTTTCCGATCGGCTGCATAGCAGATTCGAACCGATCCCTCTCCCCCCTTACCGAATGCTACCCCTGGAGCTAGTCCAACTCGCATTTCAACCAAAAGCTTCCGACAAAACTCAAAGGAGTCGGTTAGGCCTTCAATCCGAGGAAAAAGGTAAAAGGTCCCCTCAGGCTCGGGTAGGGTTACCCCTGGCATCTTTTGAAGGACCTGTCTACAAAACTTAAGATTTTCCCTCAAGTTTGTCCGCATTAATTCAATTTCAATTTCACCCTTTCGAAGAGCAACCTCTCCCGCCTTTTGGGCCATCGCTGGGGCGTGAGAGACCACGAATTCATTAAGTTCTGTTACCTTCTGAGCTGCGTCTGACCGAGTAACAATCCATCCTAGACGCCAGCCAGTCATACAATAGGTTTTTGAAAAAGACTGAACTATGATGACGGGATCATCCCGATCGCACTTTCGTAGGATCGAGGGGGCAACCGAACCCCCATAATAAATTCGCTCATAGACCTCGTCCGCCATCAGCCACAAATCATGTCGTCGGCAGAACTCAAGAATAGCTTCTTGATCCCGTTCAGAGGCCACCCATCCTAGGGGATTCGAAGGAGAAGTATATAGTAGTAGTCGACTCCTGGAGGTCAGAGACGCCTCTAGTTGGTCAAAATCAATCTCGTACCGTGTACTATTGAGTACCATTGGTACTTCTCGCGGAACTCCGTTAAACATTTGAACAATAGCGGAACCATTAGGCCAAGCAGGAGTCAATAACAACACTTCGTCACCAGGATCTAAAGCACATCTAATACCTACGTTAAGGGCCTGGACTCCCGATGCTGTGATTACAATTTCTTTAGCAGGATCAAGTTCCACGGCATGAAGTTCGAGATATTTTTCGGCTAACGCCTCGCGCAGAGTAGGAAGGCCTGCATTTTCAGTGTAGAAAGTATACCCTTCAGTCAAAGCTTGGGCAGCCGCTTCTTTGATATATCGAGGCGTAGGCTGATCTGATTCACCGAAGTAGAGCTTCAAAACATCATCCATAGTAAAAGCTATGTCTGCCAACTCACGAATTCTTGAGGCTGGAACACCTAAAACAGAACGTGCTAATGCAGCCTGTGCCATGTAACTCTCCGTGTTTAGATAAAAAAATTGAGGAAACTGCCCCTCCAGATCGATAACAATTTAGTTGGAACTCCAAAGGGGGATAAAACCACTTGTGGACATAGGTTTTTAAACATAGCAAAGCCCATCTAAATTGTACGAATTACCTTAAGCGTAACGTTAAACAATTCACAATCAACGGCCGAAAAGGCTCGAGATAACTCAGTAGATAGAAAGATAATCATCCTCTTAAAATTAACAACAAACATCTACACTCCACACGAATCTCCAATTGACCCACCTCTAACCAGCCACTGTCCCCAGATCAAAGCACGTCTTCAAGAAACCTATTGAGAATCTGATTTTCCCCAGAGTCACTTGAATTCATTGAATTAGCGTTCCCCCTGTGGTACAAACAATTCCGTGGCGCTATGGTGTAATTGGTTAACACGCCGCCCTCTCAAGGCGGAGAGTACGGGTTCGATCCCCGTTAGCGCTACCATTACTTTAATTAAGTCACTCCTTTGTTTTAGTTTAATACCTCAACAATCCCTCCAGTAGCATCTTGATTTTGGACCAGAGAATCGGGTTCAGAAAGATGCCGCCCAGAAAAACGATTACTATCAACGCAATACTGCCTAGGCAAACCAGTCGAATACGACACCTACGAACAGAACGATATCCAGTCTTCTGTAAAAAAGTATTAACCAGGTCCCGGTGTTCCTTTCGAACGCCGGGTGGCAACTGAGGCCTATGACTAAATAGATACCCAAGACGTCCTGTCAGATACATACGCAAATTTACAGCCCATCCGCAGGCTTCTAGCAAAGCGCTCATGTCACGCTTGCGTAGACTGTTCCAACCCAAAAAAGCACTAAAAAGTATTACCACAGCCACTATACTCATCAAGACTACGCCCGCTTTCAAAAGACTGATCTGCGATAAAGTTCTGATCAGATAAACAAGCGAAGAACCAACAGCTGCAAAAGCAATTCCACCCCCTAGTAACAAGTCACGAATCCCTAGACTCGAAACGGCAGGGCTAGGTAACGCGGGAGATCTGACTAATTGATCTAGCGACTCTCCCTTTTCTATCTTTGTTACCATTTCAGTTGTAGCCTTTTCTAGGGATCCAGCTCGAGAACCAGCGAATAATTCAATCTTGTCAGTTAATAACTTTTTTGCTTTCAAAAAAGGTGCCTTGATCGCTTCAGTTAGGCTGATGGGATTCTTCACTAAGTCCACAACTCGCGCATCCCATTCCTTTCCTTTTAAATCATAGAAAATACCGCGCTTACCAATTTCTATGCCTCCTTGACCTCCAGATGTAAGGGCTGCCACAATCTCATAACTATACTGGCTGTTCTCAGTCCCAGTGATTTCGGCATACACTAGAAACATCTTACTAGTTTGAGCAATCTTCTTATGCTCAGAGCGACTTTGCACCTTCATAGTAAAGGTAAATTCACGACCATCAATAATCAGGTTCCCTAATTCAAATAGTGCACGGCAACTAGGATCGTACAACGCTGACAAGTTTACAAAGTTATTGGCCAATTCCAACAGCCACCGCTGATAAAGGATAAGCTTTTCTAAGTCCGTTATCTGCTTTAATTCATCCTGAACAGCCCGGTCCTCTAACAGGAGTTTAAAAAGTTTTTTCTGGCCCGGGCCATCTAGATATTCTCTTAGGGTTGTTTCAGGAATCTCGCCTAACCCATCTGATGGTTTTTGGGCTTGCCACTTGCAATAAGGCTCGAAGATGGCCTTCACTTGTACCCAGCTGCTCCGAGTGAGAGATTCGCATAAATCTGGCTGTGCACGCACCAGAACTCGCTCCTGTAATGCGTTTATTTGATCTTTATAGTAGGGATTGATCGTACCCTGTAAATTCAACACACCTTCAGCATTAGGAATTTGAAGTGGTGCTTGCGCTAGGTAAGCCTCGATAACCCCCACGCTAGAACCGTCCAGTCTATCGAGATCTTTTTTACTGAACCTGATCTCCTCCTTTTTACATTCATCGAGGCGTACCAAATCACATTGCCAAAAGAACTCCTCAATTTTGGCATCGCATTCAAACACCATCTTCACCGCATCGGTAGTATCCTCACCCCAAGACATGATTTCACCAGAGCTATAATTATTTAGAAGAGCCTTCCAGGCCAGTTGCTTTTTTGCCCGATCTAGAAATTTGAGTAACTGGACTTCATTAATACCATCCAAACCACTGATATCCCTAGTCCCACCTATTTCCTCCAACACCGCAGCGGCTAGCCTTGCAGCATCTGGATCAGAGACATGCTGAACAGGAAGCACCCCATCTCCGTTTGGAGGATTCATCACATAAGTCTTTTGAAACACACGCACCTGTTCAAGACCGATCTCCTCCGAACTATTTGCCTTCAGATGGCCCAAAATATGGAGAGCAGCTTCTTTGAGTTTTTGGCCGTCTTTATGGCTTATATCCAAATCTAAAATTCGTAAAACCTCTGACGAATGACCCATTCGAGTGCGTTTGCCCATCAGACGAAATATCCATCTCAGGGCTATTCGCAAATGTTCGGAACGAATACTCCCATGGCCATCCTGATTTAAGTATTTCAAAAAGATTGGATCACACTGTAAACTTTCCAATTGAACACTGGTAGCAGCCCAAAGTGCTGGGTGAAGGTCGTGAATAAAGCTAAGATCTTCTGCACTTTCGATACGCAGTTGATGAATCCCTCCGTAATTTCGAAAAACTATGGGCTTCATAAAAAACACTCTCCTCTGGAGTATTTCTTGCCAAGCATTTTCAAGTTACTGCACCCTTTATGTCCTGCCAACTTATGGGAACCATGTCATCATTCCCGGTCTAATGCTTAGCAATAAACGGTATGTTTAGCCTACAAATAAAATATTCACTATCAACTCATTCCAAACTAATTGTTTTCATCTTAATTCGATTATACAATTAGCTGATTGTCCACTCTATTAACCTCAGAACAGGAAAATTGCCCTCGTAAATTGCCCGATCTTTGGTCACATCTTAGATGGAAAACTAGGCCCGTATCTGGACAGATCTTTTCAAGTTATTTCCTCATAGTTATTTAGTAAAACTAAAGGTTCCTAAATTAATTATTTACAATGAGACTTTCCTCCGATTGCTGCCTGAGTTAAGCTTAGAGGCTTTATTCCGGTCAGCAGACTAAACATTACCCTAGGTTCCAAGCACCATTCGCTTTTACATGTAGTAAGTAACAGATTGTTGATACCTTCATACCTTGAGATAACTATTACTAAATTCCTGTCCATCTAGAATGAACCGTTTTCCCTTTCAAGTTTAAAATCAACTTTTATGTCCAAGATATTCTTAATAGATATCTTAGCTCGTAGGCAAAACTCATTGTAACCAATTACTTGCTCCTTTTACCTTGCCGGCAAGAATACAAAGCACTCAAACGCAGAAACCAACTTTACCGGGATATTGACCAAAAACCCATTTCTCCATCACATTTTCCATCCCAAATTCGTTGCAAATGGATCTCTCCAATTGTGACCAGCGAACGGGTCTAAATAAATATTCCAAGTGAGTGCATACTCCCGTCAGCTATCTACTCCTCGGAAATACAATTCTCAGAAAAAGTCCTCTTCATGAGACAATCAAACATAGACCATTTACCGCTAAGGGGGAATTTTGCAAAAACTTTTTCGAGATCAAGCTATAAAGTACGCGTTTGATTGGGAGGACAATCCAGCTTTACGAGTCACTCCAGGAGAAAGCTTTCAAATCGAAACTTGGGACGCCAGCACTGGATACTTTCGTACTCCAGCAGACAAGGCCATTCCAAACCTGCGACCCGGGTTCGATCGAAATCCGCCCCTAACTAATCCTATCGGAGGACCCATCTGGGTGGAAGGCGCTGAACCAGGGGACATTCTTAGCGTGAAGATTGAGGACATTGTAGTCGATGAATTCTCCTGGACTGCTATCGGTCCGAATCGGGGCCCCTTGGGTTCCTCCACTCGCTGGCCAGAGTTGTCAACTAACTACGAGACAAAAATTTTTCGTCACAGCCCAGGAAACAGTGGAACTACTCGGGACGGAACCTTACATTTTGATGATAAGATTAAATGGCCCATTACCCCATTTGTTGGAACCCTAGGTGTCGCCCCAGATCGAGAGGTCACCACAAGTGGGGACGGACAGGGACCCTGGGGAGGCAACTTGGACATCCGAGATATAGCTCCAGGAAACCGTGTCTATCTACCAGTGTTTCATCCCGGGGCACGTTTCTACCTGGGAGATGTTCATGCTAGCCAAGGTGACACCGAATTTACTGGAACTGCTGCTGAAACCAACGCTACTGTCCATTTAAAATTAGACCTCCTTAAAAACAGGACAATTCCTTGGATGAGAATTGAAACACCTCATTCCATTATTGCAATTCATGCCAACCGTCCTTTGGAAATCGCAGTCGAAACGGCAACGTTTCACCTCATGGAATGGTTGATTTCTGACTACGGATTCAGTCCTACCGATGCCTACTGTCTAGTAAGCGTTTGTCCTGACTTTCATATAAATGTTTACCAAATGTGTAACATTGGTAAATTACGCTATGTTGCTGGAGCTGAAATCTCCAAACAGCACCTTAAACACTAATTTTCCTTGTAGGTGGAGAGGTCAAACTTTTAGCACCCAGTACTTAATGGGAAATTGCAAGACTAATCAGTCTACGTTTTGTTTCTAGAATACAAAGATTTTCTAGATTGATTCCAGTCCTCTTGAATGATTATGAGGCATATAATCCTCTTACCAGGCTTTTTATGAATTGATATTCATTTACTTAAACCGTTTCTTAAAATTCACTTAAAATTTAAGAATTAATAGTTTCATCCTGAACTCGCACCCTCACCATCCAAGCCTAGTTCAAAGAGACGATCAATTTTTGCTGCTAAGATAAAATCATTTTCGCTCAGACCATTAATTTTATGGGTATAGATTTTGATATCCACCTTTCCCCAAGCTAGGCCAAGATCGGGATGATGCCACTCTTCTTCAGCCAGATCACCTATCTTGTTTACAAACTGTAGTGCCGATTTAAAATCTTCAAATGGGAACGATCTTACCAAATGATGCTGCTCCATTGCTTCCCACTTTGGGACTTCCCCTAAAAAGGAATTAAGCTGATCACCCTTCAAGGGGGCAACTCCTCCCCGACATGGTGCACAGTTTTTATTAGTTAACCTAGTTCCTTGATTCTTCTTCATCATATTCTATCCCTTCGCAACTAACTGTACCTTCTGGAAGAATCCTCCCTTTAGGCCAAGTCGCCCTTCTCCAACCATTTTGAAACCCTTATTGTGACTGAATCAAAGTGACTGCATACGCTGCACAGGCATGTCCTTTTCCCACTTCACCTAAACCTTCATTTGTGGTTGCCTTGATCGAAACTCTACCGATCTCTAATTCTAGAACTTGGGCGATGGTTTCCTTCATTCTAGAAATATAAGAACTGATCTTAGGGGCCTGCAATACCACTGTCGAATCAACATTAATCACTTGAAACTGTTGCTTTATCAGCAATTTAAATACTTTTTCTAAGAACTTTGTGCTCTTTACGTTATGGAATTTCATGTCCGTGTCTGGGAAATGGACGCCAATATCACCCAGGCCCGCCGCACCTAGTAGGGCATCACAAATTGAATGCAATAAAACATCGGCATCAGAATGCCCTTGTAATCCTTGGTTAAACGGGACATGCACTCCACCCAAAATTAGTGGCCGTCCTTGACCAAACGTATGAATGTCGTAACCAAACCCTATGCGAGTCATAATTCTTAAATTTAAAACCGGTTGTTGTTTTAGTAAAAGAGTTTAATGCTTAGCATTAAAATACAGCGGCCTTACAAAACAAGCCCTTCAATATTTTCCTAAACGGAATAATGCCGAATAAACGAATTA
>Ga0310345_10004256_pt1 | contig 13090 bp, 12 predicted proteins | sample HC15DNA20500_MG_FD_204667 | JGI IMG/M metagenome (GOLD analysis project Ga0310345, IMG submission 204667) | Marine microbial communities from station ALOHA, North Pacific Subtropical Gyre - HC15-DNA-20-500_MG | ecosystem: Environmental > Aquatic > Marine > Oceanic | place: Pacific Ocean: North... | reverse complement strand
CTCCCCCGGCCTCGACGCGTTCGCGGACCACCACGAGGGCGCCGGCGCGTGGCTCCAGGCCATCGAGCGCGGCGCCCGCCCCGTCCCCCGGTTCGACGTGTGGCCGCGCGGCCACGGGAAGAGCACGTTCGCCGAGCACGGCGTGGCCTACCTCGGCGAGCGGGGGAAGCGCCGGTTCGCGCTCTACCTCTGCGACACGCAGGACGCCGCGAACCGCCACGTCATGAGCGTCCAGACGCTCCTCGAGCGGATCGGCGAGGCCACGGGCTCCCCCGTCGGCCAGCGGCTCGAGAGCCAGTACGGCCACTCCCGCGGGTGGAAGCCGTCGCAGATCCGGACGGCCTCGGGGTTCAACGTCGTCGCGCTCGGGTTCGACGTAGCCATGCGCGGGATCAAGTTCGACGACGTCCGCCCGGACCTGATCATCATCGACGACGTCGACGGCCGGCACGACACGGAGGGGACGACCAAGAAGAAGGTCGAGACGCTGACCGAGTCGATCCTCCCGGCCGGCTCGTCCGACTGCGCCGTGTGGGGCGTCCAGAACCTCATCATCCCGAACGGGATCTTCAGCCAGCTCGTCGACGGCCGCGCCGACTTCCTCGCCTCCCGGATCGTCAACGGCCCGGTCAAGGCCGTCGAGGGGCTCCGGACCGAGCGCGAGTACGTCGAGGAGTACGTCGGCCGCGACGGCGTGACCCGGCCCGTCCACCGGAAGATCCACGTCATCACGGGCGGCGAGGCCACGTGGGCCGGGTGCGACCTCCGGACGTGCCAGGACGAGATCGTCGACTTCGGCTGGACCGCGTTCGACCGCGAGAAGCAGCAGAACGTCCAGGACGTCAAGGGCGCGCTCTGGACGACGGACTCGGTCAACGCGACGCGGCTGACGCCGGCCGAGTTCGCCGAGCTGGCGGACACGATCACGCGGACGCTCGTGTCGATCGACCCGGCCTCGACGTCGAAGGGTTCGAGCGACGAGACCGGCATCCTCGGCGGCGGCCGCGACGCCGAGGGCCACGGGTACGTGACCGACGACGAGAGCGGGACCTACAAGCCGTCGCAGTGGGGCCGGCGGGCCGTCCTCCTCCACGACAGGATCGGCGCCGAGGCCGTCGTGATCGAGGGGAATCAGGGCGGGGAGATGGCCGTCGACGTCGTCGTGAACGCGGCGAAGGCGCTCCACGAGCAGGGCCTCCGCGACTCGGCCGAGATCGTCGTCGAGCTCGTCTACGCCTCGAAGGGGAAGCGGGCGCGGGCGGAGCCGGCGAGCCAGGCCTACGACGAGGAGGCGATCCACCACGTCGGCGACCTCCCCGACCTCGAGCGCCAGATGACGACGTGGAACGCCGGCGACGGGGGCGAGAGCCCCGACCGGATCGACGCGCTCGTCTGGCTCCTCGCCGCCCTCGGCGTCCTCCGCGACGGACCCAACCTCTCCAGCCCCTTCTGACCATGAACCCGATCAAGGCCTTCGTCTCCTCCGGCTGGCAGGCCGCCAAGCACGCCGCCGTCAAGAGCGTCCTCACGCTCGCCTCGGCCGAGGGCTGGGGCGGGTGGGGCCTCTCGCTCCTCGGGTTCCTGTCGCCCACCTACGCCCGCCTGGCGAAGCTCGCGCTGGAGTCGCCCTACGCCGGCCGGGCCCTCCGGATGATCGCCGACGCCGCGGCCGACCTCCCGATCGTGGTGATGAGGCGCGACGGCGAGGAGGAGCAGGCCGTCCGCGACGACCCGGCCCTCGCGACGATCCGGCGGCACTGGTCGGAGCTGGCCGACGCGACCGTCTGGGGCCTGTTCTGCGGCGGCCGGCTCTACGTCGAGAAGCTCGTGCCGACGGGCGGCGACAACGCGATGTCGATCGCCTCGCCGGCCGCCGAGCTCCGGACGTGGCGGGCCGACGAGCTGAGGCACGTCGACCGAGACGCGTCCGGCGACCCGCTCGTCTACCACTTCAAGGGGTACAAGGGGGCGACCGTCAAGGTCGAGGCCGCGCGCGTCCTCCCCCTCCGGACCTACGACCCGAAGGCCGTCCGGGGCGAAGAGTCCGGCCAGGCCATCCTCGTCTCGGCCTCCCGCGCGCTCCAGTCGCTCGAGGCGTCGGACGTGTGGAACCGCTCGCTCGCGAAGTCGGGCGGTCGGCTCGAGGGGTTCATGTCGCCGGAGGGCGAGCGCGTCCCGACGGGCGACCAGACGAAGCGGGCCCAGGAGATCCTCGACGAGCGGCTCAACGAGACGCGGCAGAACCCGAAGTCGTCGAACTGGCACGTCCTGAACGGGGCGTACAAGCCGGTCCCGCTCACGATGACGCCGAAGGACGCCGACTTCCTCAAGGCGGCGCTGAAGGACATGGAGGCCGTGGCCTGCGTGACGGGCGTCCCGACGCAGCTGCTCGCGCACCCGAAGGCCGGCTCGCTCACCGACGCCGGCGTCGACAGCGAGGTCCGCGCGCTCCTGCTCCTGACGGTCCTCCCGTTCGTGCGCCGGCGCGTGCTCGACCCGCTCTCGGCGTGGCTTGGCGAGGGCGCCCGTCTCGACGTCGACGAGGCGAAGGTCAAGGCGCTCCAGGAGGACGAGGACGCCCGGTTCAAGCGCTACGGCGAGGCGTACCACACGCACCGCGTGATGTCGCTCGAGGAGGCCCGCGAGCGGCTCGACCTCCCCGCCCAGGTCGACCCGGCGCACACGTTCGCGAGCCCGGCGGACGCCGTGGCGGTCGGTGTGTCCGCGGACACGTCGCCGGGCAACCCCGACGACGAGCCCGAGGCGGACCCGCCCGAGGGCGAGACGGCCAAGTCGCTCGGCTCCCTCAGCGTCGACGCGTTCGGCCAGCTCCTCGAGCTCATCCCGAAGACGGCGTGACGCTCGGCCACCTCCGCACGCTCCAGCTCTGCGGCCGCCTCCGCGCCCGTGGCCACGCCCTCAAGGCGGGCGTCCTCGCGGCCGAATGGGAGGCCGTCGACGCGACCAAACGCCGGGCCGAGGCAACCATGGCCGGTCGCGTCGGCGCCGTCCTCCGGGCCGCGCTCGACGACGCGGCGGGCTGCCTGGCGGAGACGACCGCGAAGGCCGACCCTCCCAACGAGGTCCTCACGACGCTGGCCCTCGACCTCGACGCGCTCGTGGCCGCCCTCGCCGACGAGCTGCCCGATGCCGTCGTGGAGATGCTCCGGGCCGGGTTCGCCGCGGCCTCACTCCGGATCGAGCGCGAGCTGACGTTCGACGCCGACCGGCCCGCCGTCCGCGACGTCGTGACGGAGCTCCTGGAGAAGGCCGACAGCGTCCCGTTCACGCTCCGCTCGCGGCTCGACACCGTCATCCGTGACGGGCTCGCCTCGGGGATGACGCGGGACGAGCTGGCGGCAGCCGTCCGCGAGGCCGCGCCCGACATGGCCGCCAGCCAGGCCGAGGCGATCGCGCAGACGACGGGGACGGGCGCGTTCGAGCGGGGCCAGCTCGAGGCGTTCCGCGAGGCCGGGACCGACGGGAAGCGGTGGCTGTCCCAGCGCGACGGCGAGGTCCGGCCCGCGCACGACGCGGCCGACGGCCAGGAGGTCCCGATCGACGAGGCGTTCGACGTCGGGGGCGAGCGGCTCATGCACCCCGCGGACCCGAAGGGGAGCAAGGCGAACATCATCCGGTGCCGGTGTACGTCGCTGCCGGTCGCGCTGGCGCAGAAGGCGACGGGGCTCCCCTGGCGCGTCGAGCGCGACGAGCGGATCCGCACGCTCGTCGAGGCGACCAAGGCCGATTACGCCAGCATGGGCGCGTGCTTCGACGCCGTGGTCGAGCAGATGAACGACCCCGAGGGCGGCGTCTACGTGAGCCGGTCCATCGTCGAGAGGGCGGTCGGCTGGAAGTAGCTGAGGCGGACGGCCTCGGCGAAGCGCTCGGCGACGTCGCTCGCCCGCAGGCCCGTCTTTTCTGCGAAGAGCGCCGCCCGGTACCCGACGTCCTCGCACGCCTCGCCGTACTCATCGGGCAGGCCGCGGACCGCCTCGCGGTAGGCGGTCTCGGCCGCACGGCGCTCCCGGTCGAACATCTCGGACCCTTCCATCGCGCGTTTTGGGGGTGACGTTGGGGGCAATGTAGGGCGCCGCGCGCGGGATCCTCCCGTCGTGGACGACCTCCTCACCTTCCTCGGCGGCGCCGTCAAGATGACGGACGCGGGCACGGCCGGCCCCCTCAAGATGGAGGGCCGCCTCGTCGTGTTCTCCGGCCCCGACTCGCCCGACCTCACCGGCGACTACTTCACGAAGGAGACCGACTTCGGCGTCCTCTCCGACCTCGGCGAGACGACCGTCTCGGCCTACTACAACCACGGGATGGACCCCGTGGTCGGCCGCGAGCGGATCGGCGCCGTCAAGCTCACGCTCGGCGACGAGGGCGTCTGGGCCGAGTACCAGATCGAGCGCCGGAAGGAGTACCTCCGGAAGCTCGCCGAGGCGGCCGCGGCCGACCCCGTCCTCAAGGCGGCCGGCGGCCTCGGGCAGAGCTCGGGCGCGCTGGCCCACACGTTCGACGCCGAGGAGCGGACGGGCCCCGACGGCTCGAGGGCCCGCTGGATCAAGGGCTGGACGATCGGCGAGGGCTCGCCCACCCCGACTCCGGCCGAACCCCGCACGAGCGTCGTCCCGCTCAAGTCGCTCCGCGACGCGTCGCTCCGCTCCGCGCTGGCGGTCCCCGCCAAGGCCCTCCCCGTCCCCCCGGAGGGCGTCCAGGCGCTCCGCCAGCGCGTCGAGCAGGCCTTCCGCTCCCGGTTCCTCGACGGCGACCGGTACGGGTGGGTCGAGGACGTCTTCCCCGACTACGTCCTCGTCCACACCGAGCACAAGTCGTACCGCGTCGCGACCGACGACGACGAGGGCGGCGTGACGTTCGCCGACCGCGCCGACTGGGTCGAGGTCCAGCCGCGGACGGTGTGGGAGCCGATCAAGGGGCTCCTCGACGTGGCCCACGACACCCGCCGGCGTCTCCAGGCCCGGCACTCCCCCGCGGCCGACCTCGACGGCCTGGCCGCCTCCATCAAGCACACGCTCACCACCTGCGGCCGAGGCGCCGCGTGACCATGCGAACCCTCTTCGCCTTCCTCATCGCCGCCTGCGCCTTCGTCGGCGGCGTCCACGCCGAGACGCTCGGCGTCGAGCGGACCGGCCCGGCCGAGCTCCAGGTGCCCGCCGAGCACTACGTCGGCTTCACCGGCCACGCCGACGACGGCACGGCCGTCCGGCTCTCGCCCGCCGCGTCGGGCCTGTCCGTCCACCTCGGCACCTCCGTCGGCACGCTCGCCGTCGGCGCGCTGGCGTTCGCGCTCATCGCCCACGGCGACACCGAGGCCGGCGTCGCGCTGGCCACCACCGCGGCCGTGCCCGAGGAGGCCGTCAAGGCGCTGAAGTCCGCCGTCGACGAGTCGAACAAGCTCGTCCGCGAAATGCTCGACCCGGAGACGGGCCTCGAGGCCCGGATCAAGTCGCTCGAGGCGAAGGGCGAGGGCGCGGCCGACCTCAAGGAGCAGGTCCAGAAGATGGCGACCGACAACGCGGCGGCCATCGACAAGATCAACGAGCAGACGAAGTCGGTCGCCGCCCGGGCCGACGAGCTCGAGGTCCAGATGCAGAAGGGCCTCAAGCCGGGCGGCGACGCGGGCGACCTCTACGCCGACGTCGTCAAGGCGCTCCAGGACGACGAGCTCGCCTCGGCCGTGAAGGCCCAGGGCGGCCAGCTCAAGACCCGCCTCGGCCAGGGCGTCGAGCTCGGCGGGTTCGATGTCCGCGCCGTGTTCAAGGCCGTCACGGCCCTCGCGGCCTCCGGCGGCGACACCCAGGTCCCGGCCTACGAGCCGATGATCATCGCGCCGGGCCAGCAGCAGGTCACGCTCCTCGACGTCCTCCCGAACACGCGGACCGAGAGCTCGCTGATCTACTGGGTCAAGGAGGTCCTCGGGAGCCGGACGAACGGCGTCGCGATCCAGTCGCTCGACTTCACGGGCACGGACCAGGGCACGGCGCTCGGGACCTCCGACTTCGTCTTCGACCGCCAGTCGGCCGAGACGCGGACGTTCGGGCACGTGGCGAAGATCGCCGTCCAGCTCCTCGAGGACGTCGACCAGCTCCGGGGCTACCTCGACACGCAGATGCGGTACATGGTCCGGTTCGACCTCGAGGACCAGGTCCTCAACGGGGACGGGACCGGGAAGAGCTTCTCCGGGCTCAAGGACCAGGCGACGGCCTACGACGTGACGCAGGACGCGTCGACGGCGAACCTCACGAAGATGGACGTGCTCCAGTGGGCCATCACCCAGTGCGCGCTCACGTTCTTCCCGGCCACCGCCGGCATCCTCCACCCCGTCGACGTCACCTCGATCAAGCTCCAGAAGGACGCGAACAACAACTACCAGTTCGTGAACGCGATGGGCAACGAGGGCATCCGGCCGTGGGGCGTCCCGATCGTCGGGACGACGCAGCAGACGGCCGACGAGTTCACGGTCGGTGCCATGAACACGGTCGAGGTCGTGACCCGGAAGGACGTCGAGGTCACGGTCTCGACCGAGAACTCGGACGACTTCGAGAAGCTCCTGGCGACGATGCGGGCCTACGGCCGATTCGGCCTCAAGGTCTACCAGCCGGGCTCCATCATCGACGGCGACTTCTCGCTCGCGCTCACCGGCGCCTAGGCCGACCGCACGCCCCGAGGCGGGCGGCCCTGACGGGTCGGCCCGCCTCGGGCCCCTCCCCCCTCCTCCGACTCAGGACCCATGGCAGACAGCAAGACCGAAACGATCGACTTCTCCGGCGACGGCAAGGGCAAGACGGCCACCGTCGAGACGACGAAGAACGTCCCGCTCGCCCTCTTCTTCGAGGAGGGCAAGGTCCCGGCGAAGTTCGCCAAGCACCCCGGCGGCGCGCGCGTCGAGCGCGGGACGAAGGTGACCGTCACCGAGGACGGCGCGAAGTACCTCAAGAAGATCGGCTACGCCAAGTAGGCCGGTCCCCGGACTATGTCGCTCACGCTCCCAGACGTCGACACCACGGAGCTCCTCGTCACCCCCGAGGAGCTCTTCGTCGCGTCGCAGGAGTCGCTCGAGTCGCTCGACTTCGAAGACGCGACGGGCGAGGACTACGGCCTCGTGGCCGCGGCGCTCCGGGAGGCCCAGGACGAGCTCGACCGGTACCTCGACCGGGCGCTGCTGGTCCATGTCGAGACCGAGCGGCTTGCCGGCTCGTGGCGCCACGACGTCCGCCTCGGCGGATACACGGCGTGGCTCTCGGCCTGGCCGTTCGTCGAGGGCGACGCCACGAGCGACGTCACCGCGGGCGACCACGGGCTCGCGCCGATCGACGACGACCAGCGTGTCCTCGTGACGACGCTCCCCGACACGACCGACGCCCTCGGCTACGTCGCGGGCTACCGCGGCCGCCAGCACTCTTTGGACGGGACCCCCGACGGCGAGGGCGAGCCGACCACCACGGCACTGACAGGCCTCGAGGGCCTCGACGCGCTGGCCACGCTCCCGCCCCAGCTCCCCGGCACGCTCGCCGGCGTGATCATGGACCTCGCCTACCTCCGCCTCGACGAGCGGAAGGCGGGGACCGTGGGCGGGAAGCGGACGGCCCAGAAGTTCCCCAGCGGGATGGTCACGAGCACGGGCCGCCGCGCCGGCGCCGAGGCCGAGATCCTCGACCGGGCCCACGCCTACCGGAGGCTGACCGTATGACGACGCCCGAGCAGATGCAGGCCGCCGTCCGGTCCATCGTCGAGAAGCTCCCCGACGCGCTCGAGCCCGTCGGCCGGCGCGGCCTCACGCGCGTCGGCAAACGGGCGGTCTCCCAGTACATGCGCGACGGGACGGGCGACCCGAAGAGCCGGACCCAGATCCGGTTCACGCGCGCGACGAGGCGCCATGCCAGCCGGGCCAAGAAGGTCCGGACGGTCTACGGCCCGCGGCCCTCGAAGAAGGGCCCGCTCCGGATCCTCACCGGCCGGCTAGCCGGCGCCGTCGGCTCGCCGTTCAAGGACGGGTTCAACCGCCGCGGCGCCGTCAACGAGATCCACCGGTCGGGCGGCGTCGTGACGTTTCTCAAGGGGGTCGACCTCGAGGAGGTCCCCTACGCGCGGGCCCACGAGAAGGGCGCCGAGTTCTCGATCCTCAAGACGGGCCGGACCGTCCGGGTCCCGAAGCGGTCCTACCTCGCCCCCGCCCTCTCCGACGAGGCCGACTCGATCCAGCGCGACGCCGAGCGCGCCGTCGTGAACCTGATCCGCCGCGAGGTGCGCGCCGCCTGATGCCGCACCTCGACACGGACCTGATGGCCGAGGCGGCCGACCTCGGCGAGGCCACGATGGCCCAGAAGCGGGCGGCCGTGGCCGGCCTCGTCGCCGAGGTCCTCGCCACGCACGACGCGACGTCGGGCGGCGGGAAGGCCGGCTCCGCGTGGGTCGTCGACGAGACCGTCCGCCAGGCCATGCTCGACGGGGCCGACCGCCGGGACCGGCTTCGGCTCATGGGGCATCCGGCCCGGTACGCCGTCGTCGAGTGGCTCGGCCGCGTCCAGGCCCCCGACGGCGTGAACCGGACCGGCGCCGTGCCGGCCCACCAGTTCGCCGTGACAGTCTGGGTCGGGTTCGTCGACGGCCAGAGCCAGGCCCTCTTCGACGCGGTCGCCGAGGCGGCCGGGCCCGCCGCCCCGGGCCTCCTCCCCACGTTCGCCGTGACGTCGGCGCTCCTCGTCGGCGACGCCGTCGTCGAGCTGGGCCAGCCGGCCGACGTCGAGACCACGCTCGACGTCCTCTCCTTCGAGGGCGAGTTCGCCCACTCCCTGTTCTTCACCGTCACCACCCGATAGGCGCCACCATGGCCGACTCCAAGAAGACCGACAGCAAGCCGGACCCCGTCAAGCTCGTCGCGACCGCCTCCTTCTCCAGCCCCAAGAACGAGGGCGACGTCCGGAAGGGGAAGGCCTTCGAGACCACGCCCGAGCGGGCCGACTTCCTCGTCTCCAAGCACCTCGCGCGGAAGGCGTAGCGCCGCCCGCGAATCGTCCCGCGCCCCGGCGCGACCACCAGCCCCCACCCCGAACCCATGGGCCAGCGCAAGACCCACCTCTCAAAGCTCGAGTACTCGACGGACTACGACGGCGTCCTCGCCAACGCCGGCACCGCGACGTGGACCGAGATCCCGGAGCTCAAGATCGACCAGGAGGGCGCGTCCCTCTTCGGCGAGGAGTCCCAGGGCAAGCCGAACATCAACGGCGTGGCCGGCCAGGCCGGCGCGATCGCCACGGCGGCCTACCCCGTCCGCGTCGACGACACGGACACGTTCCTCGCCGCGCTCAAGACGGCGGCCGACGCCGGCACCAAGGTCTACTTCCGGGAGACCCTCGGCGCTGAGGACCCCGAGATCTGGGGCCCGTGCCTCGTCATGGTCAACCGGGCCAAGCAGCAGTTCCCGGGCTTCGTCCTCTCGGTGATCAACGCCGGCGCGTCGTCGGCGACGACCGAGGGCGCGCTCCAGATCCAAGTCTAGGCCGGTGACCACCGCCCGGCCGGCCGCCACGCTCCGGCCCGAGCCGGAGCTGGCGACGCTCACGCTCGCACGCGCCGAGGCGGCCCTCGGCGCGTGCGGCGCGTCTCTGTCGGCGCTCCTCGCCGGCGGGGCCGTGGGCGTCCCCGTGCCCGAGCACCCGGGCGAGCTGTTCGCCGTGGCGCTCACGCCGGCGAGCGCGGCGTTCTGCGCCCGCCTCGGCGACCCGCTCCGGACGGTCGTGGCCGGCCACGTCGTCACGGCCGTCGTCCGGGCCGTCCGCGCTGCCGGCGACGAGGCCGCGGCCCACCGGGCCCGGCTCGAGGCCGACGTGAGCGACTGGGACCGCGACGTGTTCGCGGCCTGGCGCGACAACCAGCCGAGCTCGCGGCGGCCGCTCCGGGCCTCGTTCGCCTCGCTCGACCCGCGCGAGTGGGAGGCCGTGACGACGCGGTGGCCGCTCAGGCGGCTCCTGTGCTGGATGGCCGACTGCGAGGTCGCCGCCTACTACCGCGAGAAGGACGAGACCTACGACGAGCTCAAGGCCGGGAGCCCCCGGCTGAACTGACCCACCCCGCCTCGGACGTGTCCGCGGACACGTCCCGGCCGCCTCGCTGGCGCCGCCTCCCATGGCCGACAACACGATCACGGTCGAGCTCGAGCTGGACGCGAACGGCGTCGTGACCGGGGTCCGCCAGGCCGACGGGGCGCTCGTCAAGCTCTCGCGGACGCAGGACCGGACGGCCGACCGGAGCGAGAACCTCACGCGGAAGCTGAAGCAGCTCGGGCTAGCGGCGGCCGCCATGGTCGGGCTCCGGGAGGGCGCCCGCGTCGTGACGGACTACGAGCAGGGCCTGGCCGACCTCTCGGCCATCACGGGGATCGCCGGTCGGGACCTCGACCGCCTGGGCGACACGGCGCGCCAGAACGCGCTGGAGACGGGCCAGAGCGCGGGCGACCAGGTCGAGGCGTACAAGCTCCTCGCCTCCAACATCTCCCTCACGACCGAGCAGCTCGAGGTCATGGGGAGGGAGGTCGTCACGCTCTCGGTCGCCGCCGGCGTCGACCTCGCGACGGCGGCGAACGCCGTGGCCAACGTGATCAACCAGTTCGGGCTCGCCGCGTCGGAGTCGGGCCGGGTGGTCAACGTCCTCGCGGCCGGAGCGAAGGAGGGGGCGGCCGAGGTCGACGACCTCGCCGCGGCCATGAAGGAGGCCGGCGTGGCGGCCCGCTCGGCGAACGTGTCGGTCGAGTCGACGGTGGGCGCCCTGGAGATCCTGGCCCAGAACGGGGTCAAGGGGGCCGAGGCCGGGACGTCGCTCCGGAACGTCCTGACGATCCTCCGGAGCGAGGCCGGGAAGCTGGCCGACGCCGGGATCCACGGGCTCAACGTCGAGGGCGAGGGGCTCGTCCGGACGCTCGTGCGCCTCGAGCCGCTCATCGGCAACGCGACCGCGCTGACGAAGATCTTCGGCCGCGAGAACATCAACGCGGCCGAGGTCCTCATCCGGAACGCGAAGGCCGTCGACGAGATGACGGCCGCGGTGACGGGGACGGAGACGGCGCTCGAGCAGGCCGGCGTCCAGGCCGACACGCTCCAGGGCGACCTCAAGAAGCTCCGGACCGCGCTCGAGGAGGTCGCCCTCGACGGGTACGACGGGTTCGGGGAGGCCGCGCGGGAGGCCGTCCAGGACGTGACGGCCCTCGTGCGGGCGCTCGATGAGAACTGGGAGTCGGTCGAGGTCGGGATCAAGGTCCTCGCGCTGGCGGTCGTCGCGCAGAAGAGCTACCAGGCGTCGCTCGTCCTCACCGAGGCGGCCACGGTCGCGGCCCGGATCGCGACGGACGGGTTCAGCGCGGCCGTCAAGCGGAACCCGATCGGGCTCATCGTCTCGGCCCTCGTGACGGGCGTCGCGGCGTACTTCGCCTTCCGGACCGAGACGGACAAGGCGACCGAGGCCGTCGACGACAACACACGCGCGCACCGGGACCTCACGGACGCCTCAGACGGCGCGGCGCAGTCGACCGACGAGGCGACGGCGGCCATGGAGCGCCAGAGCGCGGCGGCGCAGACGCTGGCCCACGACCTCCGGACGCTCCGGGGGTGGGCCAACACGCTGGGCGACATCTGGGGTTGGCTGGGCCGGCAGGCCGAGCGCCTCATGCTCTGGCTCTCCCGGCTGAACAACCAGGTCAACCTGGCCTCGGTCAACATCTCGCTCTTCGCGGCGAAGATCGTCACGAAGCTCCTCGGCCCACTCCACTCCGCTGGCAACGGGCTCGAGCGTTTCGTTCGTTGGATGGAGAGGTTGAGGGCCGACTCCCTGACGAACCTCGATCGGATCGCGGAGCGGTTCGACGAGATCAGCCGCGCCGGGAACCGCGCCCGCCGTTCGATCGACTGGGTGCGTGAGGGCGACCGGCTCGTCTACCGCCCGTCGTCGGACGAGCCTTTCGAAGCCCGACCACGCTTGACGCGCGACCGGTCGGGCAAGGGAGAGGAGCCGCCGACCACACCACCCCCACCGGTAGGGGGGAGCGGAAGCGGCGACGCGGAGGACGCGGCCAAGACGGCCGAGAACGCCCGGCGGAAGGCGCTCGACCAGGAGTTCGCCGACCGCGAGCGCGAGATCGAGATGATGCGGGAGGGGACGGACCGCGTCGTCGCCGAGATCGAGCTCCGGTTCGACCGCGAGCGTGAGGCCTACCGCCGGTCGTTCGGCGCGCTCTCGGCCGAGGTCCGGGCCCAGTTCGACGCGCTCGAGGAGGCCCAGCTCGAGTCGGCCCGGAGCATCGCCGACGCCGAGGCCCTCGACGGGGCCGTCGACGTCGGCGGGGTCCTCGCTCGGATCGAGCGGGAGCGGGAGGCCGGCGAGCGGATCGAGGAGATCTACGCCGACACGTACAAGCAGGCCGCGGACCGGGCCAACGCCGAGATCTCGAAGATCCAGCCGCCCCCGCTGCCGGTCGAGGAGTGGCGCCGGCAGCTCGACGAGGGCCTGGCCACGTCCGTCGACGACGTCGACCGCGCGCTCCGGGCGCTCGGCGCCGCGTTCGAGGCGGCCGACAGCGACGCGGCGCGGGCCGACGTCCAGGACCTCATCGACGCCTACCAGCGGCTCCGGCGCGCGATGGAGGACCTCGGGGAGGTCGACCTCGGCGCGATGCTCGAGGCCGGGCTCGAGGACGCGCTCGGGGCGATCGCGACGGAGCTCGGGGCCATCGCCGCGGGCGCCGACCGGGCGGCCCGCGAGATCGACGAGGCCAACGGGAGGATCGCGGAGCTCCAGGCGCAGGTCGCCGAGGCGGACACGGAGGACGAGCGGGCCGAGCTCCGCGCGGCCATCGAGGCCCAGCGCGAGTACGTCGCCGCGCTCGAGGAGACGCGGACGGCGTCGGCCGTCATCCTGGGCAACCTCGGCGCCGTCCTCGGCGACATGCTCATCCAGCTGGGCAAGGTCGCGATCGAGACGGCCGTCGGGATCGGGGCGATCAAGCTAGCCCTGAAGTCGTTCAACCCGCTCGTCGCCGCGGCCGCCGGCGTCGCGCTGATCGCGATCGGCTCCTACATCA
>Ga0310345_10004254_pt1 | contig 13092 bp, 13 predicted proteins | sample HC15DNA20500_MG_FD_204667 | JGI IMG/M metagenome (GOLD analysis project Ga0310345, IMG submission 204667) | Marine microbial communities from station ALOHA, North Pacific Subtropical Gyre - HC15-DNA-20-500_MG | ecosystem: Environmental > Aquatic > Marine > Oceanic | place: Pacific Ocean: North... | reverse complement strand
AGAGGAATATGAGGAATTTGACCAACATGAAGGCTATAGCGGGCGGGACGGTGTTTGTGGCGCTGATCTCGGTCCTTGGAGGCTGTCAGGAGCCCGTGGACCTTGCGGTGCCGACTGCGACCCAGGCGAAGAAGTACTACACCTATGACGGCGCGCTGAGCGCCGAGGTCGTGGGAAACGTGGTCACGGTTTCGGTCGCCCAGGACCCCCAGCTGATTCGCAGGGGCGGCGCCCTGTGGGCCAAGGTGGGACCGTATATTTTTGTGTTCTCGGACGAGACCCACCGGCTCTTCCAGGACTATCCGGGGCTGGCGGGAGTTCGCGTGGTCACTACGGTCGGCGGCGCGCAAGTAGCTAGCGCTCTGCTCGCGCGGGAGACATTGAGCGACGTGCTCTGGCGTCGATCTCTCAACATCGCAGGGAAGGCTCGCCGTGACGGCACTGAGCGAGTTACCCTGCTGCAGGACCTCGTCCGCTGGGGCGAAGGCCGCACCGAGTTCGAATACAATTCCAGGTATACTCGCGGCCGCTGAAGAGCCATGGCACAGACCATTACCGTGATCCCCGGGGACGGCATCGGCCCTGAAGTAACCGACGCGACCCTCACGGTGCTCAAGGCAGCAGGCGCCGACCTCGAGTACGACATGCAGCAGGCCGGACTCATCGCGCTACAGGAGCAACGCAACCCTCTGCCGAAGAGTACCCTGGAGTCGGCGGAGGCGAACCGGATCATGCTCAAGGGGCCGCTCACGACGCCGTCTGGTGCCGGATTTCGCTCCATCAACGTGGAGATGCGGAAGGCGTTCGATCTGTACGCCAATATGCGCCCCGTGCGCACCATCGTGCCCGGGGGGCGCTACGAGGACATCGATCTCGTGCTCATTCGCGAGAACACGGAAGGCCTGTACGTGGGCGTGGAGCACTACATCGGAATCCACGGTGACCCGCATGCGGCCGCCGAATCGGTCATGATCATTACGCGCTTCGGCGCCGAGCGCATCTGCCGCTACGCGTTCGAATACGCGCGGGCTAACGGTCGGAAAAAGGTCACGCTCGCGCACAAGGCGAACATCCTGAAGTTCACGCAGGGTCTGTTTCTGGGGGTGGGGCAGGAGGTTGCGAAGGAGTACCCGGACATCGAGTGGGAGGACCGCATCATCGACGCGACAGCCATGCTGCTGGTGCTCGATCCCTACCGCTTGGACGTTCTTGTGATGGAGAACATGTTCGGGGACATCCTCTCCGATCTCATGGCTGGGCTCATCGGTGGACTCGGTCTCGCGCCGGCGGGCAATATCGGCAAGGACGCCGCCATGTTCGAGGCTGTGCACGGCTCGGCGCCGGATATCGCGGGGCAGGGCGTCGCGAATCCGACGGGACTGCTCATGTCCGCGTGCTTGTTGCTGGATCACGTCGAGCAACAGGAAGTCGCGACCAGAATACGTGGGGCGCTGGACACCGTGATCCGTGCCAACGAGAGCCGCACCGTGGACATGGGGGGCAGTGCTTCCACCACGGAATACACTGAAGCCCTCGTGCGCGCCCTCGCCTGACCGAAGCCATGAAGGAAGACCGGCCCAACTGGCGCGATCGCTACCCGGACGAGGTCACCTGCGTTCGCTGTCTCGAAGTGCACGACCAGATGTACCTGGATCGGCTACTCTGGTGTGATCGGTGCCGTGCTTTGGCGCGAAACCGGGCCGGCTGGTGGGGTTGGCTCGGTGGCTGGATCTTCGGTGCCGGTCTCGTCGCTTACATCTGGATTTTCATCCGTCCCACGAGTCTCGTAATCGGCGGTTGGTTCGGCACCGTCGCGATGGGGGTCTGGATCGGCTCAAAGGCTTGCCGTGAAATCGCCTACGGTGTCATTCGCTTCGTGAATGCGCGAGCGATAGAGGCCGTTCCGCCCAAGGCGGACGCTCCCTCGGAGTAGCTCGCGGCGTTACTTTCTCGTCGCCGGACTTCGATCCGGAACCGATATCCGACACCGACGGAATACGACCGATGGCCCGCTTCGAAGGCATCGACTTCTACGACCTCGACTCGCTCTTCACCGAAGAGGAGCGGATGATTCGCGACACGGTCCGCGCCTTTGTCGAGGACCGCGTCATGCCCATCATCGGCGAGGCGTACATCGAGCGGAAGTTCCCCAAGCAGCTCATCCCCGAGCTCGGCGAACTCGGTGTGTACGGCGCGAACCTGCCGGAGAAGTACGGCTGCGCTGGACTGAACAACGTTTCCTACGGCCTCATCATGCAGGAGCTCGAGCGCGGAGACTCCGGCATCCGCTCCTTCGTATCGGTACAGGGCGCACTAGTCATGTATCCGATCTTCGCGTTCGGCAGCGAAGAGCACCGGACCGAGTGGTTGCCCAAACTGGCCACTGGAGAAGCCATAGGGTGCTTCGGCCTGACCGAACCAGACTACGGGTCCGATCCAGGCGGCATGATCACGACGGCCAAGCAGACCTCCGACGGCTGGCTGCTCAACGGCGGCAAGATGTGGATCACGAACGGTTCCATGGCGGACGTCGCGATCATCTGGGCCCAGACGCGTGAGTTCGGCGATGTGAAAGGCATCCACGGCTTCGTCGTGCCGACTAATACGCCCGGCTTCAGCTCACGCGATCAGAAGGGAAAGCTCTCGCTGCTCGCGAGCGATACCAGCGAGATCGTGCTACAGGATGTCGAGCTCCCGGAGAGCGCGGTGATGCCCGAGAGCACAGGCGGCCTCAAGCACCCGCTGATGTGCCTGACGCAGGCTCGTTATGGCATCTCCTGGGGTGCGGTCGGCGCCGCCATGGCTTGCTTCCACGAAGCGCTCTCGTATTCGAAGGAGCGCCTCATGTTCGGTGCGCCCATCGGCGGGAAGCAGATCCAGCAGGTCCGGCTCGCGGACATGCTCACGAGCATCACCACGGGGCAGCTGCTCACCTATCGTCTCGGCCGCATGAAGGACGAGGGCACGATGACGCCGCAGCAGGTCTCGCTCGCCAAGCGCGCCAACGCCGACATGGCGACGAACGTCGCGCGGGAAGCACGACGTCTGCTGGGGGCGAACGGCATCCTCGTCGAATACAACTCGATGCGGCATATGGCCAACCTCGAGTCCGTGTACACCTACGAGGGGACGCACGACATCCACTCGCTCATCCTGGGCCAGAAGCTCACTGGACTGAGCGCCTTCTAGGAGTGCGCGACGTGAACGCTGGCCGGATCGACGAGCCTTCATGAGGGCACTCCGTTGGCGAGCCGCGATCACGATCGTGGGGGCGTTTCTCGTGATGGGGTACCTGTGGGGGTCGGGCCGCGCGGGCTACGTCGTTCAGATCGACTACTCCATGACCGGCGATGCCCTCGATGGCGCCGAGGTCTTCATCGACGGAGAGTCTGTGGGCGCGCTCGAGTTGTACGGCCGTAGCGGCCGCGCCAGGGGCTTCAAGGTGGAGGCCGGCACACACACGGTGCGGGTGGTCCACGAACACTGCCCCGGCGGCTGCCACCGTTTTGGTGACCGGCGAAACAGGTACGGGGAAGGAGCTCGTCGCACGCGCGCTTCACGAGCGCTTTGATCGTGCCGAGGGACCGTTCGTCGCGGTCAACTGCGCCGCGCTCGCGGAGGGCCTGCTCGAGTCCGAGCTCTTCGGACACATACGCGGCGCGTTCACCGGCGTGGTACGCGACCGCAGGGGCTTACTCGAATCCGCGGACGGCAGCACGATCTTGCTGGACGAGGTGGGTGACATGTCTGGGGCATGCAGCACCGGCTGCTGCGCGTGCTGCAGGAACGGGAGATCACGCCGGTGGGGTCGACGCGGGCGGTGCCGATCGACGTGCGCGTGGTTGCCGCAACCAACCGAGACCTTCGCGCCGAGATGGAAGCGGGTCGCTTCCGCGACGACCTGTACTACAGGCTGAATGTTGTGCGTATCGAGTTGCCGCCCCTGCGCGCCGGAAAGGAGGATATCCCTCTGCTCGCCGACGCATTCTTCCGCGAGGTGGGCCGACGCCCGCACTCGGGCTGCTCGCCACTCGCGATGAGGTTGTTGCAGGGCCATACCTGGCCGGGCAACGTGAGAGATCTCTTCGGCGTGCTCGAGAGCGCTCACATTCAGGCCGGCGGTCGCCGCGTCGAGGCGCAGCACTTGCCCGCCGAAGTCCGCGGACAAGGAGGCTCGGCGCCGAGCCCGGAGCGCTATCGACTAGAGCGTGCGTCCGAGGACGAGCGCACAGCGATCGCGCGTGCGCTCACGGAGACGGGAGGCGCGCGCAACGCGTCGGCGGACCGACTCGGAATGAGCCGGACGACGCTGTGGCGCAAGATGAAGGAGTACGACCTCGAGGCCTAGCAGCCCGCTGCGCTGTACTTCTACCACGGGCTGCTAGCGCCGGCCGTGCGCCACTAGTGGAAGAACAGGTACCCAATGAAGATGCCGGCCACGATGGCGGTGCCGTCGGCAATGAGGCCGCAAGCCACCGCGTGCCGCGTCTTGCGCACCGAAACCGAGCCAAAGTACAGCGCGATGATGTAGAACGTCGTGTCGGTGGAGCCCTGGAACGTGCTGGTGAGGCGGCCTATGAAGGAGTCCGCGCCGTGGGTCTGCATCGCGTCCACCATCATGCCTCGGGCACCACTGCCGCTTAGAGGCTTCATCAGAGCGGTGGGTAGCGCCTCGATGAAATCGGTGTTCAAACCCATGAACGTGAACACACTTCCGATTCCTGCGACCATGAGGTCCATGGCACCGGAGGCGCGGAACACGCCGATGGCGACCAGGATGGCCACCAGATACGGAATGATCTTGATGACGACCGGAAAGCCCTCTTTGGCGCCCTCGATGAACGCCTCGTAGACGTTCACCCTGCGTACCGCCGCCATGAAAATGAAGAGCGAGATGATACCGAACAGCAGGACGTTGGCTACCACCGTCGACACCAACTCGACCTCTTCCGAGGGCAGTCTGGAAAAGTAGTGGATGATGGCTGCGATCATTGCGGTTAAGCCGCCCAGGTACGCCATCACGACCCGGTCGAAGAGGTTGATGCGCTGTACCACGGCCACCGAGATCAGCCCCGCCATGGTGGAGAAGAACGTGGTCAGGAGAATGGGCAGGAAGATGTCCGACGGGTTGGCGGCTCCCATCTGGGCGCGGTAGACCATCACGCTGATGGGGATCAGCGTGAGCCCCGACGTGTTGAGCACGAGGAACATGATCTGCGCGTTGGACGCAGTGTCCTTCTCCGGGTTCAACTCCTGGAGCTCCTGCATGGCCTTGAGGCCCAGGGGCGTCGCCGCGTTGTCGAGACCCAGCATGTTCGCGGCGAAGTTCATGATGATGGAGCCGTGCACCGGGTGGTCCCGCGGAATCTCCGGAAAAATTCGATGGAAGAAGGGGCGCACCACCTTGGCCAGGGCTGCAATGACACCACCCTTTTCTCCGACGCGCATGAGGCCCAGCCAGAGCGTGAGCACCCCGGTCAGGCCCAAGGAGATCTCGAACGCGACCTCGGCCATGTCGAAGGTGCTCGCGACCATCGCGGTGAAGACCTCGGTGTCCTGGAAGAACACGAGCTTCACCCCCGCCACGACGAAGGCGATGAGAAAGAAGCCGATCCAGATGACGTTGAGAACCATGCGTGTGCGAGTCGGCTAGATGGGTTGCTGGAGCAAGTCGACGAGCACGGGCACGTGCACGCGGCTCACTTCGTCCGGGGTGACGAGCCCGAATTCGTAGGTGACAACCGGAAGCCCCTGCTCGGCGCCCCACGTGCCGAACGAGCCGGGCGTCGGGTAGCCGACGTCGGGCACCAAGGGTAAGCCTGTGCGTTCCGCGAGCCAGCGTCCCAGTTCGCTGTCGTTCGGATCGTCGATACAGGCCAGAGGTGCATGCAGAGCCACGACCGCTTCCGGCTCCAGGTCTCGGATGAGCGCAATAAGCGCCTGGGTTTCGGGCTCCGAGCCCGGCTCGGCACCGGGGCTCAGAGCTACCTCCCGCGGGCCATCTGATTTGGCGCGGTGCAGCACCGGCTCGGACTGCCAATCGCCGGTCGGGAAGTTCCGATTCAACTCGACGCCGCGCGCGTTGCAGCGCGTGCCCCGGATGAGCCCGTCCGGGTTGGCTGTGAGCACCACGGCACAATGGGGCGATGGGTCCGTCAGGTGTCGAAGCGCCATGGAAAGCGCGGTGGTCGTCTCGCCCTCCTCTCCGTGGATTGCCGCGAAGACCAGGAGCCGACACGGTCCTGATGGGCGCCAGACCTCGAGGGGAGCGCCGAGGCAGGAGTCCCCAAACACGTAGGGTTCCCAGGGCATAGTGCCACGTTCCGGGGGCGGGCGAAGGCTCAAGAAAGATTCCTGTTGGTGTTGATGACGAACCGCCGGTAGATGTCCTCCAAGTGGTCAAGAACCGTGCCCTTCAACTTCAAGTCGGACGAGGACAGGCTCGCGCGGAGAATATCGATTGTGAGCCCCTCTTCGCACGTGGCGGCCACGGGTGTATGGCTCAGGTGCCATCGTTCGGGCGCCACCCCCTGCCGATCTTGGTCGTAGGGGCGAAAAAAGCCGTGGCCGGCCCCGGCGGCAAGCCTCTGGTCGAGCCACTCGTGCAGGGGCGCGAACATTCCGCCGGCGTCCACCTCCTCGGGTGTCAACTCGATCTCGTATCCGCTGGGTCGAGCGTTCTCGTCGTAGACATCGATGTCCGTGCCCCAGTGGTGTCGCGAGGCGCCGGGTAGAGCCGACCAGCGCAAGATCGCGTAGACGAGCTCGCGCTCAGTCAGTTGTTCGATATCCAGAGGTGCCGCGCGGGAGTCGAGCACGGCGAGCTCGCCGGTAGCTTTCCGGTTCCAAATGGAGTTTTGGCGCTCGAAGCTTCGGAACCCACTCAGGATGCGAAGATCCAGGCCAGCCGCGAGTGCGTCGGCCCGGAGGAGTAGGAAGGGCTCTACGACATCCTGATGGACCTGAGCCCCAAGCCGCTGGGTGTCGGGGGGCGAACACAGGTGGCCCTCGACCTTGCCGACGAGCGAAGCGGCGTTAATCGCTCGTCGCCGATCCGGACTCTGCGTCCGCGCTGGCGTTCACCTCGCTCTCCGGTCCCTCGTCCGACTCCTTTTCGTCGTCCTTCTTGATCTTGACGAAGTGGATGCCCTGGAGGCGAGTGGCTCTTGCCTGGGACCGCCGCTGCAGTGCGGCGACGAGGAAGAGCGTCATACCGCCGAGAATGGCGATGAGCCGGAGATCCCACGTAGTCTGGCCTATCGCGAAGGACGCCACGATGACCCTGAGCGTGTCCGGTCTTCCTTTTAGCCCCGGCTCACCGCCGTGGAAGTCGATTGCGTAGGAAATCGTGTGGTAGGGGGCCATCGCCCGGTACCTGATCCAAGGGAGGCCGAGCTCGCGTGTCTGGAGCCGTTCCGCCCAACCCCAGGCGTCGTGTCCGTCTACCGTTAGGGGTTCCACGTTCTCAATGATGACCCCGGACACTGCCTCCGCGAGCGCCGCCTCCTGAGCGGCGCGTACGTCCCCCTCGGTCAGCACCCCTCGATGACCGTTGATGTAGATGCCGCTGAAGAAGCCCCACGACGTCTCGACCCAAGCATCGTGAGAGACGATCTCGTGGTCGGGAAACATGCGCCGGTTCTGGTAAGCCTCGTTCTGTATGAAGAAGGCCGGAGGCGGGGACTGAATCTGAGGGCCCTCGAAGGCGGGCACGTCGCAAGCGGCGACGCCGAACAGCAGGGTCAGAACGATGAGGCGCTGTGATCGGAACGCTCTTGGGGTGGGTACCGGGTGGCGCATCGTCTTCCTCCGGGTGGGGCTCAGGGGAAGATAATCGTGCGGGAAGGAGACTAGGAAGGCTCTTGGCGGCTGAGCTACCGCAACAAGCGACCACCCTCGACCCAGGTCTCCCCATCGACCGTGACGGTCGCGTTCACGAAGAAATTCCAGCGCACATAACCGCCGCCGACCGTCCCGCCCAGCTCGGTGTTGTCGCCGAGCGAGAGGCGAACGACTCCAGCGCCGTAGCCGTAGTAGGGAATCCATCGCTCGCCTGAGCCAGGGATGGCGAGCAGGGGGTTGAAGCCGAGCGCGAACTCTCGAAACGCCTTGCCCGCATCGCCTGCCGCCTCGATTTCACGCAAGGCCGCCTCAGCTCCCGTGGACGCCTCGAGCGAGACCATCACGCCCTGCTCGAATCGCAGCGTGAGGCGCTCAGTGCGCTCTCCGCTCCAGACGGACGGCGGAAAGACAATCGTGCCTTGCACGCTCTGCTCGACGGGGGCTACACGGATCGCGCCCGCGGGCAGTTCCACTTCTCGATCAATCAGATTCCGCCCCCCCCGCGCCCGTGCCGCGGACGCGTCTCCGTCCTGTTTCGTGACCGGCCGATCGCCGATCTGGAACGAGAGATCGGTTCCGGCAGATGTGGTGACCCGCACCGTCGCACCACGCATGGCGGCCTCGAACGCACGTTGCACCGCGCCCAGCGCGTCGTAGTCGGTGTCCGACAGCACGCGCACGTAGAAGTCGTCCACCATCTCATCGATGTCCTTCAGAGTGCCGTCTAGCTTGTAGGCGCCCAACCAGTGGAAGTGGACGGTCCGGCCGCGGTTCCCGCGCAGAACGTCCTGCATCGCGGCGTATACTGTGTTGGCGGGCGTGGGACCGGGCAGCATCAGCGCGGCGTTCACATCGGCGAGCAGTTCAGCGAGAGCCGCCTGGGGCTGCCCGATCAAGCTACGCGTGAAGTCCGTGGCCCAATCGTCGGGGGCTGCACCCTCGACAGCCCACACACCCAGGTCTACGGCGCCGGCCGATGTGATGCCGGACCTCAGTAGCGGCATGAGTGCATCGAAGCGTCCGGGCAGTCCCACCAGCAGCACGCGCTCGTTCGCTTGCAGGTCGAGGCGCGCGAGAAGCACTGATGCAATCTGCTGGAAGTCGAGGACGGTGCTTGCTTCGTTCGCAGCATCTGCAGCACCGCCGCCGGATGCGGGCTCATTGGCACAGGAGTGCAGGAAGGGGGTCAGGGCCACCAGCAAGGCGAATACAGTGCGGGGCACGGGCGCTCCTTGGTCGTGGCTTTCAATAGGTCGGACATGAAGTCGCCATCGTGACACCCGCGACAAAGAAGCGCCAGACTACGTGCGCGGGCGCCCTCGAGACCCCACTTTCTTCGTCTCTCGTCACCGTTGCCGGAGATGGTCCCATGCGCCGCTTTGCCGCTGTCATCGCTTCAATTGTTGCCTTGGGCACGCTAGGGCTCACCGCATCGCTCAGTGCGCAGAACTTCGATGCGGTCCAGATCCGTGCCCAGTCTCTGGGGGGCGGCATCTACATGCTCATGGGGCAGGGCGGCAACATCGGGTTGTCAGTGGGCGAGGACGGGGTCTTCATCATCGACGACCAGTTCGCCCCACTCACCGAGAAAATCCTCGCGGCGATCGCTGAGATTACATCCGAGTCCGTGCGTTTCGTCTTCAATACGCACTGGCATGGGGACCACACGGGGGGCAACGAGAACCTGGGCCGGACCGGCGCGCTCATCGTGGCACACAAGAACGTGCGCGTACGACTCAGCATGGATCAGGTGCTGGAGCGCATTGGCCGCCAGCCTGCGGAGACTCCCGCTGTTCCCAGCGCAGCCTGGCCGGTGGTCACCTTTACCGAAGACGTGACGTTCCACTTGAACGACGACGAGCTGCACGCATTTCACGTCGAGAACGCGCACACGGACGGTGATGCCATCGTGCATTTCAAGCGCGCCAACGTCGTACACATGGGGGACACCTTCTTTCGTGATCGCTTCCCCTTCATCGACACCGCGACCGGGGGATCGATTGACGGCATGATCGCCGCGTCCGGCACCGCGCTCGCGGTCATGGACACCGAGACTCAGGTTATTCCAGGGCACGGTTCGCTTTCGGACCGTGAGGATCTGCGCCGGTACCGCGATGCGCTCAAGACCATGCGCGATGCCGTTGCGGATCTCATGGAGCAGGGCCGTTCGCTCGAGCAGATCGTTGCAGCGCGGCCCATCAGGGCACAGGCCGAAGCATGGGGCCAGAGTGAAGCCGCCGAGGCGTCTTTTGTGGCCACGATCCACCATGGGGTTGGCGGGCATTAGGTAGCGTGCCGCGTATCCTCGTCGATGCGGACTCCTGCCCGGTCAAGGAGGAGACGTACCGTGTCGCCAAGCGGTACGGCCTGGACGTGGTGCTCGTGTCTGCGCAGTGGCTGCGCGTGCCGCCCGAGCCGTGGCTGAGTCTCGAGGTGGTCAAGGATGAAGGCCAGCTAGACGCGGCCGACGATCGGATCGTCGAGATCGCTGAGGCTGGAGACATCGTTGTCACCGAAGACATCCTGCTGGCTGGACGCTGCCTCGAAGAAGGAGCGCAGGTATTGAGTCCGCGGGGAAGAGTGTTCACCGAAGACTCAATCGGGGAGGCCATCGCGATCCGAGAGCTGATGGCGGGCTTGCGTGAGTCTGGAGAGATCACGGGTGGTCCAGCACCCTTCGGGAAGCGTGGTCGCTCGAACTTTCTGCAAGAGCTCGATTCGGCTGTGAACAGGTCCCTCAGGTCGGCGCACTAGCTGCGTTTCGGCGGAAACGACCTCAGCAGCCCGCGCCCACGAAGTGTCTCAAGCATGAGCGATTTCGCCCTTAGATAAGCGAACGAACTTGCGAAAGTACGCCGATACCTTCGGTGTTGTCTGGACGATCACCGCTTGGCCCGACGAGCCCGGCTCCGGTCGGGCTCCCGAGGGACACGGCGGGATGCCGAGCAGGGGTCTCATGTTCGAGTCGTCCGCCGGCTGGTTCCTCGCGGATCTTTCTGACACCGACCCGAACGACCTCAGCGGCGCCGCGTTGCAACCCCGCATCGACCGCCGACACGGCGCCAGCCCAGGTCGGCGGAGACGCTCCTCCAGAGGTTGACCGTCGAGGCTCCATAGGTAGCTTTTCCGGCTCCTGACCGGGTTGTTTCGGTCGGGTCTGCCCTGCTAGCTCAACTGGCTAGAGCAACTGACTCTTAATCAGTAGGTTCGGGGTTCGAGTCCCTGGCGGGGCACTCAGAAGGTGATGCCTCACAAGCACTTATGAGCTTGTGGGGCTCTCGCTTTTATGGGTCTTAGCCCCTAAGTCCTCCATGAGTCCGCCAATATCGGTGCTTCAAGGTCAGATTGGCGTCACTGCCATCAGGGGGGCGTCACTGGTGCTAGGCCACGCAGATCGGCAGAAAGGGTCTCTGATTTGTCGGATGTGTTTTCCACCCGATAGCGATGGTAACCATCAGTGCGAGCCCTCAAGACGAGGCGAGATGGAGCTTCGCAGTGTTGGTCTTGGTCACCGAAGTTGCCGAAGTCGTGCCGGGGTCATGCTAGCACCGTGCTAACACCCTCCTAGCGCACCTACCGACAGAGTTCTGCGCGTCCTGAGTTGCAGGCCTGAGTAGAGCCGGGCAGAATGAGGGCATGGCAAAGCAAAACGATGGACCGTTTGAGAGGTACTACGAGAACGGTCAGTTATGGGAGAAGGGCACCTACGTGGCTGGGGAGTTGGACGGACTGTATGAGTGGTAACACGAGAACGGTCAGTTATGGGAGAAGGGCACCTACGTGGCTGGGAAGCGGCACGGCCCGTTTGAGAGGTACCACGAGAACGGTCAGTTGGAGGAGAGGGGCACCTACGTGGCTGGGAAGCGGCACGGACCGTTTGAGAGGTACCACGAGAACGGTCAGTTTGAGGAGAGGGGCACCTACGTGGCTGGGAAGCGGCACGGACCGTTTGAGAGGTACCACGAGAACGGTCAGTTGTACTGGAACAACACCCACGTGGCTGGTGAGCCAGACGGCCCGGTTGAGTACTACTACGAGAACGGTCAGTTGTACGCGAGGGGCACCTACGTGGCTGGTAAGCGGCACGGACTGTTTGAGAGGTACCACGAGAACGGTCCGTTGTTGTGGAACAACACCTGGGTGGCTGGGAAGCGAGACGGACCTTTTGAGAGCTACTACGAGAACGGTCAGTTATGGGAGAAGGGCACCTACGTGGCTGGGAAGCGAGTAGACGGCCCTTATGAGCACTACCACGAGAACGGTCAGTTGAGGGAGAAGGGCACCTACGTGGCTGGTGAGCAAGACGGACCGTTTGAGAGGTACCACGAGAACGGTCAGTTGGAGGAGAGGGGCACCTACGTGGCTGGGAAGCGGCACGGACCGTTTGAGAGGTACCACGAGAACGGTCAGTTGAGGGAGAAGGGCACCTACGTGGCTGGGAAGCCAGTAGACGGCCCTTATGAGAGGTACTACGAGAACGGTCAGTTATGGGAGAAGGGCACCTACGTGGCTGGTTATGAAGACGGACCGTTTGAGCACTACCGCCGGAACGGTCAGTTGGAGATGAGGGGCACCTACGTGGCTGGTCATGAAGACGGACCGTTTGAGTACTACTACGAGAATGGTCAGTTGGAGGAGAAGGGCACCTACGTGGCTGGTGAGCTACACGGCCCGTATGAGAGCTACTACGAGAACGGTCAGGTGGAGGAGAAGGGCAGCTACCACGATGGCCAGAAGTGCGGTGAGTGGCTCGAGTCCTACGAGGGAGACGGACCTTTTGAGTGGTACTACGACAACGGTCAGTTGAGGCCAAGGGGACCTTGAAGGACGGGGAGTTGGACGGACCGTATGAGTGGTACTACGAGAACGGTCAGTCGCAGGGGAAGAGCACCTACGTGGCTGGTGAGCTAGACGGACCGGCTGAGTTATACAACGAGAACGGTCAGTTGGGGTTGAAGAGCAACTGGAACATGGGTGAGGCGTGTGGTGAGTGGATTATGTTTGACAGCCCTAGCAGTGACGGTGAGCCGCTCACCTACCCACCCTGTCCCCCCGACCTCGAAGAGCGAGACGGACTGTTTGAGTCGTACTACGAGAACGGTCAGTTGAATGACAGGGGGACCTACAAGGACGGTGAGCGAGACGGACCGTGGGAGACCTACGACGAGAACGGTCAGTTATCGTCGAAGAGCACCTACGTGGCTGGTAAGAAAGACGGATCGGAGGAGATGTACTACGAGAACGGTCTGT
>Ga0310345_10004253_pt1 | contig 13095 bp, 17 predicted proteins | sample HC15DNA20500_MG_FD_204667 | JGI IMG/M metagenome (GOLD analysis project Ga0310345, IMG submission 204667) | Marine microbial communities from station ALOHA, North Pacific Subtropical Gyre - HC15-DNA-20-500_MG | ecosystem: Environmental > Aquatic > Marine > Oceanic | place: Pacific Ocean: North... | reverse complement strand
CAGACGGAGTAAAAATAATAGATTTTTTTAAGAAGAAACGAAATCAGTATTTTAGTAAAAGAGGATATGAGTTACTTGGTATTGAAACGGAACTTGATTATGGTATGGATAAGAATATCAAATTTCGTGGGTTTATTGATTTAATTATTAAAGATACTGTTAGAAACCGTATTAAAATTATTGATATTAAGACATCAACACACGGGTGGAATAAGTATCAAAAGGTAGACAAGAATAAAACAGATCAGTTATTATTATATAAACAGTTTTATTCTAAACAGTTTGATATACCACTAGATAGAATTGAAGTTGAATATTTTATAGTTAAAAGAAAATTGTGGGAGAATACAGATTTTCCACAAAAAAGAGTACAAACATTTTCACCAGCAAATGGTAAACCATCTATAAATAAAGTAAATTTAAGACTTAAAAATTTTATAGATGATTGTTTTACAGACGATGGAGAATATCGAGATGACCATACTTATAATAAACTACCTTCAAAGAAAAATTGTAGGTGGTGTGATTTCAGAGATAAACCAGAGTTATGTGATAAGAATGGAGTAAGAGTATGAACGGAGCAATTTACGCATTAAGAATAAAACTTTCAGATTTTATAAATGATCCTTTGGAACATTTAGTAGTAGATAAAATTAATGAGATTAATAATGTACGAACTTTTAAACTTCAGTTGTGGTATGATGACGGCGAAGTAACGGCAAAAGATTTAAAGTCATTTATAGAAAAGTATGAAAGTCTACTTCACTACAAAACTACAATACGACCAAATAGAGGTAATGACCATGCTCAATTTACTTGGTATAATATTATACATAATGATGATAAGGAACAGAAATATCCTTGTAGATTTCAATATGAACACGAGAGTGGATGGAGACTTGGTGGAGTGTTAGATGGATTAGAACAATTTAAAGAAACTTTAAAGTTTATTATATCACCAAAACCATCCAGAGATGATAGACCACCAAAGAGAAAACAAAAAAGAAATGATTATGAGGATTAGTAATGAAAGATAAAGTTAAAATAGATAAGATGATCGAAGAAATTGGAATTATTAATAGTAAGATGTTAGATTTAGATAGGGCTAAAAAAGTTAATTATGTATTTGAACAAATGGATACTGAAACACAAGGAGCCGTCAAGAGTTTGATTAATCATTTGATGGTAGCAAAAACTAAGAAGGAATATGGAATAGAATGAAAAAAGTAGGTATAGTAGGTGCTCGTATATACACTAATAAACTCAAAGTTAAAGAGTTTGTCTTTAATTTAAAAGAAAAGTTTGGGGATGATGTTGAAGTAGTAAGTGGTGGTCAATCAAAAGGGGCAGATGGATACGCAAAGAAATTTGCATTAGAGTTTGATATGAGATATGTAGAATTTCCACCAAGACATTACACTTATAACCAACATTGTATATTGGATAGGGATAATTATGGAAAATCTTATCATGTTACTAATTATTTTGACAGAAACAAAGAAATTGCAGAATATAGTGATTATTTAGTAGCATTCATACCAGAGGGATACAAATCAAACGGAACATTAGATACTATCAGTCATGCACAAAAAATGAAGAAAAAAGTAGTGATTTTAGACTGATTTAATATTTATATATACATATATACGGAGATTAGATGATGAAAGGTGTAACAAAGCTCACATCCGTAAAAATCATAACTGATTTATATAAGAGATTTAAGGGTGTAGCTTTAAACGAAGAGTTTACATTACAAAAGTTAGTAAATAGGTCAATGGACAAGTATTTAAAAGATGAAGAATACAAAAAGTCTATTGTGGAGTATGATGAACTGCAGATTAGTGGTAGTAATTTTTAAATAGTTATAATAAAGAGGGTTATATGTCTAAAAAGAGAATATTGTTATTATCAGATGATTTACGGATGTCGAGTGGAGTTGGTACAGTTTCTAAAAATTTTGTATTAGGTACAATGGATAAATACGATTGGATACAAATAGGGGGCGCAATAAAACATCCTGAAGAAGGTAAGATAGTTGATATGAACGAGTCTGTTCGCAAGGATACTGGTATAGAAGATGCATATCTTAAAGTATATCCTATAAGTGGTTATGGAAGTCAAGAGTTACTTCGTAGTATAATAAATATAGAAAAACCAGACGCTATATTACATTATACAGACCCAAGATTTTGGGGATGGTTGTATCAAATGGAACACGAGATTAGACAAAGTATACCTATTTTTTATTATAATATATGGGATGATAGACCAACACCAAGATATAATGAGTTCTTTTATGAGTCTTGTGATTTGATTATGAATATATCTAAACAGACGGTTGCAATGGTAAAAGATGCAGCAGTAAAGAAACCAAGAACTGATTGGGATAACACATATATTCCACATGGCATTCCTGACGATATATTTCATCCAATCGGTGAGTTAGATGTAGAAGATTGGAATAAGTTAAGAGGTTATAGACAAAAAGTTTTACAGAATAAAGAATATGATTTTGTAATATTTTGGAATAATAGAAACATTCGTAGAAAAGTTCCAAGTGATGTTATAATGGCATATAAAACATTTTGTGATATGTTATCAAAGGAAGAATCTGATAAATGTTGTTTATTAATGCATACATCACCAATTGATCACAATGGAACTGATTTACCAGAAGTTGTTAAAAATATATGTCCTGATTATGATGTTATATTTTCATCTGAAAAAATAAATGATGAACAGCTTAATTTTTTATATAACATAGCAGATGTTCAAGTCAATATGGCATCTAATGAAGGATTTGGATTAGGAACTGCTGAAGCTCTAATGACAGAAACACCAATCATTGTAAATGTTACAGGTGGAATGCAAGACCAATGTGGATTTAAGTTAAAGGGAAAACACGTTACCTATGAAGATTATGATGAGATACATTCATTTCACGATGATAGAAAATGGAAAGATAATAAAGATTTAACTTGGGGAGAGTGGGTAAAACCAGTTTGGCCATCCAACCGTTCATTACAAGGTTCAATACCAACACCATATATTTTTGACGATAGGTGTAGGTGGGATGATGTAGCAAATAGATTTAAAGAATGGTATGATACACCAAAAGAAGAACGAAAAAGAGTTGGGGAAATAGGTAGAGAGTGGATGTTACAAGAAGAAATTGGAATGTCTTGTAAACTTATGTGTGAAAGGTTTATTAAGGATATGGACACAGGACTTGAAAAGTGGACACCACGAAAAAGATTTACGTTATATAAAGCATAAGGAGAATAAAATGCCAAGAGCAAAGAAGAAAACGACAGCAATTAAGAAATCAGCGTCAAGAAAAAGTGCACCAAGACGGAAAACTACAGATCGTAGAATTATTAATCCTGGTGATGTTTTTTGGACTAAAGTTGTAAACGGGTTTAAGAAGTTTTTATCCCCAGCATTTAAAAAATAAAGAGGTATAAATGAAACCATTAGTTTTAGTTACAGCGCCCGTAGGCACGAGAAGTGGTTATGGTTCTCATAGTAGAGATATATGTAGGTCATTGATTGCAATGGATAGATTTGATATTAAAATCTGGCCAGTTCGGTGGGGAGGAACTCCACAAAATGCATTAGATGAAAAAAATCCAAATGATGTTCCTATTATACAGAGAATAATACCACAGCCAAATTTAGATAAACAGCCAGATATTCATTTTCATATTGTCGTTCCAAATGAATTTCAACCAATTGCTAAGTATAATATTGGAATTACAGCCGGACTTGAAACTACGGTTTGTCCACATGAATGGATTGATGGATTAAATAGAATGAATTTGAATATAGTTCCTGCAAATTTTATTAAAGAAAGTTTATTAAAAACTGTATTTGATAAACATAATGAAGAAACTAAAGAGAAAATTGGTGAACTTAAATGTCAATCTCCAGTTGAAGTTTTATTTGAAGGGGCAGATACAGAAATATATAAAACTACAAAAGAGTTTTCTAAAGAACTTGTAGATACTCTTAAAGAAATCAAAGAAGATTTTTGTTTTTTGTTTGTAGGACATTGGTTACAAGGTGGACTTGGACATGATAGAAAAGACCTTGGTATGTTGATAAAGACATTCTTGGAAACATTTAAGAATAAAAAGAAACAGCCAGCCCTTCTTCTTAAAACATCAGGAGCATCACCTTCTATTTTAGATAGAGAAGATATACTTAAAAAGATAAGTGAAATTAGAAGCACTGTTGCAGGAAATTTACCAAGTATTTATGTATTACATGGAGATTTAGATGATGAAGAAATGAATGGTCTGTACAATCATCCAAAAGTAAAGGCTCACGTTTCATTCACACACGGAGAAGGATTTGGTCGTCCATTACTTGAAGCATCATTAAGTGAGAAACCAGTTATAGCTTCAAAATGGAGTGGACATATAGATTTTCTTGATAGTTCAAATGCTATATTATTACCTGGTAGTATTAATGATGTTAAACCAGAATCTTTACAAAAAGGAATGCATGTAAAAGGAACACAATGGTTTACAGTAAATTATAATTATGCTTCTAAAATATTAAAGGATGTATTTGATAATTATAGTAAATATATTGTAAAGGCAAAAAAACTTTCAATTAAAAATCAAACTAAATTTTCACTTGATTCAATGACTAAAAAGTTTGAGGAAATTTTAAATAAATATTTACCTAATTTTGAGGATCAACCACAACAAGTTCAGTTGAATCTTCCAAAATTAAAAAAAGTTAGTAAAACTGAAGAACCGCCTAAATTAGAACTTCCAAAATTAAAAAAGGTGAAATGATATGGAAATAGTAATAGATTGTCCAGTATGTTATGATACAGATTCATGCTTTGAAGATACACAAGAAAAATTTGAATCTTATATGTGTTTTAATTGTGGATTTATGAGTAGTTCATATTATACAAAGGATGGTGTTCATAAAGTTGAGGGTACATCTAAACTTGTAGAAGATTTGAAGTTTTTTGATGAAGAACGAGAACTTTATTGGTATCCATCAGTTGTTAATATGGGACCAAAAGGTGTAATTTTTCCAGAAGGTAATATAGAAAATTGGGTTTGGAAATATGCAGAAGTCGTGGAAATATCAAAAGAAGAGCGAGATCAATATCCTGTTCCAAATAAGGATGGAGAATTCTATAAAGAGAAATTAGATGTAGAAAATGCAGAAACATATGGTCAATATGAATTTCTCAAAGCCTGTGAAAAGATGGGTATAACAATGGAAAAACCAAATGCCTAAACAGCAGGCCAGTTGGGGAGGAATTTTACCAGGAGATATTGTTTCATTTAGATATGAACCACTCGATGAAACAAAGAAACCAAGAATGCAGACTATTTTAGTCCTTAATCCAAAATTTCCTAAAAAATTAAAAAGTGGTGAAAAGAAATTTTATATAAATGGTATTAAATTAGAACAATCTAATATAAGACTTATTAAAAATTTAAATCAAAATTGGAAATTGTTGAATAAAGTAGGAAAGGTTGAAATTGTTGATTTAAAAAATGAAATTTATAGAGTGAATATACCAACAAGTTACCTGTCAGCACGAGGCGCAAGACAAAGGGTATTGGTAAAGGTAATGATAGGACCGTTTAAGGAATTGGCTCAGTATAGAACCTATATTTGGAAAACTGCAAAGACAAAGGGAGTTTTTTATGAGCCAATAAAACTTCCAAAAGATAAAATAAAATTGATGGTGGAACAACAAGGTTTAGAAGATGAAGATTAGTTATGGTATTACAGTTCATAATGAAGCAGATGAATTAAATAAGTTATTAGAATTTCTCATCCACAAAACACGGCCAGAAGATGAGATAGTTATTTGTGATGATTATTCAGATGATGATACACAATTTGTTTTACAATCGTGGTCACAACAATATGGACATGCCAAGTTAATAAAAATATATCAAAGAAAACTTGAAGGTGATTTTTCAGCACAGAAGAATTCAGTAATAGAAAATAGTAGTGGAGATTATATTTTCCATATAGACGCAGACGAGATTCCACACGAGAATCTCGTTGGTATTTTACCAGAAATGTTAGAAACAAATGATGTTGATTTGGTGTGGGTCCCACGAGTAAATACAGTTGAAGGATTTACCAACGAACATTGTGTAAAGTGGGGTTGGAGAGTTAGTGATAAAGGTTGGGTGAACTATCCAGATTATCAAGCACGAGTATTTCGTAATGATGAAAAAATAAGATGGAGAAAACCAGTTCACGAACATATTTGGGGCTGTAAAACTTACGCACACTTACCACCACAAGAAGAATTATCGTTATATCATCACAAAACAATAGATAAACAAGAACAACAAAATCAGTTATATGAGAAAATACTTACCAACAATTAGTGAATTAATAGATAGACTTTCCATCGTTCAGTTAAAGGAAGTCTTTATACCAGAACATAAAGAAGAATATTCCCAAGAAATTCAAGACATAGTTCACGACCTAAATGAACTTATGAACTGGGAAAAACCAAGTGGTGAAATGATTCGTGCTATTATAGTATTGGCTCAAATGAATCTTCATATTTGGCACAACGAAACTAAGTATAGAGCAGGTGAAGGTGATGGTAATCTTGGACTAACTCACGGATTGAATGGTATCAGAAATACTGCAAAGAATAAGATACAAGACCAAGTTGAAGGTGGTAGAAAAGATTACAAAGTAGATTGTATAGCAGCCGAGTTTGATGACTGGGAAGTGAGTTGGTAGATGAGTTTCCAATCTGTTACTGATTTCGAAAAAGAAGTATCTAAATTTTATGGTGCTCCTTATGGAATTGCTATAGATAGTTGTACGCATGCAATCGAATTATGTTTGAGATATAAAAAGGTAGAGAAATTTACAGTTCCACCAAATACCTATCCATCAATTCCAAATTTAGCAAAAAAGATAGGAATTGAATTCGAGTGGGAAGAACAAGATTGGGAAGATTATTATTATTTAGGTGGAACAAATATAATAGATTCAGCAGTATTATGGAAAGAGAATAGTTACATTCCAAATACATTTATGTGTTTGAGTTTTCAGTTTCAAAAACATTTAAGTCTTGGAAGGGGTGGTATGATATTAACAGACAACAAAAAGGCTCGTGATGAACTTAAAAAGATGTCTTATGATGGTAGAGAATCAGATATTCCGTGGCAAGGACAAAACATTACAACGATAGGTTATCATTATTATATGACACCTGAAACTGCTGAAGAAGGACTACGAAAGTTACCAGAGGCTATTAAAACTGAACCAAAGAAATGGAATGTATCAGAATGGCCCGATTTAAGAAATATGGATGTGTTTAAGTGATATTTTGGAGAATTGTAGATAATAAACTTTATAATGTAGATGAAGTTGATAAATTAGGTTTTGAAAAATCAGAGGGGTGGGTTATACCAGATGATTATTTAGATAATCAAGAGTTTATGGTTATGAGAACTGCTCATGGAATAGGTGATTGGGGAATCATATCTGCAATGCCTCGATTATTAAAAGAGAAGTATTCTGATTGTAAGGTTTATGTTCCGTCAGAAAAATTACTTAATAGTTTATTTGGTCAGATTCAAACTAATTGGACAGCGTGGAGTAATCCACTTTCTAACGCTAAAAAGATTTTTGATAATAATCCTTATGTCGATGAGTTTGTTGACGAGATAAAGGATGAGGTATTCCACGACCATTACAGAATATATGATAATAATAATATAGATGTTCCATTGGTAGAACAAATGTTGAAGTTTTGGCAATTTACAAAAGAAGAATTGAGTGATTCACAACCAGAAATGTATTGGTCAGATGAGGAGAAAAAGTTAGGAGATGATATCATTCACGAGGCCGTTGATGAAAGTGAATTTGGTTGTTTTTTAATATCCGATAGGTATGATTTTTCACAAGATAAGAATATTTGTGACATTTTAGATCCAAAATTAAAGTATTTTTATTATTCTACAGTTCCATTAGAACAAACTTCATTTAATTTTATAGAGAAGGCACTTGATATGAGACATATGGACTTTAGGATTCAAACTTATATTCGTTCAAGGGCTAAAATAAATATTGGAAGTCAAGCAGGGGCAATGCAATTAGTTACAAGATATTCAGATGTTTATGATGTACAACGACAATTTCCTATAGCACATAATTTTGTTAGAGGGGAAAACTATTTAAGGGATGAAGTAAAGAGAAAAATGTTATTGAATTCAGTTCGTAAGTCTGAATCTAAAACTACTACATCAATGAAATTTAAAGCTGATGTAATAGATTTTTATGGTAATAATTTTAAAAATAAGACATTGGTTGAAATTGGAACTTCACTTGGTTACGGAACAAAAATATTAAGTCCATTGTTTAAAAAGATAATAACTGTTGATTCTTCTCCAGAGAAAATGGAATATGCAAAAGATTATTTAAAGGATTTTGATAATGTTGAATTTAAACTGATGGATGTTTATAATCAAATGTGGCAATTTGAAGAAAATGTAGATGTGGTTTTTATTGATTGTGTTCATGATTACGACCACGTTAAAAGTGATGTAGATAATTCAATAATGACCTTTGATAAACCTATTATTATGTTTGATGATTATGGTTTGTTTCCTGAAGTGAAAAGGTTGATAGATGAATATATTTTAGACGGTAAGTTAGAAGTTTTAGAAAAGATTGGACATTATAAAGGAAAGGTTTATCCAAAAACTCAAAATAAAGTATTAATAGATAGAGAGGGAATTATATGTCAAACTCTGTAGCATATACTTCTATTTTTGGTAGTTATGATAAACTTATAAATCAAACATTACCTGAAAATTGGGACTGGGAATGTTTTAGTGAAGAAAATAGTTTATCGTTATATTCTGATAATAATAGAAACGCAAAACGATTCAAGGTTTTACCACATAGATATTTACAAGATTATGAATATAGTATTTTTGTGGATGGTAATATGACTATTAAAGGTGATGTCAATAAATTGGTAGATGAATATTTGAGTGATGCAAATGTTGCATTTTTTAGTCATGATAATAATTCTTTGGATTCAAGAAATTGTGCTTATAAAGAAGCTCAAACTATATTTGAACTTGGTGAAAAAAATATGAATTTGACACCAGAACGAGGTTATTTAAACTATAAAGATAATCCTGAACTTATTAAAAATCAAATGGAACGATATGGTATGGTTGGGTATCCAAAGAATAATGGTTTAATAACAGGAATGGTTATACTAAGACGACATAATGAGAAAGATTGTACTAAGGTTATGGAAGATTGGTGGACAGAGATTAAATACAATAGTAAAAGAGATCAGTTAAGTTTTAACTATGTTGCTTGGAAAAATGATTTAAAGTTCAATTATATTGATGGTGATTCAAGAGATAATGAATATTTTATTAGAGACACAAAACCACATAAAGGTAAAAAATGAAAAATGTTGTTTTTATTCCAAATATAGAGTTGGGTGATGGTAGAAATAATTCCTACCATTATTCTGTAGATAGTTGGAGTAGGTGGTGTAAGAAAAATGATTGTGAATTATTGGTATGGGAAGATTTATTGTATCCAGTTGATTATATGAAAATAACTTGGCAACGATATTATTTATTTGATATATTGGAAGCCAATAATATTGAGTATGACCAAATTCTTATGGTTGATGCAGACACGATTGTTCATCCTGATTGTCCTAATTTTTTTGATGAAACAGACAAGAAATATTGTGGTGTTAAAGTAGATGGTTGTTATGAATGGGTTAATAGAAGTATAAAAGGTTTTGGTGATGAGTTATTTAATGGTGATAGAATAAAACCTTGGAATTATATCAATGGTGGATTTCAGATTGTTAATAAAAATCATAGACATTTTTTTGAGGCAATGAAAACATATTACAATGAAAATAGTCAAAAGATTATTGATACAATTGCTAAGTTAAAGTGTGGTACAGACCAAACTATTGTAAATTATATGTTACACAAGGAAAAAGTAGATGTTAGAATATTACCGAGTTGTTATAATTTACAGGATTTATTTAGAAAAAATTTATTAGTTGTACATGATAAGACTTGGTGGGAAGATAGTTTATTTAATATGTATCAATCAGGATGGGTGTACCATTATAATTCAATACCATCAAATCCAATGAATAGAGATGCAAATTATTGGATAGAGAGAACATATAAGGAATTATATCAGTCATGAAAAGAATATTATTAACAGGGTTTGGTGGATTTATTGGTAATAATATTTACCAACGAGTATCTTTTAAAAATAGTTCAACTTTTATTATGTCTTGTGTAGAAAAAGACTATATAAATAAAAGAAATTGGAAAGAAAGTTTAGATAATATAGTACAACAAAGTGATATTATACTTCATGTCGGGGCAATATCAGATACGATGTTACCAGATAATAATGAGATGATGAAATATAATTATGAGTTTAGTAGAGTATTGTTTGATTTATCAGAAGAACACGATAAACAAGTTATATATTCATCATCGGGAGCAAATACTGGTGAAAGTGGTTTACCATCAAATTCTTATGGGTGGTCAAAATATGTTACAGAACAATATGGTATGAGTAAGGTTACTAATTTTGTAGCATTGAGATATATGAATGTTTACGGACCTGGTGAAGAACATAAAGGAAATATGTCATCTGTGGCTTATCAATCTTGGAAAAAAGGTACTTTTAAGTTATTCCCAAGAGAACCAAAAAGGGATTTTGTCTATATAGATGATGTGGTAGATGCTACACTTTATCCAGTATTTAATGAAGTACCAAGAGGTGTATATGAAGTTGGAAGTGGTGAATCTTGTACCTTTGAGGACGTGTTAGATTTGATGGAGATAGGATATTCTTATAGAGAAGAAAAAGATATACCAAATGGATATCAGTTTTTTACTCAAGCAGATAAAAATAAATTTATGGAAGGATGGAGTCCCAAATATAATTTAGAAAAGGGGATTAAAAAATATAAAGATTATTTAAATGAAAATTTGTAAACATTTTAAGGGAGACAGACCTTGTAAATATTACTGGGTGGATAGAAATCATAATTGTTGGGATACCAATAGTCCATATTATGAAGAATACTCACATAGGATACTGTTGATAAAATTAGATGCATTGGGTGATGTAGTTAGGTCATCGGCCTTAGCACAGGGAATTAAAAAGAAATATCCTGATTCTGAATTGAATTGGATTACTGATAAAGATGCTAAGTTTTTTGTAGAGTCAAATCCATTTGTGGATAGAGTATTAGAGTATAGTGATGAAAATGTGAGAATATTACAGTGTCAAAAGTTTGATATAATAATAAATTTAGATAAAGACCCAAAGACAACATCAATGATGATGTTATTTAATTCAAAAGATAAAAGAGGTTATGGTTTGAGTTCTGAGGGGTATGTTATACCTTTAAATGAAGGTTCTAAATATCACTATAATATGTGTTTAGATAATTGGGGGATGAAAACAGAAAATAAAAAGAGTTATCAAGAAATAATATTTGAAATTACAGAGTTGGATTATAATAATGAAAAACCAATAATACATTTAGATTCTTCGGTTTATAAAAATTTTGAGAAATCTTTTTTAAGAAAAAATAATATTAATAATAATAATGTGATACTTTTGAATACTGGATGTGGACCAGTTTATCCGCACAAAAAATGGACTTTTAATGGTTATAAAAAATTAATAGAATATTTATTGATGAATGATAATAATAAAATATTATTGGTAGGTTCGGTTACAGAACTCTCACGAAATAAAAAATTATGGAAAGAATTTAAATCAGAAAATGTAATTGATACAACAAGTCAATATACAATTGAGGAGTTATGTTATTTGATTAATTTATCTGATGTTGTTGTTACAGGAGATACGGTGGCGTTACATATTGCCATATCATTAGGGAAAAAGATAGTAAGTTTTTTTGGACCAACACCACACCAAGAAGTTAATCTTTTTGGTCTTGGTGTGAAATTAGTACGAGATGAGTTAGATTGTTTAAATTGTTATGATCAATTTCCGTGTCCTTATGATGGTAAATGTATGAGTTTGATATCAAGTGATGTTGTTTATGATAAGATAAAGGAGTTGTTATGAGTTTAGAAATTGTTTTTGCAGAATTCGGATACAAACGAGGTTGGAATCAAACTGGATTAAATGAAAGTTATAGATTGGATCCTACATATTCATCAGTTAAACAATATTTTCCAGATGCCAAATTAACTATGTATACAGATATTGAAGAATTGGCTGATGGTTATGATGTTGAAGTTAGATTGGTAGATGTAAATAAAACACCATTTGATACATCACATAATAAGTTTGGATGGCATTGTTGTGATTACTATCAAATTCAAGGATTACTTAAATCTGAATGTGATATTGCAATATCAATGGATTCTGATATAATGTTTGCATCAGATGAAGTAAAAACATTATTACCTATAATAGAAAAGTTTGGGATATGTTGTCCACAGAATCCAAGACAAATGGTGAAGGTTGACTCAATACATACTCGTGGAAATGATGGTGATTATCATATAGGAGAAGATGAAAGCCGTGGTAATTGTATGACATATGATTTATGGTGGACTGGATTTCATACAAAAAGTAAAAGGGGTAGAATTTATTTAGAAGAATTTTGTAGGTTAATGGAAACTAATCCTAAACGGGGTCCATTACAAATGAGTAGAGCAGCTTGGAATACAGGAATGTATCCTTATACTATGTCTCAACAATGGGGAGTTGCACATGGTTTTGTTGGGTGTGAAGATGAAATAATTTTACACATTGGACACTCTGATGTTAAAGATTATTATTTGGAAAAATAGATATGATTAAATTACTTATATTTGATTTGGATGGGGTGTTGGTTAATGCAAGAGAATTACTTTATAATGCATTAAATAGAGCATTAAAAAGTATAGATAAAAAGTATGTTATTAAACGAGAGGAACATTTATCTACTTATGATGGATTATCCACAAAGAAAAAATTAAATTTGTTAACAAAGAACAAAGATTTACCAAAAGAGTTACACGATAAAGTTTGGGAATT
>Ga0310345_10004252_pt1 | contig 13095 bp, 11 predicted proteins | sample HC15DNA20500_MG_FD_204667 | JGI IMG/M metagenome (GOLD analysis project Ga0310345, IMG submission 204667) | Marine microbial communities from station ALOHA, North Pacific Subtropical Gyre - HC15-DNA-20-500_MG | ecosystem: Environmental > Aquatic > Marine > Oceanic | place: Pacific Ocean: North... | reverse complement strand
TTTTCACTTCCTGCATTAACTATTGATACCACTCAGTATAGTACGGATGGTACCGTTAAAACCCGCTTTAATACCCATGAAGGATACAAAGTTGAAGGCGTGTTAATTCCTACTGATGAAAGAAGAACTGCATGTGTTTCCTCTCAAATTGGTTGTAGCTTAAGTTGCAAATTTTGTGCTACCGGTTATATGGACAGAAAACGCAATTTAACTTTTGATGAAATATATGATCAGGTTGCGCTCATCAATCAACAAAGTGAATCACTCTTCGAGAAGAAACTAAGCAATATAGTTTTTATGGGTATGGGCGAGCCATTACTGAACTACAATAATGTGTTGGCTGCTATTGAACGCATTACCGCTGAAGATGGCTTACACATGAGCCCACGGCGCATTACCGTTTCAACGGCAGGCGTTGCCAAACAAATTAAAAAGTTAGGTGATGATGGGGTTAAGTTTAAACTGGCCTTATCCTTACACGCACCTAACGATGCTAAGCGCAATGAAATAATGCCTATTAATGAAACCAATAATTTAAAGGTATTGATAGAAGCCCTCAATTACTTTTATGCCAAAACAAAAAATGAAATAACTTTTGAATATATCTTATTCAAAAATTTTAACGACTCATTGAAAGATGCCGATGAGTTAATTAAAATTTACCGCCAGGTTCCGGCCGATTTGGTTAATATTATTGAATACAATCCTATTGATATTGCTACTTTTCAAAAACCCGACGAACCGGCTATGGAACGCTTTATGCAATATTTAGAAAAACATAAAGTGAATGCCCGTTTACGCAGAAGTAGGGGTAAAGATATTGATGCTGCCTGCGGTCAATTAGCCAATAAAGGCAAATAATTTAGCATATTGTTATTACCATTTCGTTAATATAAGCAATGTACCTGTTGGGCATTGCTTTATTTGTTATTTTCATGGTTCGTTCATTTTATGCATTTATGTTTTATTTCAAAAAAATGGTTACTTTTAAACATAAACCTAAAACTATGAAAAAACTATGCAGTGTTTTGGCTGTATTGGTGTTGTTCAGTAGTACAGCCTTGGCTCAACCCAATACTTTTAAAGGAAAAAGCAAGCATCGCCATGCGTGGCATAAGCATATTAAGCACTTTAAAAAAAGAATGTAGCATATCCTTTCATGTGAATTAATTCAAGGGAACCCCGCTTTTTTGTGTACTTTTGTCCTTCCTGTTGCAAAACAGTAAACAGAAGTATATGTCGAAACCGTTTGAAAAGTTTATGAATGGCCAATTAAAAGGGGCCAAGAAGAAAGAGGCTAATCGCCAAGATAAACGCAAAGCAAAAGCCGCAGCCAGAGCTGAAGGTGAAGCAATTAGGAAAAAACAGTGGGAAAAAAAACATGGTATTCTGCCTGAAACTATTACACCCTCACATCCATCCAAAAACAAGTCTGTACACCAAAAAAATGTAAAAGCTACAAAGGATGCAGGCTCAAAAAAAATGCCTAACAACATACCGGCTAAGCCTAACATTACCAATGAATTAGCCAACCAACAAACGCCCATGCCATTGAATAAATTTTTGGCACATGCAGGCATTTGTGGCCGAAGGGAAGCTGCTGAAATAATTAAGCTAGGTCAGGTAACTGTAAATGGCGATACCATTTTTGAACCCGGCTTTAAGGTGTTGGGGAATGAAGATGTTAAATGGAAAGGCAAACGCATTTTTATTCAAAAAAATTTAGTGTACATATTGCTGAATAAACCCAAAGATTATATCACTACTTCTAAAGACCCTGAGGGGCGTAAAACAGTGTTAGATTTAATAAAAGATGCTGCGCAGCAACGTGTATATCCTGTAGGGCGGTTAGATAGAAATACCACCGGTGTTTTATTGCTTACCAACGATGGGGCATTAGCGCAGAAATTAACACATCCTTCTTTTCAGGTAAAGAAAGTATATGAAGCTAAATTAAACAAACCATTGGCCAAAGCCGATATGGAAGCACTTATAACAGGTTTTCAGTTAGAAGATGGCTTTATTAAAGCCGATAGTGTTGCTTATGCTGATGCAAAAGATAAATCGGTGATTGGCATTGAAGTGCACAGTGGTAGAAACCGCATTGTACGCCGTATGTTTGAACATTTAGGGTACGATGTAAAAGCATTGGACCGGGTTTTGTTTGCCGGATTAACAAAGAAAAATGTTGATCGTGGAACCTGGCGATACCTTAATGAGAAGGAAATAAGAAATTTAAAATACCTGAATGGTGCTTCTCAAACCAAATAGTATTGACGCATAAGCTTTGTAATTGCATGAAACCGGAAATAATTTTTGAAAACGAATTTTTTGTTGCTGTACATAAACCATCGGGCCTGCTCAGTATTCCCGACCGAATGGGGAAGGAACAAAGTTTAAAAGATATTTTAATAGAAAAATACCAACAAATTTATACGGTACATCGGCTTGATAAAGATACTAGCGGTGTAATTGTATTTGCAAAAGATGAAGACACGCATCGTCAGCTTTCGCTAATGTTTGAAGAACGCCAGGTAAAAAAAATATACAATGGTTTAATTTATGGTGTTCCCATACATCAATCCGGTACCGTTAATGTTCCTATTATTCCTCATCCCGGAAAAGCCGGCATAATGACTACCGGTAAAAAAGGTAAACCTGCTATTACCGATTATGTTGTTTTAGAGCAATTAGGTAAATATGCCTGGATGCAGTTTGAAATACATACCGGCCGTACACACCAAATTCGGGTGCACATGAAATACATTGGCCATAGCATAGTATGCGATGCATTGTATGGCGATGCACAACCTTTATTACTTTCCTCCATTAAGCGCAATTTTAAAATGGCCAAAACAGCCGAGGAAGAAAGACCTTTGTTAAATCGGTTGGCCCTACATGCTTCCGAATTGTCTTTTGTGTGGCAGAGTCAAAATATTCATTTAACAGCACCATTGCCCAAAGATTTGCGTGCCACTTTACAGCAATTACGAAAGTGGGTGTAAGCTGTAATGGTGCAGTTTACAATTAATGTATTTCTACCTTTTTTCAGCTATTCACATTAAATTCAAAAAAATATACCTGAAAACAGGCAGAGGATATTACATTTGCACAATTTCACAGTCATGAGCAATCACCTTCTTCACAACGAATCCATCCCATCAAAAAGAAAAAAAATTATTGTTTTAGGAAGTGGTCCTAACAGAATTGGTCAGGGCATTGAGTTTGATTATTGTTGTGTGCACGGACTTTTAGCCATTAAAGAATGTGGTTATGAAGCTATAATGGTTAACTGTAATCCTGAAACCGTTTCTACCGACTTCGATATGGCCGATAAGCTTTACTTCGAGCCGGTATTTTGGGAGCATTTATGGGAAATTATTGAATTAGAGCAGCCCGAAGGGGTTATTGTGCAGTTAGGCGGACAAACTGCCTTAAAACTGTCGAAGCGCTTACACGAAAAAGGCATTAAAATTATTGGAACCTCTTTCGATGATATGGATATTGCCGAAGATAGAGGACGCTTTAGCGATTTATTGAAACAGCTTGATATTCCTTATCCCGAATATGGTACAGCTTATACTGCCGATGAAGCTATTGAAGTGGCCAATCGCGTAGGCTATCCGGTTTTGGTTCGCCCCAGCTATGTGTTAGGTGGCCAACGGATGCGTATTGTTATTAATGATGAAGAAGTAGAAAAAGCGGTAGTAAGTTTATTAAAACACATTCCCAATAATAAAATTTTAATTGACCACTTTTTAGACCGCTGCCAGGAAGCGGAAGTAGATGCCATTTTTGATGGTGAAAACTTTCATGTAATGGGGGTAATGGAGCATATAGAACCGGCAGGCATTCATAGTGGCGATAGCAATGCGGTTTTGCCGGCCTTTAACTTAACCCCAATGGTTGTTGAAACCATGGAGTATTACAGTGAAAAAATAGCCCGTGCATTAAAAATAAAAGGCTTAATTAATATTCAGTTTGCCATTAAAAACAATATGGTATATGTTATTGAGGCAAACCCAAGGGCTAGTAGAACCACACCATTTATTGCAAAAGCTTATCAGGTACCTTATTTAAATATTGCGACTAAAATAATGTTGGGTGCTGCTAAACTAACCGACTTTAACATTGAGAAAAAGCTGGAAGGCTATGCCATTAAAGAACCCGTATTTAGCTTTGAAAAGTTTCCGGGTGTAAGTAAAGAATTAGGACCTGAAATGAAAAGCACCGGTGAAGCCATTCGGTTTATTAAAGACTTGCGTGACCCTTATTTTAGAACTTTATATAAAGAACGCAGCATGAACTTAAGTAAATAAGCGATGCATTTTTTTAAAATAAAAGCCTTCCCTTAAAATAGTGGAAGGCTTTTGTTTATGGCAAAGTATAAATTAAAGTTGATTAATATCTACCATTTTATTTTTAAGTGCATAAATGGCCAAGCCCATACGGCTATGCACATTCAATTTTTCAAAAAGGGCATTGCGATAATCGTCTAAAGTGCGGGGGCTAATGTAAAGCCGTTCAGCAATGTCTTTATAAGTAAGTTCAGTACAAATTAAACGTAAAAATTCTTTTTCTTTTTCGGTAAGTGCTTCCGGTTCTGCCGCAGCTTTTTGGGAACCGCTTTGCAAACCACTAATTACCTTTCCTGAAATAGTATCGGATAAATAAAAGTCTTTTGATAAAACCGAGTCTAATGCATCATTCAATTCTTCCGGTTCTACGTTTTTCATTAAAAAACCTTTCGCACCCAGTTTAATCATTTGAATAATGTTGGTATCATCACTTTCCATGGAAAGTGCCAGAATTTTTATGTGTGGATGGTGCTTCGTTATCCAACTGGCAGTTTCATACCCATCCATTTCCGGCATATTAATGTCCAATAAAACAATATCGGGTAAAACCTGTTTGCTTAATTTTTCAATAAATTCTTTGCCATTACTGGCTTCAAAAGCAACAGTATAATTTTCGTAACTACTTATTAGTTTGGCTAAGGCACTCCGCAATAAAACATGGTCATCAACTACGGCTACTTTGTATGAAGGTGTATTGGCATTGCCAATCATAAGTCAGCGTTTTGTTGTAAAATATTGGTATTTCTTATAGGTAAAATTATTTTAATTTCTGTTCCGTGGTCTAAGATACTGTTTATTTCAATATCTGCACCAATCATTTTGGCTCTATTTTTTAAATTGCTTAATCCCAATCCTGTATTTTTTGATTCTTCCGCTAATTTATCTTTAACGGAAAAACCAATACCATCATCTTTAATGCGCAAAACAAATTTATTTTCTTCAGGAAAATGAAACAGCACATCAATATTTTTAGCATGAGCATGTTTTATAATGTTATTGATGGTTTCCTGAAACATACGGAACAGAAATATATTGGTTTCTTCATTAAATTTTACTTGGTATTTAGAAGTGGGATATTCCAAATTCACCTTAAACTTACCACTGGTACGTAAACGTTCTATTTCATTTTGGATGGAAAATTCCAGATCTAATTTTTCGGCTTTTTTGGTATGAAGGGTTTTGGTTAAATTAGAAATTTCCATGATGGTACCGCTTAAACTTTGTGAGGCTTCCATCAACATATCTTTTGCTTCAGGCTTTTGCAGCAAATTACGGGCAGTGGCAATGGTTAGTTTGGTAACTTGTAACTGTTGGCTAATACTATCGTGTAATTCTTCTGCAATTTGGCTCATGGTGCGTTCCTGCACTACAATTCTTTCTCGTAAAATTTGTTGTTCATGGCGTTCTTTCAACAGCGTCATTTCACGTAAAAAATTATGCTGGCGACGTTGGTACAGCATTACCATACCTACCACAAAGCCCACCAAACTAAAACCTAGTATGGTTCCAAGTATAATGATAGAGGAGATTTCGTTACCTTGAATCGGCATAAGAATGCAATACTAAACATTGTGTACAATATTATATTCAAAATCTGGATAAAAAGATTAAAATTTCTAAGAATTGCACTAGGTAGGCTATAAACAAAATTCACAAAGCCGTAAATAGGAAAGCTAACGGCATAGTAAAACAATAGGCCACTGCAAATCCAAAAATCGGGCATGCGTACCAAAGTAACAGGGGTAGGTTTTAATAGAGTTTCAATAAAGTAGTATGCACAACAAAATACTATTAATAAACATCCGGCTGCATAGGTAACAGAATGAAAAGCGTTAATGCCTTGTACAAAGAAAATATTCACCATAGCTGCCACAAAATAGGCAATCATCAAGCCAATGAAAATTTTTTTGGCAATGGGTTGGTGAATGAATTGATGTATGATAAAGACATAAAATATAAATTCGAAAGCTGTAAAGAAATTGTAAAGGGGGATAGTCGATATAACTTTAGTACTTAAATATACACCAATTATTTCTACAATGAAGCTTAAGAATAAAAAAACACTAAAAAATATTATCCTATTATTTTTTGAAGCTTTAAAGTTATACAATAAAGACCCAAGTAAGCTAATTAGTAATACAAGTAAAGCGAAACTATGCATACGTGAAAATAAAAAAAAGAATCAAACTAATAAAGTTTGATTCTTTTTTACTTTTAAAAAATAAATAATTTAAATTATTATCATTCCATCATCACCCTTATCAACAAGCGTTACACCCAATTCGTTATCATCAATTCCAAGTTTACCTAATGTGCCTATGCAAAATGGTGGGCAAAGGCTCATGGCATTATATGCCAATATATTGGTTTGTCCATTCTCATCAGTATAATAAATATCTCTATTCAGCATACCAACACCGCTATCATTGTGTTTGGTACCTACCATTACCAAAGTTTGGCGGCCGGCATATTCAGGTCTTTCTGCATAGTCGGCATCATATGCACCAAAATAAAATTTAATTCCATCTGCACCATGGCTTTTAGCCTTAGCAATAAATTCTTCCATCTCTTCAATACTCCACCAGCCACTTAAAGAGTCTTCTTTACCAATTCTTTCACTATTGTGAACCCAACGTTCTTGTTTATAATTGCGGATCACTTTATCAACATGAGCAGTATTTACATACTTACCAACCTTTAAGGATTTTTTTTCAATAGTTTGCATAGCTGTAGGTTTTTTAGATGTTTGGAAAATTTGTTTTTTTGAATAACACTGTAAAACTATTTAACAGTTGTTTTGAATTATATTCAAAACATATTGTTTATCAATTAATTACAGATTAATTTCATCCATAAACAATTCACCCCTAACCCTTTTTATGTACAAACCCGCAAAAAAAACCGTAAAAACACGGGGTAAAAAACCGTAAAAACACGGGTATAAAAAACCGTAATGTAACGGTAAAAAATACCGTTTTATTTTTTTTTAACAATAATTCATCAATTTCAAAATAAGTTTAGAAATTAGCAATGGGTTGAACGCCAACCGTTTTTATAAATCCAATATCCTAAGGCTTAGCCCGAAAATTTCCCCAATTTTTTTGGGGATTTTTTTTGCCCGTTTTTAATCCTGCAAAAACGCAGAAAGCTTTTGCACAATTGTGCATTCTATTGTATTTTTCTTTTTGTTATGCACCTTTCATCCCAACAATGGTATTTCACTACGCCTACTAACTGGTGGCAAAAAGCGCCTTTCCTGCGTTTGTTGCTACCCTTTGTGGCCGGACTGTTACTGCAAACTATTGTTGGTGTTGCTTTTATGTTTACGGCTTTTGCAGGTATTGCGGTTTTGCTTTTACTAATAATATTTCTATTGGCACCCCACTATTGGCAATTGCACCGGTTTTTGCTAAAGGGTATTATGGTAAACTTATTTTTTTTGTTATTGGGCATGTTTGTACTGGGGTATCAACAACACCAACTGCAACCTGCTGTTTTACTGCCAACCGGTGTTCAAAATTTGGTAATACAACTTCATGAACCTTTAACAGAACGCAATCAAACGTATAAATCCGTTGCTCATATACAAACTGCTGAATTACAGGGTAAAGTAGTTGAAGCCGGCGGGCAAATGATTTTGTATTTTAAAAAAGATAGCACTCTGTTGCGTTTATTGCCCCAATTAAATGCCGGTACACAATGCGTAGTGCAGTGTAACCTGCAACCCATTCGCAATTCGGGTAATCCGGGTGCTTTTGATTATGAAGCCTGGTGTCATCAAAAAGGCATTTATTATCAGGCTTTTTTAAATGGAAAGGCTATCCGCCAAATAAAGCAACCCACTGCATTTGGCTTACAGCAAATGTTGTGGACTATCCGATTGAAGGTTTTGTATTTGCTGTACCGTTACATTCCCGATAAACAGTCGCAAAGCATTGCATCGGCATTGTTAATGGGTTATAGAAATGATTTAGACCGGGAACTGGTGCAAGCATATAGTAATGTGGGTGTGGTGCATATTATTGCCATAAGTGGGTTGCACATGGGCATGGTATATGGATTGCTGCTTTTTTTATTGAGCCCCTTAGAAAACCGAAAACAATGGAGGGCATTGAAATACATAGGTTTATTATTGGGTATCTGGAGTTTTGCGTTGATTGCAGGCGGCGCACCTTCGGTTAGTAGAAGTGCTGTGATGTTTTCGTTTATTGTTTTAGGGCAATGGCAGCAGAAAGAAGCCTCTATATACAATAATCTGGCGGCATCGGCAATGTTATTATTACTCTACAATCCCTATAATTTGTGGGAAGTAGGGTTTCAATTAAGTTATGCTGCGGTATTGAGTATTGTTGTTTTTCAACCCATACTACAACAATGGTTGTTGCAATGGCTGCCATTTAAACCATTGGTGCAGATTATCAGTGTTACCCTTGCTGCACAAATATTTACCATGCCTATTAGTGCTTATCATTTTCATCAGTTTCCCGTCTATTTTTTAATAGCCAATATTTGGGTAGTGCCTTTTACGGCTGTTTTATTATATGCTTTACTGCTACTGTTGCCCCTAAGTATTTGGCCTGCTTTGGCTGTATGGTGGGGTAGCATGGCCTCGAAGGGTATTGGTGCATTGAATGCAGGTGTACTAGCCATCAATGCTTGGCCACACGCTGTTTGGAAAAACATTTACCTTACTTCAGGTCAAACAGTTTTGTTATTACTGGCATTGTTATTATGGATTTATGCAGTTTCCTTTCATAAAAAAAATCCCATTTACCTGTCTTTTGTGGCAATAGGGTTGTTTGTAGGCATGCGCACTATTGACTATTGGCAAAAAAACAAACAAAATAAACTAATCGTGTACCAGGTGCCACAAGCTACGGCGATAGATTTCATTACAGGGGCCAATTGTAAGTTTTTTGGAAATGCAGCGTATTTTTCTGATGGTTTCTTGCGCAATTTTCATTTGCAACCAAGCCGAATTGTCCATCGTGTACACACCATTGATGTGTTAGATACTACATTACAAACCTCGGTAAACCTACATTTTCAAAAACATCAAATTGTATGGTTAAACCAACCTCGGGCAGTACAACAATTTTCGTTTACAACCCCGCCTTCAGTGGTTATTTTATCGCAGAATGTGGCTTATTCACTTGCAGAATTAGGAAAGTTATGGCCCACCAGTTTTTTTGTGGCAGATGGAAGTAATGCTTTGTGGAAAATCAATGAATGGAAAAAAGAAGCAGAGGCGTTACATTTGCGCCTTCATTCGGTACCTGATTCGGGGGCTTTTGTGATGAACTTATAGCCATCGAATATTCTATCTGCAAACAACCAATGTAACATACCATGCAAAAGCAAATGAAAAGTGCCCTTATTTCCGTTTTTTATAAAGACGGCTTAGCCCCTATTGCCCAACAATTACATGCATTGGGTATCACTATTTATTCCACCGGCGGTACGCAACAATTTTTAGAAAAAGAAGCCGGCGTGCCATGTGTTGGGGTTGAAACCTTAACGCATTATCCCAGTATTTTAGGTGGAAGGGTTAAAACCTTGCATCCTGCTGTATTTGGTGGTATTTTGGGGCGTAGGGCAGAAGCACAGGATGTTGCTGAAATGCAACAATATGCCATTCCTGAAATTGATTTGGTAATTGTAGATTTATATCCTTTTGAAGAAACAGTAGCTGCTACCAACGAAGAAGCAAAAATTATAGAAAAAATTGATATTGGGGGCCCTTCCATGATTCGTGCTGCTGCTAAAAATTTTAAAGATGTAATGGTTGTGGCTGCTAAGGAAGATTACAGCGCGTTATTAAAAATATTAACTGAACAAAAAGGTGCAACAACTATTGAACAACGGCGTGCCTTTGCTGCTAAGGCTTTTGAAGTGGTAATGCATTATGATGTAGCTATTCACAACTATTTTAATGCACCTGAAACTGTAAGCGAACAAGTAATGCGTTACGGCGAAAATCCGCATCAAAAAGCTTCATTTAAGGGTAATTTGCAAAAGTTGTTTGTGCAGTTGCATGGAAAAGACTTGTCGTACAATAATTTAGTAGATGTTGAAGCGGCCATACAATTGTTGTTAGATATAAAAACAGTTGCGAAAGCATGTGTATTTGCTATTTTTAAACATACCAACGTATGTGGTATTGCTGAACGTGCTTCATTAAAAGAAAGTTGGGAAGCTGCATTAGCCGGCGATCCGGAAAGTGCTTTTGGTGGTATATTAATAACCAACGTGGAAGTAGATGCAGCAACGGCTTCCGCTATTCAGGAAATATTTTTTGAAGTGTTAATTGCACCTTCGTTTAGTGAAGAGGCTTTAACTATTTTAAAAGGAAAGAAAAACAGAATACTATTGCAGTTGCAACCTGATATTGTGTTGGAAAAACAACAGTACAAATCATTATTGAATGGGGTATTGCAACAAACCACCGATGAAGGCAATATTGCGGAATACAAAGAAGTAGGCGGACGACCTACCACTGATGCTGAAAAAGAAAACCTGTTGTTTGCAAATTTGGTTTGTAAACATTTAAAGAGTAACGCTATTGCCTTGGTGAAGAACAAACAATTGGTGGGAAAGGGTTGCGGACAAACATCAAGAATTGATGCTTTGCGCCATGCAATTGAAAAAGCGCAACAGTTTCAATTTAATTTAGAAGGTGCAGTATTAGCCAGTGATGCGTTTTTCCCTTTTAATGATTGTGTGCAAATTGCCCATGCTGCAGGTATTGAATGTTTTATACAACCGGGCGGTTCTATTCGCGATAAGGATAGCATTGATTATTGTGTGGAGCATCAATTGGCTATGGTGTTTACCAATATGCGCCATTTTAAACACTAATAATTTTTATTACGTAACCCTGTTAATCATCCTCAAGTTATTGAGGCGTATTATCAAACCATGCAAGTTAAAACCAAAGCCTATATTGCCTTTGCAGCTACCAGTATTTTATGGGGTTCTACTTGGGTAATGAGTAAAGTGGGCGTAAAGGGATTGCCGGGTTTGCAGCTTTCTGCTATTCGGCAATTCATTGCAGGGTCGTTAATTGTTGCTTTCTTTTTACTGCGTAAGCAGCCCATGCCTTCTGCTAAACAAGTGTTGCAATTAACCGGTGTTGGCTTTTTTACTTTTTTCCTTTCAAACGGATTAAGTACCTGGAGTGTTGCCTATATTTCAAGTGGGTTAGCTGCGTTAATTGATGCATTATACCCGTTATTTGTGGTGTTATTAGAATTGTTTATCACCAAGAAAAATAAACCCAATGCATTAACCTTTGTGGGTTTATTTTTAGGTATTTCAGGTATTGTGTTGGTGTTTTATGAAGATGCATCGCACCACCATGCCGGCAATTATGTTACGGGTATTTTACTTTGTTTAATGGCTACTATTGGATGGAGTATTGGTACCGTGTTGCTTTCTAAGAATGTGGTAAAAGTGCAACCGCAATTTGGATTGGGCTGGCAAATGTTGACTGCCTCTGTATTAATCGGTCTGCTTTCGTTACTAACGGGACAGCATATTCCATTGCAACAAATTCCATTGTTTTCATGGTTGGCATTGGTGTATCTAATAGCGGTTGGTTCTATTATTGCCTACATTGCTTTTTTATACACCATGAAACATTTAACCCCTTCTGTGGCGGCATTGTATGCGTATATTAATCCCATTGTTGCACTATTAATTGGTGCAGTGGCACTCAGTGAAAAATTAACGGTGCTAAATATGGTAGGTTCCATTATAACACTGGTGGGTGTTTATTTGGTGAATAAAAGTGTTCGATTTAAAAAAACGATGATTGCTGACGCAGATGCCATGTAAGAAAAAGCTGTACTACCTGTTTTGTATCCATTCCACAAAGGCTTTTTGCCAGGGTAGCATCGTAGTTTCATTACTTAAAAAGTGATTGTGCCAAACCGGAACGCAATATCCATTTACCTTTTTAATCCCGGTATCAAAATCGGTGAGCTGTTGATATGCGGCTTCCACACTTAATTTTTCATGAAAAATACAAGCAGTATCCATCCAACAAAAAGGGTATACCGTTAAATCGGTTCCGGTTTCTTGAGTTAAGTGATACCATTGAAAGGGTTTGGAATAAGCTGCCCTAAATCCGTTAATGGTGCTGTAGCCCATTGAATAGTCGGCTTTTATATTCAATTGCAATAATCGTTCATAACTATTCGGTAACTGAAAATGCAAATAATGAAAACGGTTGTTGTGTATGGGTTTTTGTGGGTTGAACGCTGCTAATTGTTGCAGCTCATTCATGGCTATGTTGGTATTATTGGCCATACTGCTTTCAACCGATAAATGAATGCCCGTAGTAAAATATTGTTGCATTTGCTGAATAATATACTGCATACTTTTTTTGTGTGCAGCAATATTATTGTCTAATGGATGGTTTCGGTTAGACAATAAAATAAAAAAAACAGGTGCTAATTTTTGGTGATTACATAAGGAAATGAGCAGTTCAAATACGTCAAATGGGTCGCGTTGTTGCCCACTTACTACTTTCATCATTTCATTAAATTCCTGAAAATTCTGCTGAAGAATAAATTTGAAAAAAGTTTTTAAGTTATTCAAAAAACCTCTGTCAACATACTTTAGTATTCTATCAATATCAAAAGTGGGTATAAAAATATAGTTGTTTTTCGGTAGTTGATACAACGGAAAATAGGCTTGTAATAATTTTTCTACCTGCAACAACCAATAATCAACT
>Ga0310345_10004250_pt1 | contig 13100 bp, 10 predicted proteins | sample HC15DNA20500_MG_FD_204667 | JGI IMG/M metagenome (GOLD analysis project Ga0310345, IMG submission 204667) | Marine microbial communities from station ALOHA, North Pacific Subtropical Gyre - HC15-DNA-20-500_MG | ecosystem: Environmental > Aquatic > Marine > Oceanic | place: Pacific Ocean: North... | reverse complement strand
AATATTTGAAGGTGATAAAGCAGAATTTATCGAGGCGATTCGTGAAGCCCTTTACGCTGCTAAGATCTGCTCCTACGCCCAAGGTTTTGCCCTGATGCGTGGAGCTGCCACCGAATATAACTGGAACTTAGACTTAGGTCAAATTAGTCTGGGCTGGCGAGGTGGGTGTATCATTCGAGCCAAGTTTCTGCACCGGATTGCCGAGGCTTTCCAGCGCAACCCGAATTTACCCAACCTGTTACTGGACGACTACTTCCGTGGCATCATCGAATCGACCCAACAGAATTGGCGTCACGTCATCTCGACCGCTATTCAACTCGGTGTGCCAACCCCAGCCTTCAGTTCAGCTCTGGCCTATTACGATAGTTATCGGAGTGCACGACTGTCAGCTAATCTGATCCAAGCGCAACGGGACTATTTTGGTGCCCATACCTATCACAAAATCGCCCCCGACGGAGAAACCATTGTCGACCAGGACGGCACACCAATCACCTACCATACTGAATGGATGTTGGAGAACCGCCCCGAACTAGTTATGGACTAACCTTATCACTTCACTACCACTAGATGTCCGAGACAAGTAAACGATCACCCACCAAATTCAAACGCTACAACCACCAGCAGAAACCGAACTCGATAAACCGTACAAGACATGGCACGGTGGATCAATGGGGCAGATATGACCTTTATCCTCTTGTTGTTACTGATGGCTTGTGGTTCAGCACACCAAGGATTAGTTGCTGTTGAATCGCAAAAGGTCAATTCAAACCGACGACCTTTTCAACTTGCTGGAGGAGAGATTCTGTCGTGAAAGGTTTGGTAATGAAACCTGAGGCTCCACGACCAATGCTATGATCAATTATTTTCTGGGTCGAATTTCTCGATATCATTCCCACCGGGATTTCGCGATAGTAAGAATGCTTTACGAGTCGATCGACTAAGGTAATCCGGCCGAAGCCATCTGTGAAATAGATGTCCTACAAAATTAGATCGATGTGTTGCTGTTGTTGTAAATAAACCAATCCCCCAAAGGTGCTAGCCGCAGTCAAAACTTTATAGCCAAATAGGTAAAGGATGTTTTCAATAACTTGACATATCACTGGATCATCGTCAATAATTAAAACGGTTTTGGCCATTAATCGCATCTTCTCCCGTGGAGCGTCTGCGATATAGCAAACCATGTTTAGAAAAAGGCGTCAAAGCTTTTTCTAAATAAAATGGTCGCCGGTATCAGAATCGCTTCGTCTAAGCAAGATCTATCTTCTCGTGCTATAATAACACTATCAGGACAGATAAAAAGGCTCTTATGGTTGGCAACAGATTTCAGCTAATTCAGTGGGTTCTCCAATTAATGCATTGTCTGCTTCTGCCGATAGTGATCTTTGGGTGCCGGCAAACTGCTTCTCCGACTCAAACCGAATCGGTCGAAGAAGACCTCCCCATCGATCTCAACCAGGATGTGTTTCGTAGTCAACGCTATATCTTCCAACTGGCAGATCGACCAACTGAGAATTGGCAAATCGAAATGGCCACTAATGCTGATACCGTCGACGCCTTTTTGAATTGGGAGTCCATCTTTGGTGGCAAAATTAAGTTCAATGATGTTAACTCCATGTTGTTGTTGCAACCGAAGTTTTTGATCAGAAGATTACCCATATTCTTGTCTGGATGGAAAAACAGACCATCAGTATGTTAGCAACACCGAAGATCTGGTTAATACCCTCCTAGAAATCATGGGATTGATCTATCCGCCAGAATCTTTTGAGGTTGTTGCCCAGGGTTGGATCCACTCGCAAGATCGTGTGGCAGGTGACTTTTATATCCTGAAATGGAAAAATGGAAACTACGATAAAAAAAGCTGTTTTTATGCGACCTGCCGGTAACACGTTCTACCTCTATCACATTGATATCTGGACACTGACTGAGAACGAGTTTCAGCAATTTGAATCCGAATACGATCAAATCTTAGAAAACCTGATTTTTTGTTTGCAGTGAGTTTAATCGTGCCTAATCTCCCGTTTACAAGAAACACAAAAAAAAGCAGCTGGCAAGTCGGAAGACAACTCTATTACTGTTGGCTAATGGGACTCGCTTGGATTTTCTTGACGGGTTGTACCATCCTACAAGAACTGCAAGAATCCAACCTGAAACGGCAACAGGAAACTCGTGTCCGGATGAAGGAGCGATATGTTACTTTTGAAGCACCAGACGATACCGGGGTTAATGTTTCTGGCGATGGGCTGGAAATTGACAGTGTCCATTATAAGCTGTCATTCGGGCCGGACCTACATCAGCATCCGGACTATGATACCCCTACCGAGCGACAGCAAATTGGACACGGGTCGCTAGTTTTTATGGAGAGTTTGTACCAGTTTCTGTATCGGATCTTCGGATTTGAACCTAAACATAAAATCCACGTTATCTTACACGATATATACCGTGGTACTAAACTGATGGCAACGACAACTATACACGCACAAAATCGGATGCAGAACGGACAAATTATCAAAGTGATCCAAGGAATCGAGATGAACTTTCCCCTGAACATGTTTGGTGAACGACCTGTACGGGCACACGAGTTGGCACATGCCTTCACTAATATCTATCTGCTTCCAGCATGGTTTTCGGAGGGCATTGCCGTCTGGGTCGAAGTGGAATACGCCAAGGGCAAAGACCATCGAAGCGTCGACTTGAACGAGATTAAACTAACACTTGATGGCCTGAATGCAGCACAAGAATGGAGCGGAGATCTAGATGCAGGTGCTGATGCCTTGACCCAATGGCGATACAATTACTGCTATACAATTGTCGCTGAGATAAAGGATCGATTTGGAGAAGACTTCTACCCCAAGTTTTTCAAGTTAATGGAGGAAGATAAACTTTATCAACGACTACCAGGTAATATGCCAACCAGTTTTCTGGTTTATTATCTGAGCCAGGCAGCGGGCGAAGATCTAGTTCCTTTCTTTCAAAGCCTGAAGTTCAAAATACAAAAACTGTCCAGAGATGAAATCCTCAAGGCCATCCAACAGGCCAACCAAACACTAAGGAGACAAAAGCGGAACGATGAATCTGAAGAATAATACCCTCAAGCTGGCAGTTTGCCAATTGCTACCAATATTCGTCTTTTGCTTGTTGTATTTTTCCTTGATGGGATGCAAAGCTTTACAAGTTCTAGCAACCAGCCAAGAGTGGAGCGAAAACTATACCTTGATGGCAGGGACAACCTGCAATGACCCGGCCATGATTGATGGCAATTTGGAGACGATTGGAGAAACCAAGTATCTCGAAGGCGCCTCCAAGCAGTCGGTTCGAGGATATATGGTGCCTTCGGAAGGTGTCGTTATTTTGCCAGAATCGAAGTCGATCAACAAATTGGTCATCTACTCTCAAAATCTGCAGGCCTTTGACCTTTTCGCTCTCGAAACCAACGGTAACTGGAAACATGTTCAGGAGGTCAAAAATATGACCGAAAGGCAATTGACCTTGAATCTTAGAATACCGGTTTACACTTCAGGATTGAAGATCCGGGTCGAAAAGACTTCCGATGACGATGCCTTGAGGCGGCAAAACATACAGAAAATTAGAGGTGTCTCGATGTTCAGTGGTCATACCAAAGCTCTGGCAAAAATCAGTGAGATTGAGATTTACGGATTTGTTCAATCACCTGTTGAATAAACAACAGAAGAAGGGAAAACGTTGGACCGTTTCCCTAATTCTGCTCCTTGGTGTCTGGAGTTTGTTGTCTTGGGCGCAACCAGCCCCTCCGTCGAATCAGGCATCTATTCAGCGGGCGCTCCAAAAGGCACATGACCTGTTCTACGACCAGAGGTATCAGGCCGCACTCGATGCTTATCTGAAAATCTTCAACAGCGAAGCATCCACCAGTTCAGCGATAACACCCAACATTCAGCTCAATATTGGACGATGTTACGCAGAGTTGGGTCAGGATAAACAAGCGCTGCAAAATTTCAGCACGATCATCAATGGTGATCCTAACGATTCCTATGCCACGCAAGCGGTCTACCAGGTTGGTAATCTTTTTGTGCAACGTTACCAATACGATCAAGCGAGTCGTGTTTGTCAGCAGATCTTGGACAAACACCCTCAGACCAAAAGTGGTGCCATCGCCGGTTATCTAGCCGGACAGTACTGGTATTATGCAGGCCAAACCGAAAAGTCGATCCAGGCCTACCAAGCATTTTTGGGCGATTATCCGGCCTCACCTTATCGGAGCAGTGCCTTGCGTAGCTTGGTGCAGATCTGGATCAAAGCGCAGCAATTCGAGCCGGCAGAACGACTTCTAAAAGATCAACTGTCGCAGAAGAGCCAAGATCCAGACCTGGTTGAGCAGTTGGCCGACCTCTACAAAGCACAAGGAAAACTCGACTTAGCCTTTCAGTTGTACCGATCTGCCCTTGACAAAGCGCCAGACGATACAGATCTACTCAAAAAGTTGGGCGAACTGTATGCTGAAAGCGGCAACCGTCAACAAGCGTTGGCTTTATGGGCTAAAATTGCTACTTCCAACCCGAACCAGTATTACCGGTATCAGCAGATGGCCGATGTCTATGTGGCCAACCAACTCTACGACCAGGCGATTGTCGCTTATCAATCTGCTTTGAAGCTAAATTCAACCAATGCTTACCTTTACACCGAACTGGCCGGGGTCTACAAAATCAAAGGTGAGATCCCGCAAGTGGTGGACACACTCCTCAAAGCGCTCTCAGTAGTTGATTTCAATTTTAATAATCGAGATATGATCTTACAAGAATTGGCCAATATCTACGAGGGAGAACGACAACGACAGTTACTGACCGAGGTCCTCACTAAATTGGAGGCTTTAAATCAAAACTCCCCCAAGCGGTTGCTAACGCTTGCGGAGATCAGCTTTCACGCCCAGGACTTCGACCGGGCTCTGCGCTATTTCCGGCAGTTTGGTCAGCAATATCCACAACATAAAGGCCCAATGCTGGAAAAGTACACTCATATTTTAGATCGAAACGGTCATTCACAAGCGAATCAATTCTATCAAGCCTTGATTGCCGATTCTCCAAATAGCCAGTCGAAGCGAAACAGTCAGGTGAAACTGGTTAAACGTTATCAGAGAACGGGTGACTGGGAGCAGGCATTAGCAACACTACAACAGATAGAAGCCAAAGACATATCGATCCAGTTAAAAATAGCAGATTTGTTACTCCACAGCGCTTATCGTTTCTCAGAGGCGGAGCAGATATATCGGGATTTGAGCCAGCGATCACTTTCTGTCCAGTATCAGCAACAGGTCAATCTAGGATTAGCGGAAACACTTCTGCTTTCCAATCGCTTCGTCGCGGCTCGAAGCATTCTACAACCGATTTCAGAGCGGAAAGGCACTGCCGACCAAGCACAAGCCCTGAAACTAATTGGAGACGCATACCTGTTCGGGCGTAATTTCGAATCAGCGATTCAAACCTATAAACAGGTCGCCCAATTGTTGACAGAGTACACCAATGAGGCTTTAGCCTGGATGGTGAGAATTCAGTCAAACTCAGATAGAGGCAAAGAGCCTTTGGTCCGATATGTTGAGGCTGAATACCTGAAGCGGAAGGGCCTAATCACGGAGGCCGCCCACCACTGCCGGTCGGCAATCCAGCAATACCCTCAGTCGCTGATCGTCGAAGACCTACGGTGGATGCTTGGAGATTTGTATCTCCACCAAAAGCAGTTTACTACAGCCATCCAGCAATACCGGCAAGTGATAAGTCAGGGCAATGGGACTTTGTCTGCCGAAGCGCAAGCCCAAATTGCAGATATTTACCAGTTCGAAATCAAAGATCGCGAGCAGGCATATCAGTCTTACGCAGCTTTAATTGAGCACTACGGCGATAGTGTGGTGTCGGCTTATGCCCAACAGCAAGCCGACGCACTTCGCTAATTTGCTCCAGTTTAGCATTTGGTTGTGCAAGCAACGACTTCAACTCTTACTACTATTGAGTTGTGAGGATGTCGCTTCACAATTTCTTGACTGAAAGTCAGGCCTCTCTCGAGTCTCAATTCTAAATACACTTACCTCTAAATACAGGGAGCATCAGGATGCCAGAGCCTATTTTAGGCCATATCCATCGACCCGAAACCCTTGAACCGGTTGTATCTCGATGCCAGCAGGACTATCCCCACCTCAAAGTGGGGTATGACCGTGTCCGAGCGGGCCGGTTTGGTGAGGGCTCAGGAGACGAAATCACCGCAGTCCATAATGGAGTGCGCCATTTGTTTATTTTAGGTGGTCAGGGTGAAATCTTCTTAGATATCAGCTACCGGACTCAGGAAGGCGACGGAGAATCGTTGCCCGACTGTTACGAACCAGACGTTTGCGACAGTGAGAACCTACCGATTTTGCAGACCTTGGCCGAAAATCTGGATACGCTACATTCACAGATTCGCCCCTATGTAGAATCGATTCTGACCCGGTTTAATGGTAACGTGCTGATTGGTGACATTTCTTCTGAAATTCGCTTAATGACTGAAACGGGACTACCATTGATCGAATGGTCTAGCCGACCCAAAGTTCGCCGTGCCTTCGAGATTTTACAGGTTAACTATTCTCAACTGGGTTGGTCCACCAAGAAGGAAGCGACCTTCGAGCCTTTTGGTCCTGGTGATCAACTGACGGTCACTGTGGACGAACCAATTCGAGTTAGAGGAGAATTCGATTACTGGTGGGTTGAAAATACAGAACTCTTTATGACCCACATCACTGTCACCCGGCGATTGCGTTATCTTCGAAATATGTTCCATTCCGGCCCGATATTACCCACTAATTTCCGACGACTCCCATTAACTTGGTATGCGCACACCGAAATAGATGATGAAGATGATGGTGTCAATAGCATCAACAGTCATCTGGTTCATCTAACCGCTGAAACTTCTCAGCCTCACTACCACCCATCGAAAGCCGTTGGCGGCGGTCAAGCGGAATCTCAAATCTATTTAATTCTAGATCCAGCGAATGTATCGGCTACAAAAGGCTCAGTTGACCTGGCCGGGCAATCGGAGCGGATGCAAATCTACCCGGTGCTAAATAATCTCAGCCATTGTCAGGAACTTATACTCAAGCCGGGTAGTGTGGTTTATATTCCCCCGGATACAGGACATTGCGGTATCGATATGTTGGCTAATGTAATTGCCATTCCAGGTTTTAAGCCACACAATCAAATTCCGTTAACCTAAGCAGCGATCTCCCTCTCAGCTCTATTGGGAAATTGGGCCTATTCTGTGATAGATCTATCGCACTTTGCCATAATCGCCAATCCGGTCTCAGGACGACGAAAATCAGCCGATATGGCGCAGGCGGCCTACCAAAGACTGATCGAGAACCAGAAGAAAGGTGAACTGTACCTGACCCAAAAACGGGGGGATGCCTACCGCTTGGCGGAAAGCGCCATTAATCAAGGGGTTCGCTTCCTGATCGGGTGTGGAGGGGATGGCACAATTCACGAGATCATCAATGCCATTGCTCAAACAGAGGCTGATCTGGCACTCGGTATTTTGCCCTGTGGCAAAGGCAATGATCTGGCCAGAGCACTCAATATTCCCACTAACCTAGAGTTGGCAACCGAGATTTTATTGAAAGGAGGGTTAAAGAAAATAGATCTGGGAAAGGTCGGTTCGCATTACTTTAGTACCATCGTCACCTGCGGTTACGATGCTGAGGTAGGAAGACGCGTTACAGAAGAGGGAATACAGGGAACCGCGGCCATATTTCCCGGTACATTGGCTTATGTTGTGACTGCCATTACTACCCTGCCCTTATTCGAAGCACCGATGGCCACTATACAAGGCGACTTCGGCACTTATCAAGGACAGATTTTGATCTCATCGACAGGTGTAACAGGCAGCTATGGTGGCGGGATGCAGATCCTGCCAGATGCAGTGGTAGATGATGGATTGTTTGACGTGTGTATCATCCAACCCGTTTCTCATCTAACTATCTTACGAATGCTGGTAACGCTTTTTTGGGGAGGGCATACCAAACATCCAGCCGTGCAGATCCACAGAACCGAGTCCCTATCGATTACGACAGATCCGCCAATGAAGATGTACGCCGACGGTGAATATATCGGTGATACCCCTAAACGGATCCAGATCCTCCCTGGCCAACTGACAGTCGTTGTGCCGTGATGGCTATAGAAGATACAACCAAAAAGGCCTCAACTTTGAGCTTAGATGGTGTAGTCAGGAGATAAATGGAATAACAGCCTAAAAAAGATAAAGGGTAGAAAAATGGGATCAGTTCCAGACAGGCACCGTATATCCGACAAAGTATTTTAGTTATTAGAGCCACTATTACCTGGGCCAAGGGGCCTATGGACAGGAATAGCTAAGAATAATCGTCCATTTATAACTGGGCTCGTTTAGATATCCAGCACCGGGGCAGCCTGGCCTGATGTAGCTGAAAGGTATGGGGGATGGAACCATACCCACCGTCGATTTATTAGGTGGAGAGATAAGAGTAGCTAATGATAGACGCCGGTCAGATCAAAGTTGTCCCACATGCGGCTGCTGCGGTCAAAGGGAATCAGAAGATGAGTCGACCAAAGGAGGCTCAACACAAAATTACATTTGGCTGTGGATTGGAATGGTCAGCTGATCAGAGCGATTATTAGGGCCGGCACAACCGCAGATTGTTGTCAAGCTGAATCTCTGAGACCAGGAATTCAGGCTCAGTATTTACTGGCAGATCGGGGTTATGATAGCCAGGCTATTCTTCAAAAATCCAATCAAGCTAAGATGCGGCCCGTTATTGCGCCAAAGAAAGATAGAAAATATCAGAGAAATGACAACCAAGGTTGATACCAAAAGCAGCCTAGAGTCGAAAATGCTTTCTGGCATCTTAAACGGTGGGGTGGAATCGCCACCGGTTAGGGTGAAAATTCAGACTCTTTTTTAGCCGTCATTCGGATAGGGTGTATATTTTTATGGGCTACTCGTGACTGCACTATGCAGCTCAAACTACCTCCATCGACGAGGCGCCGTCTGCCATACCATCAGATATTTAGCTTCGTAGCCCCCAGGCCGGAAGTGGTACCACCCACTTTCACTATGACTCGACTGCCTATCCGGTACAGGACAGCAAGAGGCTGATGTTGGCTTTGCCTTACGTCCAGGGCAGCGATTCGATAATTGATGCTCCGCGGCTAGATAATTTGTTGATTGTGTTGATTGGCTGTCGTCGTCTTCTTCTTGACAAGAGCTATGATAGGGAGCAAGTGAGTTGCGAAGAAGTCGCTCCGCGGATATCGTCAACGCTTTGGTATTGTGTGTAGACGTTGCAGGTAATATCTCTCTACCGGTTAAGCCCTGTTGTCGAAGAAGAACCTCCTCAGTCCTATTTTGGATCTCTATTAAATTTGAGTGGTCTAAATCTTTGATTAAGTCGAGTTAAGGTCTATGGTTGAGGTATTCTGCCAAAATTGCTTTGGCTTCCAGACTATCGATCTTTCTTAGCGCATGAGCGGCAGACCAACGAACCTGGCTGTCTTGATGTTCAAGCGCTTGCTGAAGCGCTTGAACGGCATCCGGTCCAATACCCCCTAAAGCTGAAATGATACTACGACGAACCTCGGTATCCTCATCATCTAAGGCCTGCTGTAACTCAGGTATAGCCAGTTTGCCGAACTGGCCCAGTACATCCATCGCGCGAAGTTGCATGATACGATCCCCATTTTTGAGCGTGTTGATGAGCGTAGTAACTGATGGTTCTCCAATTAGGATCAACGCATTGACAGCATTGTAGCGAACACCCTCATGCTCGTCACGTAAGGCTTGGATTAACATCGGGATCGAGGCTTGAGCGGACTCACCAATTTGCCCCAGAGCATGAGCGGCACCTAAGCGAATCCATTCGTCCTGATCCGACAGCATCAGGATCAAATCGGATACACCAGCCGCAGTACCGATCTGACCCAGCGCATGGATGACACTGAGACGAACGTCTGGATTCGAATGGCTCAGGGTTTGAATGAGGTTTGGCACGGCTACTGTCGCCGCTTCACCAATCCCGCCTAATCCGTAGGCAGCGTTTATACGAATTGTTTGATCAGAGTGAGATAATAGTTCTGTGAGCCGAGGTACTGCACCTATTGCCGCTTCACCGATCCCGCCTAGAGCGTAGGCTGCTAGGCCGCAAACTGATAGGTTAGGATCATCCAGCAGTTTTATCAGGTCTGGTACTGCTACCTCTACCGAAGCCCCAATCTGGCCCAATGCCAATATTGCATGCAGCCTCAATTTCTGATCTTGGCACCATAAGGTTTGAACGAGCAGGGAGATAGCCGGCTGCCCCATCTGTTCCAGTGCCTGCGCAGCCCGTTGCCTGACGGTCTGCTCTTCCTCTGACATCTTTCCCAGTAAGGCAAAAACTGCTGAGGCTCCAATCCCGTTCAACGCTACTAGGGTGGCCGTCGCCACTTTCCGGTCGTCACTGCCGAGAGCATCGACTAACCTGGGCAGGACTTCGAGAACAGCTGTTTCAGCCTTGGGCGATTCAATTTGACTTAAGGCATAGGCCCCGGTCGCCCGTGCCAGATCGTTTCTTTGCGTGAACTGAATCAAGGCCGGTATGACGATATCAACGGGTTGACCGATACCACCCAGGGCAACGGCGGCATTGGCACGAATATCCTCCCGTTCATGGCTAAGGGCTTGGATTAAGATTGGTGTTGCCGCCTCAGCGGTTGCCCCTATGGCACCAACAGCAACAATTGTTGCCGCACGAACTTTGGTATGGTTATTTTCATAGCCGTGTCGATCGGCTAAATCGTCGATCAATCGAGGGAGAATTTGCCGTAGGGCCAATTTGGCCGGCGGCGTGCCAATCCGACTTAAAGTGTATGCACTAGCTGCACGGACCAACCTGCTTTCGTCTTGTAAAGCTTGAATTAAAATGGGAACAGCAATTGTCACAGGTGGGTTAATACGGCTGAGGGCATAGGCCGCGTCTATGCGCGTCTGAATGCTTTTGGATTTAAGTTGCTGGACCATTTCCTCAACCGACGAGGGGTCTACCCGAGCGGGTGGTTCTTGACCGCGAATGGTGAGTGGAGCGGCTAATAAGGTCGTCAAAACCAGCGTTAACCACTTGATCTGCTTAGTGGTTTTCATGGGGATTCAATCATTAGCGTTTTTGCGGTTAAGAAGCCGGGACTGCCGTACTCCTGATTGATTGGTCCACCCCCAGGCAGATTATCATCTCTTCAATTTGCTCTTCCTCAAATAGCGTCGGAAAATACATAGAAGTAGTTAGTTTGAACTTTTAGGACGGTACGGATAAATCCAGAAGGCAAAGGCTGGAACTTGATGCGTTTGAATCCAAACTTCTCTCTGACCAGAGAAGCGGCAAACCAGGTTTTCTCCAGAGAAAGAAGAGCGATTTATAACCACCCTGACTAGAAACATGATAATATAAACCGCTAAAGGAAACTAGGCTGGGGCTGCAGGAAGATGTACGTCGATTTAAGAAATCAGCCGTCGATGACTGGAGCCAATAAACGAGCGCCTCGAGTATATCGTGAACTGAAGCTGAATTTAGGGGGCAAGCCCAAGATAACGATTTCCTTCAACCCAATTCTCCAAAAGAAGAACAGTTCAAATCAACCGTAGGTGGATGAAATCTCGATCAATTGTCAATTGTATTGTGGCGAGGATTCGGTCGATAGAGAATCCCCACCGCATAAATTAGCTAGCGGGAAAAGATCTATCTCTTGAGATTGGCCCAGGTCGTCGCTAGTTTCTCTTTGGGATCAACGGCAAAGAAGACCCCCTCTTCCATATCGGACTTAATTTCTTTAAGCGTCAGCGCCCGGTCGTAAACGGCAAGCTCATCGATTTTACCAACCATTGCGGGTAGTCCAGTCTGTGCTTTACCAACATGAAATTCAACTTTCTGACTGGCGATTTCATTAGCAGGGGCTTTGACAAAGGTATCGAGCTTACCATCTACGTACTGCTTAATCTCTTTACCATCGTAAGTGGATACTACATGATGCCACTGTTCCAACTTGGGTTCAATCTTCTGCACATTTCTTGTGCCTTTCCAGCCGGGCAATCCAATCCAGGTCTCAATTTTGGCCGCATTGCCGAATCCACTCCACTGCATGCAATATCCACCCGCATTGCCAGCTGTTCTTCTACCCATCACATTGGAATCGTTCTGATTCTCCAGGGGGAAAATCCAGGCTGACATAGTGACGGCTTTGGTAATATCGAGTTCGTCAGCCGCATCAACTTGAACCAGGCAATTCGAATCTTCCAACGACAGCGCCCCGCCAAACTTCCCATCCTTGACAAACTTGGCTTTGCCAGTCAGTTTCCCCTTCAGTTTGCTTTTACTGTGATCCTTAACCGTATCACCTTGACCTTCATCAAAGGTGAAATAGAGCTTTAAGGCCGGATCATCGTTGAGAGCGTAGCTGCAGGGCAATAGGCCGCCGATTAGCATCAGTGTTAACCACAGCACTGGTAACAATAGAGATTTCCTTGCCATTGTGCACCTCCTTAATTTTCTAGCCGTTCAAAAAATGATTCTAACCAACTAAATGGTCAGTTAATTTAATATATTTAAGCTCGGTTGTCAAGGGTAGAGATGGGTTTAAATCCATCGCTTTAATCAACCGACTAACACCTTGCACTACGAGATCCGTGTCAGTTAGAGATGCTTCTGCGCCAGTCAAGAGCAGTTTACCGGTGGGGCCAAGATTCAATCGCTTTCAGTTCCATCTCAACGGCTTGATGAATCGGAGCGAAGAAATCCCTCTCCTCTGAGACCGTTCCAATAGGCGCTTCGCGGTCCATAAGTGGTTAAGATCTCCTTTCTTCGATTGCGTTTTTCTGGTGTCGATATATCCCTTTCCTTCGCCGCTGTTTACTTCCATCGGCTAGAAAAACAGAGTTAGGATTTCTCCCATCTTTGTTAATTTCTAGTTCATACAATGATCCGCCTAGGCGCTTTTCAGCCGGGCCATCTGCTCTTCCATCATTTTGCGTTGTCGATGCACCCTTTCAGGAGTGATCAATTCCCGTTTCTGCGTGATCTCAAAGTCTAGGCGATCGATCGATAGCGC
>Ga0310345_10004249_pt1 | contig 13100 bp, 10 predicted proteins | sample HC15DNA20500_MG_FD_204667 | JGI IMG/M metagenome (GOLD analysis project Ga0310345, IMG submission 204667) | Marine microbial communities from station ALOHA, North Pacific Subtropical Gyre - HC15-DNA-20-500_MG | ecosystem: Environmental > Aquatic > Marine > Oceanic | place: Pacific Ocean: North... | reverse complement strand
CCACGAATCGCAGATTTGAAAGTGAACAGGAAAGTCAATGAAATCAACGATCTACCAACACCACCTCCGCGCCAGTGCTAGCTTTTCGTACCGTCACTTATTGCACTGAAAACGAGGAGACCCCGACTACGACACAGGTCAGACACTAAACATTGGAGAGAACCGATGGAAAGCCATTTTCCAGTTCGGTGGCACGTATCAATTGAGCCAACAGCTTGATGCGGAGGGAGCTGTCGACGCAACCCTGTTTGGGAAGAACAAGAAATTTGGTGCCTCCGGAGCGGACACGCTTCAACAAAAAGCCCTCTACCAACTGCAGGGTTCTCTGAACTGGCACCAAGGCCCAGGCACCTTGTTGGCGGCAGGTCTGTCGCACACCTTTGGTGGTATTCAGAGAGTGAACGGTGTGTCCCTGGAAAACGAGATCACCACCACGAAAGCGACACTGACAGCATCAACTTTTGTGAGCCCTTCGTTGCAAGTACTGGTGTCTGTCGGTCGCGATCTGAAGGTCGGCAACGGGTTCAAAGAGTCCAGTCGACTGAACGTGAGGTTGCTCCAAGTATTTTGACTTGGTAGTGCTTGCCCTAACAAACAATCATCGATTTTTGCAGTGTCGACGGTTGGGTGTGAGCGCTGCAGCCGATAGGCATTGACTGTCTTAGCCGTTGGAATATTCGGCACTGACTGCACAGCATGGGTAAACCCTAGGGGCGGTCTCGCCGGGAAACGGTAATTTGGCCAGTTGGTGAACGTGGAGCACCGGTGTATGAACTCATTGATCACGCCCGACGAAGTGCCGCGCTGGATCCCCGGCCGGCTCACTCTGGATAGCTCACCTCTTGGGTGGGAAGAAACCATTTTGAAGGGTTATCGCTACGACAGCCTCGACGTTGAGATACCCACAATGCGTGATTACATGATCGTCGTGTATCGGAGTGGGGTGGCAGAGATGAGCCGGCGAAGCGGGGGGCCCTGGCAGTCCGCGAGGGTCGAACCAGGCGTTGTTTCCGTTTTGACCCGTGCCGAACAATCACAGTGGCGTTGGGACAAAGGGATCAATGTGTCTCATCTCTACCTTTCCCAAAGCGCTGTCGCTCGTGTCGCAGGCGAGGTTTTCGACAAAGACGTGAGGGATGTGGAGATGCAGGACATGGTTCGATCCGAAGATCCAGTTCTGCCGGCTTTAGCCTGAATTATTCACCGCGGTGGGGGTGAAGGGTTGGCGGGAGTGGCGTAAGCGTTTGCTTTGCAGTAGGAAAATGGGTGTCTAGACCAGTCCTGCAGCGAGGCAAAAAATGCCACAGGCCACACCCGCCGAGAGCGAGGATAACGCGCTTGGATTTTCGTTTCCAGCCATTGGCGGCAAAAAGCTCACAGCCGCGTTCGACGGTGGCCGGCTGACCTCGGATGGCGGTGTGCTGCTGCTGGCGCAGGCCGAGCGCGCGATGGGGATCTGCCGTCGGCTTGCGGCTTGCATTGCCGACCCGCGCGATCCTGCGCGGGTGATCCATCGCCTCGATGACATCCTGCGTGCCCGCACGTTCGCGATCGCCTGCGGCTATGAGGATGCCGATGATCTCGATGCCCTGCGCGACGATCCAGGCTTCCGCCTGGCGCTGGGCAAGTTGCCGGGATCAGGTGCCGGGCTTGCGAGCCAACCGACGATGAGCAGGTGGGAGAATGCACCGACCACGCGTGAGTTGGCCAGGATGATGGGTGCGATGATCGACATCTACTGCGCCAGCTATCCCGCCCCGCCGGCGGCGGTGACGCTGGACATCGATGATACCTGCGATGTCGTCCACGGCTACCAGCAGTTGTCGTTCTGGAATGGTCATCACGGTGAGCGCTGCTTCCTGCCGATCCACGTCTACGACACTGCGACCGGCCGCCCGGTGGCGATGCTGCTGCGGACCGGCAAGACGCCGTCGGGCGCCGAAGCTGCCGGCCACATCCGGCGCCTGGTGCGCCATATCCGCCGGCACTGGCCCGATACCCACATCACCATCCGTGGTGACGGGCACTATGGGCGGCCCGAGGTCATGGCGTTCTGCGAGGCGCACCGCGTCGATTACGTGTTCGGCTTGCCAACCAACGCCGCGCTGCGTGCCGATCCGGTCATCGTCGCGGCCGCCGATGCCTGCGCGGTCAAGCGCGCTCAGCGCCAATACCCCGTCCTGCGCAACTATGCCGAGACCCGCTACGGCGCCAAAAGCTGGAAGTGTCGGCGCCGCGTCGTCGCCCGGATCGAGGCCAGCACGCTGGGTATGGACATCCGCTATGTCGTTACCTCGCTTCAGGACGGATCGGCCGAGCATATCTACGACACGCTCTACTGCGCGCGCGGCCAGGCCGAGAACCTGATCAAGCGCCACAAGTCGCAGCTCGCCAGCGATCGCACTTCGTGCCGCTCAGCCAATGCCAACCAGATGCGCCTCATTCTGCACACCGCCGCCTACTGGCTGATGTGGCGCATCCAGCAGGCCATTCCCAAGGCCACCGCGCTGGCCGCTGCCGAGTTCGCGACCCTGCGCCTGCGGCTGCTCAAGGTCGCTGCCCGCGTCATCGAAAGCGCCTCGCGTATCCGCATTGCCTTCGCTTCAGCCTGCCCGGATGCCAGCGTGTTCAAAGACATCGCCACCAGCTTCCGGCCAACTCCTACATAGCCAGCGCGGCAGCGCCGCCCAGACCCCGAGCCCTCGTCCTTCAACCCTGAAAAGCCCATCGCTCCTGACACGGTGAAAAACACCGCCGATGGCGCTCGCCCAGGTCAAACCGCTATCGGCTGAACACAATCAGAACAGCCCAAAATCCCGGCCTCGTGAATAGGAGAGGTTAGTCTCCCTGTTTGAGAACGAACTGAAATGCGGATTGGTTGGCGGTCAGATTTATGTGGACGCTCTTAAGGCTCAGCTATGCATTCATATGCTGCGCCAATATGCAAAAGTCGTTTTTCGGGATTACCGCAACTATGGTCGGCTGTCTCGTGCCCAATGTCGACTGGTGGTTCAGTACATAGAAGAACACCTTGATAAGAACATTTCGCTGCAGGATCTGGCCAGCCTTTCCCAATTGAGCGTCTTCGCCTTCATGCGAAAGTTTCGGGCTGATTTCCAGTGTGCACCGCACGCCTACGTACTGGCCCAGCGTGTCAAGCGAGCACAACAACAACTTGCGCGCCCTGACATTCCGCTCAAGGTGGTTGCCGCAAACTGCGGATTTTCTGATCAGAGCCACATGACCCGCGTTTTTCGACGCATGCTGAATGTGACACCTGCCGAATACCGGCGGTCTTCGTCCACCGCATGACAATCCAGGCCCCTGCATCACCGCCAGCGTGAAGCTTTCTCGATGACGAAATCGATGAAAGTTCGCACCGCCTGGGTCTGGTAGCGCCCTGGCATGCGCAGCAAAAACAGCCGGGTTCCGAAGATGCTCAGGCGCCAGTTGTTCAGCGCGGTCACAACACGGCCGGTGTTCACGTCTTCCTGAACCACATAGCTCGGCACCAGACCAACCCCCAGCCCCGACAGGATGGCCTCTCGCAGAAACTGGAAGTTCTCGGAAGCCAGCGTCGGGCTCAGTGTGACTTCCTGACGCACCTGATCCTTGTAGGCCGAAAGCCTGAGTTCCCGTCCAACCACCGACGAGGTGATCAGCGGCATGCGCCGCAGGTCTTCCAGATCATCCGGCAGACCGTGTATGCGGGTGAACACGTCCGAGGCACACGCCACGTATCGCACCTGCGCCAGTTCTCTGGCCACAAGTGCTTCCGGTGGCTCGGACATCACCCGAATCGCCACATCCACCTCGTCGCGCAGCAGGTCGTCCACCCGGTTCTCGAACAGCAACTCCAGACTGATGTCGGGGTATTGGCGCTTGAATTCCAGCAGCCAGCCGGTCATGACCAGTTGACCGAATCCGGTGGGGACGCTGACCCGTACCGAGCCGTGGAGGCCTCGTCCCAGCGTGGCAATGGCCTCTTTGGCTGCCGTCAGCTCGTCGCGAATGGCACGCCCATGCCGATAGAGTGTTTGGCCGATTTCGGTGGGTTCGATGCGCCGCGTGGTTCGGCGTACCAGTTGCGCGCCTACCGACTTTTCGAGCTGTTGCAGGTGATAGCTCACGTTGGCGCGGCTGACTTTCAGTTTGCGAGCTGCACCGCTCAGGTTGCCAGCCTCAAGAATGTCCACCAACAGCAGAAGTCCGGTCAGATCCATGAGCTTATTGTCAAATAATTTAAGACATGATGTTAAAAATTTCCGGGATTGTCAAGTCGACTTCCTGGAAACACAATCTCCCGAAGACCTCAATCCAGCCCTGCGGGGCATCACTTTAGAACTGCGAACGACATGGCTCTCGACACAGAAACCTTTTCTCTGCTCAAGGACAGCGTGCAACGCTTTATTCGCGAGCGTCTGGTCCCTGCCGAAAACACTTTGGAGGAGATGGACGAGGTTCCCTCGGACATCGTCGATGACATGAAGGCGATGGGCCTCTTTGGTCTGTCGATCCCTGAAGAGTTTGGGGGCATTGGCCTGTCTATGGCTCAGGAGTGTGAGGTGGCGTTCGAGTTGGGGCAGACTGCGCTGGCATTCCGCTCGGTCGTGGGCACCAACATCGGTATCGGTTCGCAGGGCATTCTCATGGACGGAACCGCTGAGCAGAAGGTGCAATACCTGCCTCGTATTGCCAGCGGCGACTTGATCATCTCTTTCGCGTTGACTGAGCCGAATGCAGGGTCGGATGCAGCGTCACTTCAGACCAGGGGGGTTAGAGAAGGGGATGACTACCTGCTCAGTGGCAACAAGCGTTACATCACCAACGCGCCGCGAGCTGGTGCCTTCACGCTGATGGCGCGAACGGACGGGCCAGGTGCGGGTGGCATATCGGCTTTCATCGTCCCATCCGGTCTTCCCGGCATCAGCTTGGGCAAACCGGACAAGAAGATGGGGCAACGCGGTACCAAGACCTGCGACGTGAATCTAGACAACGTGCGTGTGCCTGCCGCCAACATCATTGGCGGAGTGCCTGGGAAAGGCTTCAAGACGGCCATGAAAGTGCTGGATCGCGGCCGCTTGCACGTATCTGCTCTGGCTTGCGGCATGGCGCAACGCATTCTGCAAGAGTCCATCGGCTATGCGCAGGAACGCAGGCAGTTCGGCCAACGCATCGGGGACTTTCAACTGGTGCAGGCGATGCTGGCTGACAGCCAGGCCGAGTTGCTGGCAGGCTGGTCCATGGTGAAGGCGGTGGCGCAGCGGTATGACGCCAAGCCGTTTGGAGTGACCGATCCCGACGTGAGCATGCAAGCGTCTTGTGCCAAGCTTTTTACGACAGAAATGGTTGGCCGCGTGGCCGACCGTGGTGTGCAGATCCATGGCGGCGCGGGCTACATCAACGAATACAAGGTTGAGCGCTTCTACCGCGACGTTCGCCTGCTGCGACTGTATGAGGGCACGACCCAGATCCAGCAGCTCATCATTGGCAAGCAGCTGATGCGTCAAGACTGATCCGAGACCGCCATTTCGCATTCCAAACACCGGAGACACACCATGTCCAGACCACACGATCCCAGCATCAATCGTCGCCAGATCCTGACCCTGACAGCCATGACTCTGGCAGTGCCCACCTGGGCACAATCGGGCTATCCGAGCAAACCGATCACGATGCTGGTGCCGTTCCCGGCGGGCGGAACCACCGATATTCTGGGGCGCTTGATGGGACGTCATCTGGCCACTCGAGTGGGTGGGGTCGTGGTGGTGGAAAACAAACCAGGAGCTGGTGGCGCCGTAGGATCAGCCATTGTTGCCAAGGCTGCGGGAGATGGTCATACCCTTCTGATGGGGACTATCGGGACGCACGCGATCAACCAGTATCTTTACAAAAAGCTGGCCTACGATCCGTTCAAGGACTTTGCCCCAATAAGCTTGGTTGCCATGGTCCCTAACGTGCTGGTGGTCAATGCTTCCTCGCCGATCAAGACGGTCAAGGACCTGATCGCGGCGGCAAAGGCCAACCCCGGAAAACTAAGCTATGCATCGGCCGGAAACGGAACCTCAATCCACTTGTGCGGAGCCATGTTTGAGCAAATGGCCCAGGTCTCGATGGCGCACGTTCCTTATCGGGGAAGTGCACCGGCCATCACGGACCTGTTGGGAGGCCAGACCACCTGCATGTTCGACAACCTGCCGTCTGCTATGCCGCATATCAAGTCCGGCGCATTGCGTGCAGTCGCGGTGACCACTGCCAAGCGTTCCGCTACGCTGCCCGATGTTCCCACAATCGCCGAGGCTGGTGTGGCGGGCTATGACGCCAGTTCTTGGTTTGGCATTTGGGCACCGGCGTCGACGCCTGCCAGTTTGGTTAGCCGTCTAAATGAGGAAATCAGACTGATTTTGGCGCAGCCCGATGTCAAGCAGACACTCAAAGAACAGGGGGCGGAGGTGGCACCCGATAGCCCGGCGCAGTTTGCGGCCTTTATCCAGGTGGAGGCGGCTAAATGGGCGAAGGTGGTTCAAACGGCCAACGTGCAACTGGACTGACGCTATGGGAGCTCTTAGCCATATTCGGGTGCTGGATCTGACCCGTATCCTGGCAGGTCCATGGTGCACTCAGACGCTCGCCGATCTGGGTGCGGACGTGATCAAGATCGAACGCCCTGGTCAGGGAGACGATACGCGTCAGTGGGGGCCGCCGTATGCGCGCGATGCGCATGGGCAGGACACCACCGAGGCCGCGTACTACCTGGCGGTGAACCGCAACAAGCGGTCCGTCACGCTCGACATCGCCACCGCCGAGGGCCAGGACCTGGTCCGCCGCCTGGTGGCCCAATGCGATGTGCTGGTCGAGAACTTCAAGGTGGGCGACATGCAGCGTTACGGGCTCGACCACGAAAGCCTGCGCCGCGAGCACCCCGGTCTCATCTACTGCTCCATCACCGGCTTCGGCCAGACCGGTCCGTACGCGCCGCGCGCCGGCTACGACTTCATCGTGCAGGGCATGGGCGGCTTCATGAGCGTCACCGGGGAGCGCGACGGCCAGCCTGGCGCGTCGCCCCAGAAGGCCGGTGTCGCGATCGCCGACCTGTTCACCGGGGCGCACGCCACCATCGCCATCCTGGCGGCGTTGAACCACAAGGAGCGCACCGGCGAAGGCCAGCACCTGGACATCTGCCTGCTGGACACCCAGGTGGCCATGATGGCCAACATGGCCACAAACTACCTGGCCACGGGAAAGCCGCCCACGCGCTGGGGCAACGCGCACCCCAACATCGTCCCTTACCAGGTGTTCAAGGTGGCGGATGGCTGGGTCATCGTCGCCTGTGGCAACGACAGCCAGTTCCGCAAGCTGACCCAGGTCGCAGGGCAGCCGGAACTGGCCGACGACCCTCGTTTCGCCACCAACCCCGCCCGGGTGCGGCACCGCGACCAGCTGGTGCCCTTGCTGGAGGTGCTGATGCAGCAGCGCCCTCGCGACGAGTGGATCCGTCTGCTGGAAGCGGTGGGCGTGCCCTGTGGGCCCATCAACGACATGGCCGACGTGTTCCGCGACCCGCAGGTGCTGGCCCGCGACATGCGCCAGGAACTTCCCCATCCCACCGCCGGGCAGGTCAGCGTGCCGGGCAGCGCGCTCAAGCTCTCGGCCACGCCCGTGACCTACCGCAGCGCGCCGCCGCTGCTGGGCCAGCACACACAGGAAGTGCTGCAGTCGCTCGCTGCCCTGTCGGTGGACGAGCTGGACGCCTTGAAGAACCGACAGATCATCTGAACCCGTGAACCATCCCATGAGCCAGCCCTTACCGACAGCGCTTCGCGTCGAACGCATCGAACTCAATGCCCCTCCCGTCAACAGCCTGGGTATCGCGCTGCGAAGGCACATCGTCGACGCGGTGCGCGCCGCCGAGGCAGATCCCGAAGTCGCGGCGATCGTGCTCATCGGCAACGACAAAGCCTTCTCGGCTGGTGCCGACGTTTCCGAGTTCGGCACGCCGCTGCAGTTTGAAACACCCATGCTGCGCGATGTCATCGCCACCCTGGAAGGCTGCTCGAAGCCGGTGGTGGCCGCCATCTCGGGTGTCGCCCTGGGTGGTGGGCTGGAGCTGGCCCTGGGCTGCCATGCCCGCGTGGCCCTGGCATCGGCCCGCCTGGGCACGCCGGAAATCCAGCTGGGCCTGATCCCCGGTTCGGGGGCGACCCAGAAGCTGCCGCGGCTGATGGGGCCCGAGAAAGCCCTGGCGATGATGCTCTCGGGCCAGCCCCAGGCGGCCGCCGACCTCTCGGCCTCCGGCCTGCTGGACCAAGTGGTGTCGCAAGATCTGTGGGCAGCGGCCTCCGCACTGGCCCTGGCGCTGGCACAGGACGGCAAGGTCCTGCCTCGGGCACGGGACCGCAGCGTCGATGCCGCGGCCTGCCAGGCCGCGGTCGATCAGGCGTCCGCCCGCTTCAACCCGCGCCAGCGCGCCCAGCCTTCCTACCAGGCCCTGCTGGACGCGGTGCAGGCCAGCGCGCTGCCGTTCGACGCCGGCATGCAGCGCGAGCGCGAACTGTTCCTCTCGCTGATGCAGAGCGGCGAAGCCGCCGCCTTGCGCTACCAGTTCCGGGTCCAGCGCGAATCGGCCAAACTGCCAGCCCACCTTTCGGCCGAGCCCCGTGCGTTGGAGCGCGTGGCCGTCATCGGCGCCGGCACCATGGGCTCGGGCATCGCCATCGCCGCGCTGGAAGCCGGCTTGCAGGTCTGCCTGCTGGAGCAGTCGGGCGATGCGCTGGCGCGCGGTTCGGCGCGCATCGCCGAGCACTTCGCCTCGCGCGTGAAGGCCGGCAAGGTGGACTCGGCCAAAGCCGAGCGCCTGCTGGGCTGCCTGACGGCGACGCTGGAGTGGTCGGCGCTGCAGGCAACCGATGTGGTGATCGAGGCGGTTTTTGAAGACCTGGCGGTCAAGCAGTCGGTGTTCCGTCAGATCGACCAGCACGCCCGGCCGGGTGCGGTGCTGGCCACCAACACCTCGTACCTCGACATTGATGCGATTGCCTCGGCCACTGCCCGGGCCCAGGACGTGGTGGGCTTGCACTTTTTCAGTCCGGCCAACGTCATGAAGTTGCTGGAGGTGGTGCAAGGCCGCGACAGCGCGCCCGACGTCATCGCCACCGGCATGGCCCTGGGGCGCCAGCTCAAGAAGACGCCCATCCTCTGTGGCAACGCCTTCGGCTTCATTGGCAACCGCATCTACAACGCTTACCGCAAGCAGTGCGAGTTCATGCTGGAAGACGGTGCCTGGCCCGAGGACGTGGACCGCGCCCTGACCGATTTCGGCTTTGCCATGGGACCGTTTGCCGTGGCCGATCTGTCGGGGCTGGACATCGCGTGGCGCATGCGGCAGGCCAACGCGGCCTCCCGCGACCCACGGGAGCGCTATGTGCACATCCTGGACCGCCTGTGCGAGATGGGGCGCATGGGCCGCAAAACCCAGGCGGGCTATTACAGCTACGCCGACGGCAAGCCCAGCCCCGCAACCGATGAGGTGGTGCGCGAAGTCATCGTCCAGGCCGCGGCCGAGCGCGGCATCGTGCGTGTGCCGCTGGAGGCCGGCGCGATCCAGCGCCGTGCGCTGCTGGCCATGGTGAACGAGGCCGCGCTGCTGTTCAGCGAAGGTGTCGCGCACCGGGCTGGCGACATCGATGTGGTGCTGGTCAACGGCTACGGTTTTCCGTCCTGGGTGGGCGGCCCCGTGCACTGGGCCCGGACTCAGCCCCGCGCCCGTCTGGAGCAGGAGCTTGACCAGCTCATCGCAGCCAACGGCTTTGGCGCGGTGCGCGCCACGCCGGCCATGCTGGTCCGCCTGCTCGATTGAAACGTTCGAACCCATTTTTCCGCTGTTGTCCCTTTTCCTTTCTGCATTGCCATGACCATGTCCCATGCCTTCATCTGCGACGCGATCCGCACCCCGTTTGGCCGCTATGGCGGCGCCCTCAGTTCTGTCCGGGCCGACGACCTGGGCGCCGTCCCGCTGCGCGCGCTGATGGCGCGCAACCCAGGCGCGGATTGGGCCGCCGTAACCGACATCATCTTCGGCTGCGCCAACCAGGCCGGTGAAGACAACCGCAACGTGGCGCGCATGAGCGGCCTGCTCGCCGGTCTGCCGATGGAGGTGCCCGGCAGTACAGTCAACCGACTGTGCGGCTCGGGCCTGGACGCCATCGGTACCGCTGCGCGTGCCATCAAGTCAGGCGAAGCCGGGCTGATGATCGCCGGCGGTGTGGAGAGCATGAGCCGCGCCCCCTTCGTCATGCCCAAGGCCGAGAGCGCCTTCAGCCGCGCCAACGCCGTCTACGACACCACCATCGGCTGGCGCTTCGTCAACAAACTCATGAAGGCGCAGTACGGCGTGGACTCCATGCCAGAGACGGCCGAGAACGTGGCGACCGATTTCAAGGTCGAGCGTGAGGCGCAGGACCGCATGGCCCTGGCCAGCCAGATGAAGGCCGTGGCGGCGATCAAGGCTGGCCACCTGGCGCGCGAGATCTGCGCGGTGAGCATTCCGCAGAAGAAGGGCGATGCCCTGATCGTCGACACCGACGAACACCCGCGTGAGACCAGCCTGGAAGCCCTGGCCAAGCTCAAGGGCGTGGTGCGTCCGGACGGCACGGTGACCGCGGGCAACGCCAGCGGCGTCAACGATGGTGCCTGCGCACTGCTGCTGGCCGACGAGGCCACGGCGGCGAAGAACGGCCTGACGCCCAAGGCTCGTATCGTCGGCATGGCGACGGCCGGTGTGGCGCCCCGCATCATGGGCATCGGCCCGGCCCCGGCGACGCAGAAGGTGCTGGCGTTGACCGGCCTCACGCTCGAACAGCTGGACGTGATCGAACTCAACGAAGCCTTTGCCGCGCAAGGCCTGGCTGTGCTGCGCCAGCTGGGCTTGCAGGACGACGATGCACGCGTCAACGCCTGGGGTGGCGCCATCGCCCTGGGCCATCCGCTGGGCGCCAGCGGCGCGCGGCTGGCCACCACCGCCATCAACCGCCTGCACGCCACCGGCGGCCGCTACGCGCTGTGCACCATGTGCATTGGGGTGGGGCAGGGCATTGCCTTGATCATCGAACGCGTCTGAAGGGAGTCGCACCATGAGAATCCTCGTCCCCGTCAAACGTGTGGTGGACTACAACGTCAAGGTGCGCGTCAAGAGCGACGGCACCGGTGTGGACATCGCCAACGTCAAGATGAGCATGAACCCGTTTGACGAAATCGCGGTGGAAGAAGCCGTGCGCCTGAAGGAAAAGGGCGCGGCCACCGAGGTGATCGCCGTCTCCTGCGGCGTGGCCCAGTGCCAGGAAACCCTGCGCACGGCCATGGCCATCGGTGCCGACCGCGCCATCCTGGTCGAGACCGATGTCGAACTGCAGCCCCTGGCCGTGGCCAAGCTGCTCAAGGCCCTGGTGGACAAGGAACAGCCGGGTCTGGTGATCCTGGGCAAGCAGGCCATCGACGACGACGCCAACCAGACCGGCCAGATGCTGGCGGCCCTGGCCGACCTGCCGCAGGCCACCTTCGCCTCGAAAGTGGAAGTGGCCGGTGACAAAGCCAAAGTCACCCGCGAAATCGACGGCGGCCTGGAAACCCTGGAAGTGAGCCTGCCGGCTGTCGTCACCACCGACCTGCGCCTGAACGAGCCGCGTTACGTGACGCTGCCCAACATCATGAAGGCCAAGAAGAAGCCGCTGGAGACGGTCAAGCCGGCGGACCTGGGGGTGGATGTGACACCGCGCCTGAAGACGCTCAAGGTCGCCGAGCCGGCCAAGCGCGGTGCCGGCATCAAGGTTCCTGACGTGGCTGCCCTGGTGGACAAGCTGAAAAACGAAGCCAAAGTGATCTGAGGAAGAAACACCATGACCGCACTCGTCATTGCCGAACACGACAACGCCTCTATCAAAGGCGCGACCCTCAACACCGTGACCGCTGCCGCCCAGTGCGGGGGTGATGTGCACGTCCTGGTCGCCGGCCACAACGCCGGCGCCGCCGCCGCACAAGCTGCCCAGATCGCCGGCGTGGCCAAGGTGATCCACGCCGACGCCGAAGGCTTCGCCCACGGCCTGGCCGAGAACGTCGCCGCCCAGGTGCTGGCCATTGCCGGCGGCTACAGCCACATCCTGTTCCCCGCCACGGCCGGCGGCAAGAACGTGGCCCCGCGCGTGGCCGCCAAACTCGACGTTGCGCAGATCAGCGACATCACCAAGGTGATCAGCGCCGATACCTTCGAACGCCCGATCTACGCCGGCAACGCCATCGCCACCGTGCAGAGCGGTGACGCCACCAAGGTCATCACCGTGCGCACCACCGGCTTCGACCCGGCCGGCCAGGGCGGTTCCGCCGCCGTGGAAACGGTCGCGGCAGCAGCCGGCAACGGCAAGAGCGCCTACCTGGGCAGCGAGATCGCCAAGAACGACCGCCCCGAACTGACCGCCGCCAAGATCATCGTCAGCGGTGGCCGCGCGCTGGGCAGCAGCGAGAAGTTCAACGAAGTCATGACCCCGCTGGCCGACAAGCTGGGCGCGGCCATCGGCGCCAGCCGCGCGGCAGTCGATGCGGGCTACGCGCCCAACGACCTGCAGGTGGGCCAGACCGGCAAGATCGTGGCGCCGCAGCTGTACATCGCCGCGGGCATCTCCGGGGCCATCCAGCATCTGGCGGGCATGAAGGATTCGAAGGTGATCGTGGCGATCAACAAGGACCCCGAGGCCCCGATCTTCTCCGTCGCCGACTACGGCCTGGAGGCTGACCTGTTCTCAGCGGTGCCGGAACTGTCGGCTGCACTCTGAAAGCGCCTGCCCCTGAACGACAAGGGCGCCCACGGGGCGCCCTTTGTGTGTGGTGGGCGAGGCTCAGTCCAGAGACCAGGTGGCCGTCATTTCCGGGCGCTGGCCGTAGGTGGCGTACCAGTCGGCCACGTGGGGATGCCGCTCTCGCCAGCCCCAGTCGGCAAAGCGCAGGTCCAGGTACCACAGCGCACAACCCGGGGTCTCCTCGTTTTCAGTGCAATAAGTGACGGTACGCAAAGCTAGCACTGGCGCGGGGGTGGTCTGGGTAGACCGTTGATTTCA